>QWCN01002076.1_pt1 | contig 27621 bp, 20 predicted proteins | sample 1972711 | NCBI WGS metagenome assembly QWCN01 (sample SAMN09866707, study PRJNA288562) | Human gut metagenome isolate term1_stool, whole genome shotgun sequencing... | isolation source: gut | host: Homo sapiens | place: USA: California
TTTTTTGAAGTAAACTTGTAACAGAAAAGAGAATAGAAAATGTTTTTTACAATTTATTGAATGTCAAATCTAGTAAACCAATTTTAGGAAACTACAGTGGAGCAATCAGGGACGAGCGTCGAGATTGATGTTTGCACGAAGATGCTGTAATAAAAATAGGAAGGGGGAAAATGGATACCCCCTTCCCGCACGAAGTCTTTTCACTGGTTGCAATTGTGAAATGTAAGTCCGGACTTCGTGTTGGTCTGAACCAAGTCAACGATGAAAATTTTAAATTGTCTTATCTGATGTTGGGGTAAAAAGCAACAGAAAAAATAGCCGGATCAATGCAAGTTCCGGCTATTCCTGTTCCTATATCCCGGTCAATGAAAAATCCGGACCGAGCAAGTCAATCCAGAGTATGGCATAACGGCTCGGGATTGACTTAATTCATGGAAGTAGCGATCTGTCAACATGAAAAAAGCAACCCCACACCACTATAAGTATAATTCTGAAAAGAATATACGTGTAACAAACGTGAGTGTTGCAACGATACAAGGTATGATTATTTTTGATTTATTACAAGTTATTGTGTCAATTTTTAGTTGTTTATTGTCGTATATAGATGTTGTTTTAGAGAGTTCGGTTGCTTTTTAATATTAGTTTAGTAGACGATATAATAGAAAAATAAATGCAGATAGGGGGTATATGGATCAAATACGGTAACAATAAAGACGAGTTCGACTTGGCTTTATCTTGTCTGTAAATCGTCTTTGTCTCAGCTTTAATTACTTAACAGGGAATTATTACGGTAGTTTATGAGTTTGAAATTGAATACTAAGTTGATGTTGGTTTTATGCAAGTGTTCTTTAGTCTAATCCCTTGTATTCCATTCGATATAGGTCAAATCCTTTCGCCCAATAATCCTCTTTCACTTCATTCAATTCAAATCCCTGTTTTTCGTAAAATTTGTAGGCTAATTGGGACGTTCTGACGGTTATTTTTTGAATACTATCGATTACTTTTATCTTTTCTATTCGGTATTTTAGTAACTGTGAGCCGAGAGATTTTCCTTGATATTGCGGGTGTAAAATATCCCAACTGATTTTTCCTGTTGTTTTATTGTCTTCAAAATTTATCCCACCACAACCTACGATTTGCCCATCAAAGAGCAAGACGTAATAAAGTTCCCTTTCGTGATCTAGGTAATAATTCAAGTCGGTTTCTTCGGTCGGGGCGAAGTATTTAGGTATGTTTAGCCTGATCAGGTTGATAACGGCATCTTTGTCTGTTGGTTCGTATTCCCGGATCGTAATCGAATGGTTCATCTTGTCTTTCTAAAGTTTTCAATAACGGTTCACCTCACAAAGATAGCGAATGTTTGAAAGAGGTTCAAAAATCGGGACATACTTGTCAAAAAGATATGCCCCAATTTTGTGTACTACGATTATTTAATGTACCTTATTCTTTCACCACGATGGTAAAAATGTCTTCGAGAATGTCTGAGTAGTCCTCGTTTTCCACCTGTAAGCTGATTTGATAAGTTCCTGCTGGGATGTTGTTGTAAACAGGAATATCAAAAGCACCGTTTCCCCGGACTGTAACCTCTTTCAGAAAAGCTACTTTGTCGCCATCGGTTGTTGTTACCTGCCGGATCGTGATGTAGATGGGTTGAGTTCCTTCCACTCCCTCGATGGGGGGAGAGACCACGTGTAGGGGGTCATTCGCATCTTGGGATTTCGTGACTTCCAGTACATTCGGATTATATTGAGCAGCCTCTGTTTCCAAATATCCTACTTTTACATCGTGGCAGGAAAATAGGGCAAGGCAGATAATGATAGATAATATGTATTTCATGTTCTTGTCGATTTAAAGTTTTTCAATTTTTTCAAGTTCTGTTTTGGGGACAAGGTCTCCTAACGTGTAATTGTAATTCAAAGAATGGACGACACCGGTCAGCGTTTCAATGTCCGGGGAGGCTAATGGTATTTGGGTGTCGGCATTCTTCGAGAATAGGTACAGGGTAACGGCTCCCGCATCGGCAACACCCCCGTATTCCGATTTCTCCCGGTAACCCAGTAGAATTACACCGCCTGCCGTAGTCATTTCTGTGGCACCGACAATTTTCCCGGTAACATCCGGAATTCGGAAATTCATTTCGTCTTTCATGATCCGTTTCTTCACAACGTGCATGAGGATAATTTGTTTACAGAATGTTTTACTCATATCGCTTATCCTTGTAATCTTCCGATCCAGCATATAGCGGCGAATTGAATGGTTCGTGGGCCCCCAGAACGTGATTTGTTCATAGCCGGGTTCTCGGCCTTCAAAAAGACTTTCCAGTTCTGCATGTTGAATCATAACCAGCAGGGAATCCCAGTTGTAGGAGCTGGTGTGGAAGTATTCGAGCATGGAGCAGTCATGTTTCCCGTTGGAAATACCAGTATCTATGTAATTGCTTTTGGGATCGCAACTAGTTAGAATGCCAATGGTGAATATGCTTAATAAAATATATTTCATAGTCTTCAATTTTTATTCCGGTGAATGTTAATAGCGTGCTTGCCAATATTTGTTTTGGGTCATAAGTGAATTCTCGTTGAAAGCCGGGTAACCGACGGGCATGTATAGGGCCCCGTTATCCACGTCTTGTTGAGTCATTTGAGTGGCGTGGAATTTAGACAATTCTGTTTTCCAGTATCCATTACGGACGATGTCATACCATCTTTTTCCTTCCCATAAAAGTTCTTTTTCCCGTTCCTTGAAAATGATGTACCTTAGGTTGTTTCCTTCCGTGGCGGCATTGTAATCATGACTCCGGTTTCCGTAGGCCCTTTCCCGGATACGGTTCAGGTCCTTTGCGGCGAGATCATTCTTGTTTATGCGAGTGTAACACTCAGCCCGGAGGAGAATGAGGTCTGCCAGGCGATAAATGATGTGGTCACAGGCGAAACACTCGAATTTACCTTGGCTCCATGAAGTTGTTCCCAGTTGTGCTTTCCGGAATTTGTACGGGTAGGCATATCCCTCGGCCAGAGCGTGCCATTCAGCGTTTTTACGGATTGTGTCGAGGTCATAGAAATAGGCCAATCGACGTTTGTCTCCTTGGTATACCCCCTCGGCGATCATCCCTTCAAAGTGCCCCGGGTACATTTTATCCACGGTTGTTTCGAACATGCGAGCGTAGCAGTATTTGATGTCTCCCCGTCCGTCTTCCGGGCGAATTGGGAACGTGACGAATTCTTCCATGGGTGTCCAGGGATTACGGGTTGCCTCCACGTAATTGAATTTAATTTCAAAGATTCCTTCGTCACTTCCACCGGGTAGGACTTTGGTACATACTTCTTCGGGATCGCTAGCTAAGGTGTAATGGCAGGAGTCAATCACGAAGTTGGCGGCGTTAATGGCCTCCTGCCATAATTCCGGTTCGTTATTGATGGCTGCCTTCCACGCGCAAAGGTCTGCCTTGAGAGCCTGGGCGATTTCCTTGGATGGGGTGGCTTTGTCGGTTACCTGTGACCCGTTGGCATCGATCAGACCATCGTGCAGGGGCAGAAGTTTAATTGCCAGATTGGTTTCGTCTAGAGCGAATTGTAGTATATCGGCAACGGATGATTTCGTTTTTTTAGAAATATCTCGGCTGTCAGTCTGTAAAGGAGCCTCTCCCCATTTTTGGGCAATGCGGAAATAGGTGAATCCCCGGTAGAAATGTGCCAGTCCGATGTAATAATCTTTTCTGTTTTGGGTAATCTCGGCTTTGTCAATGTTTTCCAATAAAATGTTGGCGTAGCAAATTATTGCATAGTGTGAGTTCCAGAAAAAGTCAACGTAAATCGGAGTAAATTGCGTGGCATCCCAGTTGAAACTTTTTTGTGCAGAGGTACTTCTTAGTGTGTCGTGTACAAAACCGAGGTCGATGGGAGTTTTATTTGCGTTAAAGGCACAAGTACTTCTAAACTCATCCCGGAGGGCATTTAGGGAGGTTTCAATGTCTTTTTCCGTTTTGAAATAGTTCTCGAAAGTGACCGAGTTTTCAGGGATTACTTCTAACCCATCCGTACAGGCAAAGCAGCCCCATAATATGCTTAGTATGAATAATATCTTGTTTGATTTCATGGCTATCATAATTTAATCGTTATACCTAAAGTGAGTTTGCGTGCTAACGGGTAGTTTTTACCATCATCAAGCCCGGTGTTTATATCCACGGTTTCCGGGTCGAGTCCGGAGTAGTTCGTGATGTTCAACAGGTTTTCTCCACTGAAGAACACGCGAACGTCTTTAATGTATATTTTCTTCAGGAGATTTTTAGGAAGTGTATAACCGATAGTCAGGGTTTTAAGTTTTAGATAATTTACTTTTTCCACGTAACGGTCTATGATTGGTGACCAGCTATCATTAAAATTGTTGAGTTCTGCTTTGGGATAGGTGCTGTTGTCACCTTCTTTTTCCCAGAAAGATACCTTCTGTATGTCTTCAAAGATGGGGTACAGGGAGGTTTCTTTGCTTGTTGAGACAATCGGGAGCAGGTTGATCATGTCTCTTCCCAGAGAGTAGGACCACAGCATATTCAAGTCGAAGTTTTTCCATTTGATTTCGTTCACAATACCACCGTATAGTATGGGCAAACTACTGCCGATGTACACGACGTCCGATGTGCTGTTGATGTAACCGTCCCCGTTCACGTCGACGATCTGTAAATCTCCGGGTTTGTAAAATACATCTGAGAAGTATTGCTTCTCGATGGCCCGGTACGTGCCGTCTTGGCGGTAGTAGTATTTAATATCTTCCTCGGACTGGATATATCCCGTTGTCTTGTATCCCATGATGTTTCCGACGGGCTTTCCGATAATGTAGCTGCGACTATTCCCGATCATGTCACTCATGTTCATATCTTTCCCGTTGTAGGTTTCCAGTAGTTTGTTCCAGTTTTTTGCAAAGTTGACGGAGATGGTCCAGAAAGAATCATCCGTCCGCATGATGTCATATTTAATGTCGAATTCAATACCTTCGTTTGAAAGGGCTCCGGCATTTCTCCACATGGCAGAGTAACCGGAATGATTCCCCGGGATCGGGGTTTTGCTTAACATTTTGTCCGTACGGCGGTAGTAATAGTCGGCTGTGACGGAAAGGCGATAATTGAAAAAGTTCATATCAAGACCGAGGTCATATTGCTTGGTTTCTTCCCAGCCAAGTTTGGGGTTATAATATCCTTCCTGTAAATCAGGGGTAATGATGGGGTTGCCCTCGTAAGAACCTTGTCCACCTAAAAGTAATCCGTAAGCTAGGTAGGGTTGGTTGAACTGGTTTCCGGAGACTCCGTAACTGAAACGAAGTTTACCAAAACTTAATGCCCCGAACCATTGCATGAAGTTTTCTTCCGAGAAGTTCCAAGCTATGGCAGCCGACGGGAAGGTGGCCCAGCGTAAATCCCTCCCGAATACGGAACTTCCGTCTCTTCTTAACGTGGCGGTTAACATGTATCTTTCCTCGAAGACATAGTTAAGACGGCCGAAATAACTCATCATTTTTTTCTCGGTGAAATCGGACTGGTAGTCTTTTAGGGCTTGCGTGTAATAGTCCCTATCTGCGAGAGAGGGCCACCCGTTTTTCGTGGCATAATGTACGTAGTCACTTGGACCGTTTTGGGCGGTTCCCCCGATATAATTATACTGGTCGTACTGGTAGGAATATCCCAGCATGACATCTAATTTGTGACGTTCGCCGAAGATTTGCTGGTAATTGATCAAGGCTTCGTCCAGAATTGTGTATTCCCGGCTAACCTCTCCGTTGGTTAAGGATTCTTTCGGGTCATTTAGCCAGGAAGGCGAGAAGTAATTTCGGTTATTTTGTGAATAGTCGAGAGAAATCGTGTTGGAAATATTCAGACCTTTCATGATGTCCAGTTTTAAACCGAAGGTGCTGCGTAGGCGGTAGGTGTTGTTTTTTTCCTCTACACCCCGTAGGCCTTTTAATACCTCTTCGGTGACCGAGTTGTTGCCCGGTAGCAAGGTGGATTGCGATAGCGGGTCACCCGGAATGACTTCAACCTCATTCCCGGCAGAGAAACCGGAACTTTTCACGCCCCGGCTACGATCGGAGAAGGCCAGGTAATTTCTGAAGTCCACGGTTAACATGGGAATCGGGTTCATGATGAAGTTACCCATCAGGTTTATCCGGGAGTATCCGGTTCCTTTCAGAATACCCTCTTCATCGTAGTAACCTAATCCTACGGAATAAGTCATTCGTTCCGATCCACCAGATGTTTGGATATTAGCATTCAGTGTTTTGGTGGCTTGGAAATAGTATTTATAAAAGTTGGTAGAGTTGTTGTAGAAAGGGTTTAAGCTATCTTGTAATTCATCTCCGTTCTTGTTCCCGGAAACAGTCCCGTCTCCCCAGTAGGCATCGTATGAACCGCCCTTGGCGTAAGCCTCTTCATAAGAGGTGGGATAGATATACATATTTTTATCTTGATCTTTATAAGCTTTGCGGGCATTGAAACGTTGTAACAGGCGGAAATTGCGTTCCGCTTTCCCTCCGGTTTGCACGGGGTATTCCGGTAGCACGTTGTACGTGTATGAAAAGTTGACATCAAATTGAGCGGATTGATTTTTACGGCCTTTTTTGGTGGTCACGATGATTACCCCGTTGGCTGCTCTTGATCCGTAAAGGGACGTGGCGGAAGCATCTTTCAAAATTTGGATGGATTCGATCACTTCCGGGTTCAAGTCTGCTAACCCGTTTGTTCCGGTTACCGGGGAAGTGAAGGAGGCCATAGGTACCCCGTCAACAACCCACAGGGGGTTCGAGAATCGTCGTCCGCTTTCCACGCTGAGGGAGTTGTACCCGCGAATGGTGACTTGAGTTCCTCCGCCACCGGGGGCTCCCGTGATGTTGGTTACGTCCATACCAGCTACTCGTCCTTGTAAAAGGTTGGCGATACTTGGGGAAGGGATTCCTTTGATGGATTCTGCTTTCACGACAGAGATGGCTCCCGTCATTTCCCGTTTGTTGGTTTGTCCGTAGGCAACAACGTGTACTTCATCCAGTTCTGAAATGTCTTCTTCCAGAATAACCACGAGGTCTTTATTTCCTTTGAATGGAATTTTCTTGGTTTTATAGCCGACGAACGAGCATACGAGGTTTCCGGATGATACAGGAAGTTCGAGGACAAATTTACCGTTGACATCGGTGGCGGTTCCCAGTAACATACTATCTAGTTTGATGGTTACTCCCGGCATGGGCTCGCCTTTCTTGTCTTTCACGATACCCGATATTCTGTATTTTTTCACGTCGTCTGTTTTGGGAGTGGCTTTCACGACGATGATAAATTCCCGGTTTATTTCAAAGGTTAATCCCCGCTTTGTCAGCACGTGATGTAATAGGTCTTTTAATTCGATCTGGTCGAAATCGGCTTTGACTTTGGCATTTTTATCGAGCATATCGTTGTTGTACATCACGATACATCCCGTCTGTTTGCGGATTTCCCGGAATAGTTCTTTATAGGTTGTTTCGCCCATGTTCACCTTCATCTGGTATTGTCCTAGGGAGTTGGCACTTGCTCCGAATAGGAAGCCTACAAGTAGAATCATTGTTAATCGCATAATCAAAAAGATTTTCCAACGTTCGCTTTTTTTGAAAGCGAACCCTGTTAATGGATTTTTTTTCATACATTTGTAATATTAAGTTTTGACTGAACTGGGACCGAAAGGTGGTGCGAACACCTGACGGTCTTTTTTTATTTCTCGTATATCTGGATTACATTTCCATTCACTTTAAAATAAACATTAGATGTTTTTTCAATAAATTCAAGCATGAATAACAGGGTGTTACTTCGTTTGATGGCACCTGTGAACTTGAAATTACGTATCTTGCTGTTTGCGAAGAAGAAGTCCACGTCGTACCAACGGCTTAACTGTGATACAAGTTGTTCCAGGGGCATATCGTTGAATTCGAACATCCCGTCTTTCCAAGAGACATAGTCCGCGACGTCTACTTCCCGTGTTTCCAGCGTTCCGGATTTATTCTTTGCGACGGCCTGCCATCCCGGTTTTAGAATACATTTTTCATGTTGGTAGTACACCTCTACTTTCCCACTCACGAGAGTTATAGCTGTGGTCGTTTCATCCTCGTAGGCGCTGACATTAAACGAAGTTCCGAGAACTTTCGTGTCGGAATACGGGGTGTGGACGATAAAGGGGTGGAGTGTGTCCCGTTTTACTTCAAAATAGGCTTCTCCTTTCACGCTGACCTCTCTCGTGTTACCCGTGAACCGGACGGGGTATTTTAGTTCGGTTTCGGAGTTTAGCCATACCTTGGTTCCATCCGAGAGTGTAAGGATGTATTCTCCTCCGCAGGAGACAACAAGTGTGTTGTACTCGACGGTCTCATCCGTTTCTCGTGTTGAAAGAGAGTCACTAAGCTCGTATTTTAGTCCGGTGTTTTCACCATCTTTCACGATGGTGTTTTTGATTTTTATTTCGAAGGTATCATCAGCATTTAATTGAATCTTTTTCCCATTGTCAAAGATCAAGGTGGCTTTAGGACTACCACTTTTGACTTGAGCCAAGTCGAGGATCGTTTTTTCCGGGACGGGTTCGTGAGGAATGAATTTCGTTACCGCGAAAAGAATTAAGCAAGCGGCTGCTACACCGGATACAAGGTATTTCCAATGGAAGGATTTCTTTTGCTTTTTCAGACGGGAATTCAATTTTTCTTTTCCTTGTAGGGAATCGATACGTTTCCATGTCTGGATATGTGCGAGCTGGTAATGGGTCTTGCTTAATCTTTCAAATAGATCCTGATTTTCTTGGCTTGTGTCAAGCCAGTCCCGGATGAGTTCTATCTGTTCCGGAGAGGCTTTTCCAGTCCAACAGGCTTGAATGGCTTGAAATATGTTGTCATTTATTTTCATGTTTCTGTTTATCTTTTATTAGTTAAACAGATTTTTGGTCCGGACGGGTGAATGAAATAAGAAAAAAATGAAATATTTTTGAAATATATCTGATAAACAGTGTATTAAAATGTTTTTTTATTGAAAATTCTGGGGGTATAACATGAAAAGCAAGAACATTTTCTTGTATTCTTCTAATTCTGATCGTAATTCTCTCATTCCGGCTTTTAGTAATGTTTTCACGGTATTAATGGATACTTCCAGTTCATCCGCAGTCTCTTGATAGGAGTGTCCTTGACACATGACAGATTGGACGACTTGTTGTGTCTTTTCAGGAAGTTTCCGGACGGCAGCCAAAATGGTTTCGATGACGGTTTCATCCAGTAGATAGGATTCCTCTTGAGCTATGGCGTAATGAGGTAAATCTAATTGCTCCGTGGGTAATCCTTTTTTGGCAATCTGGTTCATACAGGCATTTTTCACGATCGTGAAAAGGAATGTTGACAAAGCGTTTGGATGGATATGTTCATAAAGTTCTTTTTCCCATAGTTTCACGAATTGCTCCAGTACCGTGTCCTCAGCTTCCGGTAGATCATGGAGTAGGTCATCGGCGAACACAACTAAAGGTTTGTAATACCTGTCAAACAGAGCATTCATACCTTGTCTTTTGCCGGCTTGTAGCAAAGCTATTATTTGTGCATCACTGACGCTCATATCCTATTCACATGATTTGTTCTATTTTTCCGATTAGCTGCTTAGCGGAGAGACTCATTTGTTCTACGGCCATCCAGGTCACGATGTTTTCCCGGTTGACGAGATAGACACGGGGAATGGTGCTATTGGCAAAAAGGGAAAAGACTTTTTCGTTCGGGTCAAGATAGAACGGCATGGTAAAGTTTTGTTCTTTCCAGAAAGCGTTGACGACTTCGGTTGTTTCCCCGCGGGAGATGGTGACGAGTCGGAAGGTGGGATGGTCTTTCATTTCATTCCATACGCTGTCAATCTTCGGGAGTTCCCGCTTGCAATCGCCACAGGTGGTAACGAAGAAAACTAATAGGGTTGTGTTTCCCGATAAATCGTCACTATGAAGTTCTTCCCCGGTCGGGCTTTTCACGGTGAATTCCGGTAATTTGTCGTTTTCTTCGATATAATTTATGACATCTTCTTTTTCGTCTTTAATACAAGAAAGAAGAAGTAATGTAAACGCAAGTAACGTGACGAATATTGTTTTCATTTTTTACGAATTCAGTTTCAATTAGACCGTGAAATTAGCGAATAACATCGAATTATAAAAATATTACGTATTTTTTGCCTTGTGAAGTAAGTATATATACACAAGTGGGGAGCCTAGAAATCGCGTATGTTTGTATGCAGTAAAAAAGAAGAATAGTATGAATAAGATATTGCAAGAAGATTTTGACTTGGCTCCATGTATGGTTGCCGGATATGAAAGTTTTATGAATGGTTTGTTGAATATCGTGCATTCCGGGCCGATCTGCGAGGGCGTGGGTGAACAGATCAAGTCGTATGTGCTGGATTTTGTTCAAAATCACCCATTGGATTCTTTTGATCGCTTTTCGGATGAGACCTATATGCGGAATTATATCGGCCGGGATACGGAATCCGGCTGGGAGGCTATCGTGATGTCGTGGAAGAAAGGAAACCGTACGGCCATTCATGCTCATCCTCAATTTGCTGGTTACACGTTTGCCGATGGGGAGTTCTTGGTTGAGGTTTTTGAACCTTTTAAAGAGGGGATTCGTCTGGTTCAAGAGATGACAATTAGCGATATTCACGGGTTATATGCTATCGGTGAGGCTGGTAAATTCAACAATCATATTCACCGGATTACCTGTTTAAGCGATACGGCCCACAGTTTACACGTGTATTCGGATGATGCGTTGAAAGGGGAGAAGCTGGACGGACGAATAGTGTATTAATTTTACATTTTAAATTTTAGATTCTGGCCGCACAAGGCCGATGCTTTTTCATCCTAAATTCTACATTACTTTAAACTTTTCTTTATTTTCAATTGTAAAATATTATTTTTGTCGGCGTGTGTAAATGTTAGTAATAAATTAATAGTATGAGTGTGACAACAAAAAAGAAAGAAAAAGTAAAGTTTAGTAAAGCGTTTTGGGTTGCCAACACGGTAGAATTGTTAGAGCGTGCCGCTTATTATGGGGTGTTCGTCGTGATCACGTTATATTTGAGTAACGTCTTGGGATTCACGGATATTCAGGCGGCCACTATCGCGGGAGTTTTTTCCGCTTGTTTGTATTTATTGCCGACATTTTCGGGTGCGCTTGCCGATAAGATCGGTTTTCGTAAGTCGATGTTATTGGCGTTTACCTTGTTGTCGTTAGGTTATCTGGGATTGGGATTATTCCCGAATTTTTTGGCCTCGACGGGATTGGTTGAGTATGGTTACGTGACGAAGTTCACGGGATTACAAGAAAGCGGTTATCGCTACGGGATTATCCCGATCATGATCCTGATTATCGTGGGGGGATCGTTCATTAAAAGCGTGATTTCCGGTACGGTGGCCAAAGAGACGGATGAGAAAAGTCGGGCGAGAGGATTTGCTATTTTTTACGGAATGGTGAATATCGGAGCTTTCTCCGGAAAGGTTCTTGTTACTCCGTTACGTGATGCCATGGGGCATGAGGGGATGATCGTGTTGAATTATTTCTCTGCGGGAATGACTTTCCTTGCGTTGATTGCGATTTATTTGTTTTACAAGAGTGATAAACACGCCGGGGAAGGAAAGACTTTCGGGCAGATATGGACGGCTTTGGTGAAAGTGTGTACTAACGGACGGTTGATTGTTTTAATCTTGATTATTACCGGGTTCTGGATGGTGCAACATCAGTTGTATGCCACGATGCCGAAATACGTGACCCGTTTGGCGGGAGAGGCAAGCGCCATTGGTTGGTATGCTAACGTGAATCCTTTAGTGGTCGTGTTGACAGTGAATTTAGTGACTTCGCTGATGCGTAAAAAGTCAGCCTTGTTCTCCATGACCTGCGGTATGTTTATTATGCCGATCTCGGCTTTGTGTATGGCTTCCGGGAATATGTTAGGCGGTGGTGAGATTCTTGGATTGCATCCGGTGGCCTTCATGATGATCGTGGGGATCGTGTTCCAGGGATTGGCAGAAGTGTTTATTTCTCCTCGTTTCTTGGAATATTTCTCTTTACAAGCACCGAAGGGAGAAGAGGGAATGTATTTGGGTTTTAGTCATCTACACTCCTTTTTGTCATCCATTTTCGGGTTCGGATTGTCCGGATTCTTATTGAGTAAATATTGTCCGGCTCGTGAATTATTTAGTAGCGAGGCCGATTGGGAGGCTGCCTCTGCAAATGCGCATTACATTTGGTATTACTTTGCGGCAATTGCTTTGGTGTCAGCCGTGGCTCTGATTATTTACGGGAAAGTAGTACGCCGGTTGGATGCGAAGAAGGCGGCAGTAACACAGTAAGATTCATTTTATTAAATAGTAAAATGCCGGTAGGTTTTCCTACTGGCGTTTTTTATTTTACTTTGAATTTGCGATAAATTGAAGGTGTTGTATATTGGGAGCTCTTAAAGGTTATTGCAAATAATGAGTGATGTTCGAGAGAGCTTGTATTGTGTGTAAAACCGGGGACATGGAGTTTATCCGGTTGAAATGTTTCCTTTGACGAGGGTACTTGGTCTTGAGTTTTGATATAATTATTTATTGCTATCGTTGTTCCGATAAGGAAAAGAACGATAGTCAAGATTAATGCTCTTATCATGGCTTTCAATTTTAGGTGAGTTTAATTTTACGGGAGATGTGATGATAAGGTTACAATGCAGGTCTTTGGCGGTGTTTACTTCATCAGTTCTTTGATTTTTTGTTTTATCTGGAATGAAAAGTTCTTTACGGTAACGAATGGTCGGTTTTCTTCGTAAGAATTTTCAAATTCTTTGTTAGCTTTGTGGGAATGATGAAAGATATGAAGACGGTTATAGATTTATTTGAAAGAAGTTGCGAAAAGTTTCCGGATAATCCTTATTTATGGGAAAAGAAAAACGGGAAATTTGCGGCTACATCATATATGGAGGTAAAGCGAGAAGTATTGAACTTCGCAGGAGCTTTGTGTCAATTGGGAATGGACAGGGGAGACCGGATTGCATTGTTAAGCGAAGGCTGTAATGCTTGGGTGTACTCGGAATTGGGGATGTTATACGCCGGAGGCGTGAATGTACCGCTATCCATTAAGTTGACGGATAACGAAATTGTTTTTCGGGTGGAACACTCTCAAGCTCGTTTTTTGATTGTGTCTGCAAACTTTTTGAATCGAGTCCGGGGAATTGAGGGGCGAATCGGAGGGGTGGAAAAGATTATCGTGATACATTCAGATATAAATGAAGATAAATACGTGTCCTTTGAGTTATTACAACGAGAAGGGGAGATTTGGCGGGGAAAACACAAGGAGTTGCTGAATCACCGGATTCATGTCGTGACGGAGGATGATCTGGTAAATATTTCTTATACTTCGGGGACGACGGCTGAGCCTAAAGGAATCATGTTGTCCCACCGGAATTACGTGACGAACGTGTTGCAATCAGATTCCTTGATACAAATCCCGGCATATTATCGGATATTATTGTTTTTACCATGGGATCATAGTTTTGCTCATACGGTAGGGCTTTACTCTTTTATGTATAACGGGGCCTCGTTGGCTTCTGTCGATTACGGGCAGTCGGGAATGGAGTATTTGCGTAATATCCCGGTGAATTTGCAGGAAGTGAAACCTCATATATTATTGAGCGTACCTGCCTTGGCGAAAAATTTCCGAAAGAATATCGAGGCGGGGATCAAAGCGAAAGGACGTTTTACGGATAGATTTTATCATCTGGGATTGAAGATTGCTTATACATATAATGGTTTTGGGGACGATCGTGGACGGGGATGGAAGGTGTTGCTGAAACCTTGGGTGAAGTTATGGGATGCCCTCTTGTTCTCGAAACTTCGGAAACAGGTCTTTGGCGGAAACCTTCGTTTTTTCGTGGGAGGTGGGGCCTTGTTGGATATTGAATTGCAGCGTTATTACGCGGCTTTGGGAATACCGATGTTTCAAGGGTATGGGTTGTCGGAGGCCTCTCCCGTGATCAGTTCGAACACCCCCGGACGTTATCGTTTCGGTTCTTCCGGGATATTGGTAAGACCGATTAATTTGAAAGTTTGTGATGAGGAAGGACAGGAATTACCCCAAGGGCAAAAAGGGGAGTTGTGGATAAAAGGAGGAAACGTGATGGCTGGATACTGGAGAAACGAGAAGAGTACGGCCGAGACGATCGTGGACGGCTGGTTGCATACAGGCGATTTGGGGTATCTGCATCCCGATGGTTGGTTGTACGTGCTGGGGCGTTTCAAATCCTTACTGATAGCGAATGACGGGGAGAAATACAGCCCGGAAGGAATCGAGGAGACCATTGCCGAACAGTCGAAATATATAGATTATTGTATATTATATAATAATCAATCCCCGTACACAGCTGGGTTGATTGTCCCGAGTAAAATGGCGTTACGGGAGTATATCGAGAAACAGGATGTTGAATCGGATTCTATGGATGCCTACCGGGTTATGTTGAAAAAGATCCAGAGTGAACTGATGGCTTACCGGGTTGGCGGAAAACACGCTCATTTATTTCCGGAAAGGTGGCTGCCTGCCGTCGTAGCCGTGTTGCCGGAGGCGCTGAATGAACAGAATGGCATGATAAATTCGACCATGAAAGTCGTAAGAGCTAAAGTTTATGACCGATTTAAAGAAGAAATCGATTATCTTTACACCCCGGAAGGAAAAGAAATTACTAATAAGCGTAACCTTCAGAATTTAAAGCAATTAATATCTTGAATTGAAAAATAGAAAGTGTTGTCATTTTCAATTTTCAATTTTCAATTTTCAATTATTATGAAGCGTCGATCTACGAAACAAGTTAAGATTGGAGAAATATATATTGGATCGGAGTATCCAGTCTTGGTACAATCTATGTTAAATACCGATACGATGAATACGGAGGCTTGCGTGGAACAAGCGATACGGATTATTGAGGCGGGAGGTAAGTTGGTGAGGATTACGGCTCCCGGGGTGAAGGAGGCTAGGAATCTGGAGAATATTCACGCAGAGTTACGTCGAAGAGGCTACACGACACCGCTTTCTGCGGATATTCACTTTAATCCGGAGGCGGCGATCGAGGCTGCCAAACACGTGGAGAAAGTGCGTATCAATCCGGGGAATTTCGTGGATAAACGGGCTACTTTTAAGACGCTGACTTATACGGATGAGGAATATGCCGCAGAGTTAGAGCGTTTGCGTGAAAAGTTCTCGGCATTTTTGAACGTGTGCCGGGAATACGGCACGGCGGTGCGGATTGGTACAAATCATGGTTCCTTGTCTGATCGAATCATGAGTCGTTATGGAAATACACCAGCGGGGATGGTGGAGGCTACCATGGAATACCTGCGGGTGTGCCGGGACGAGAAATTTGATGATGTGGTGATTTCCTTAAAATCGAGCGATTGCCGGGTGATGGTTGAGGCGGTACGTTTGCTTGTGAAGGAGATGGAGAAAGAGGGGATGGATTACCCGTTGCATCTGGGAGTGACGGAGGCCGGAGAAGGAGAGGACGGAAGAATTCGGTCAGCCGTGGGTATCGGTACTTTATTAAATGAAGGATTAGGCGATACGATCCGGGTGTCCTTGACGGAAGAACCGGAACAGGAGATTTCCGTGGCGAATCTTTTAAATGAAATCTGTTGTTTACAGGATTTGAAAACGGAACCGATGCATTTGGAAGGGCGTTACTCTCATCCTGTAATTGTTGCGGACATATCTAAGGTGGAATGTCTTGATGAGGCTGTGATGGCCGGTCTGGATTTTCACGTGGCGACAGAGAATGATCCCGTGTATGGTGATATGTTGAAAGGTGGGATGCGGGCTCCGGAGATGATCTACACGGAGGCTTTGGGACCGGAGTTGACGAAATTACCGGATTCCGTGACTGTGGTCGTTCCTTTTGATAGTCTGGATATTGCCCATGTGTATAACCGTAAGGCGGTCGCCTTGATTGATGCTAAAGATTTCGTTCGGTTATCGAAACCCGTGGAGGGGGACAGTATTTTCGTGGAAGTACGTGACGGAGAAATGATAAATACTGAGCTTGCCGGAAAGTTAGAACGGGAGAAAAATGCGATTGTGGTGTTGAATCCAGATCATCCCTCCTGTGCCTTGTTCCGTTTGTACTTGGGAGAGTTGAAACGTTTAGGGATAATGAACCGGGTAATTGTACGGGCCACGCTTGACGAGTCGGATTCCAACAGATTGAGTTTGTGGATGGCTGCTCATCTGGGAGGTTTATTCCTTGACAGACTGGTTTATGGCTTATGGTTGTCATGTCCCGGTATTCCGGATATGTTCTACGGGGTACATTTGAGTCAGGATATATTGCAATCGGCAGGAGTGCGTCGTTATAAAACAGAGTTTATCAGTTGTCCCGGATGTGGGCGAACATTATATAATTTGCAGGAGTCCGTGGCGAAAGTAAAGAAAGCATTTGCTCATCTAAGTCGTTTGAAGATTGCCGTGATGGGGTGTGTCGTGAACGGGCCCGGTGAAATGGGGGATGCGGACTACGGTTACGTGGGTGCCGGAAATGGGAAGGTGAATCTGTTCCGGGGGAAAGAGATGGTGCGTGTGGCCGTGCCGGAGGAGGAAGCCATTGAGGTATTGAAACAATTAATAAAAGAGAACGGAGATTGGAATGACTGATACGAGAGATACTACACCTTTGGTTTTAGGTACCGAGAAGATCGGAAAATTATTGATGCAATACGCTATCCCGGCGATTATTGCCATGACGGCTTCTTCGCTTTATAACATGGTGGATAGTATATTTATCGGTCATGGCGTGGGACCATTGGCCATCGCGGGGTTGGCCATAACATTCCCGTTTATGAATCTGGCGGCGGCTTTCGGGTCATTGGTGGGAGTGGGAGCCTCAACGTTGGTGGCTATCAAATTAGGGCAAAAAGATAAAGAGAGTGCTACCCATGTTTTGGGGAACGTAGTGATGCTGAACGGGATAATCGGGTTGGTATTTATGACCGTAGCGTTGCTGTTTCTTGATCCGATATTACTCTTTTTCGGGGCAAGTCCGGACACGTTACCTTATGCAAGAGAGTATATGCAGGTGATTTTGGCGGGGAATCTCGTCACGCATATTTACATGGGATTGAACGAGGTGTTGAGAGCTTCGGGCTATCCGCAGAAAGCAATGGCTGCCACGTTGACGGCCGTTATCGTGAACTGCGGGTTGGATGCCTTGTTTATCATGGGATTTGGTTGGGGTATCCGGGGGGCGGCATTGGCAACCATTACGGCACAGATTATCGCTTTGGGATTTGAGTTACACCACTTTTCCCGTAAAAAAAGTTTTTTGCATTTCCAGAAAGGAATATTCGGACTGAAACGTCAAATCGTGGGGGGAATGCTGGCAATCGGGTTATCTCCGTTTTTGATGAATTTGTGTGCCTGTTTTGTGGTGATCCTGATTAACAAAAGCTTGAGAACGTATGGAGGAGATTTGGCTATTGGGGCGTACGGTATTGTGAACCGGATTGTATTTTTGTTTATCATGATCGTGATGGGTTTTAATCAAGGAATGCAACCCATAGCGGGGTATAACTTCGGGGCCCGACTGTTCGATCGTTTGATTCAGGTATTGAAATACACCGTCTTTTGCGGGGTGGCGGTTACGACAGTCGGTTTTTTGGCCGGACAGATCTTTCCCCGATCGTTAATTTGTCTTTTCACGTCGGATGAAACATTAACTAATATAGCGGTGGAAGGTTTGCGAATCGTGTTGATCTTTTTCCCCGTTGTCGGTTTCCAGATGGTGACATCCAGTTTCTTCCAATCTATCGGGATGGCTAAGAAGGCCATCTTTTTGTCGTTGACCCGGCAGTTGTTGTTCTTGATCCCATCGTTATTGGTGTTTCCTTCTATTTGGGGAACGGTTGGGGTTTGGATGAGTATGCCGGTTGCAGATTGTATCGCAACGATTGTTGCCGCTTGTATGTTGAGATGGCAACTGAAACGTCTGAAAGCGTGAATAAATTTATATTATAGCGGTTACAGGTTCGAAAAAAATCGATAGCTTTGTAAAAGAATAGATTTAAAAGATCAAAATATGGATAATAAATTTGTTATTACAATAGGCCGCCAATTCGGAAGTTGTGGCAAAGAGATTGGGCAGGAATTGGCAAAACGTTTCGGGATCACGTTCTACGACAAGGAATTAATTTCTTTGGCTTCGAAAGAAAGCGGTTTGTGCCAGGAGTTTTTCGAGAAAGCTGACGAAAAGAATTCCGGAAACTTGTTACAGGCTTTTGCCGCCGGATTTACCTTCGGGCCTTTCCAGTACAATGATTTTCTTTCTAACGATAAGCTTTTTCAAATCCAGTCGGATGTGATTCGTAAGGTGGCCGGGGAACATTCCTGCGTGATCGTGGGACGTTGTGCCGATTACATCTTACGTGACAATAAGCGTTGTATCAACGTGTTTGTTCATGCAGATATGGAAAAGCGCGTGAAGACCGTGATGAATCGTCAGCATATATCGGAACAGGAAGCCCGTGAGTTGATTCGTAAGATGGATAAAACCCGTCCGAATTATTATAATTTCTACTCGGACAAAGAGTGGGGCGTGGCATCGTCTTACCATTTGTCTGTTGACTCGGGGGTATTAGGTGTACACAAAACGGTGGATTTCATCCAAAAGTTTGTGGAAGAAGTACTAAAAGACTAAATGATTTTTGCTTTACGATTTATGATTGAAGAGGAACCAATCATAAATTGTAAAGCACGGGATATTTTAGCGAGTTGGGTAGAAAAGTTCCGGTTCTTTTCTTTCATGAAAATTCTTGAAAAGGAATTCAGAAAAAGGGGTGTTGAAAACTCTAGCACCATTAGGACATTCCTTCACGCAAGCACAACATTTAATACAAACTTCAGGATCACTCACGATCTCTTCTTTCAATTCAATGGTTTCAACGGGACAAATTTCGATGCAGTGTTGACATTGTGTACACAATTTGTCGATGGTGATCGGGGTTGCCGGAGTTTTAGGTTTGTTCTCTTTATACGGGAAATTTCCTTTCACATCCAAAACCGGCAATTCTTTTATGTCAGTATATTGATCTAGTTGCTTTATAATATTCTTTCCGAATTCTGCCGCTATTTGTAAATCGCGTACATCGGGGCGTCCGGCTGCCGTGGGGAATTGCTCTGTGCTATAAGAATGTTCCCCGATAAAGGCTCCACCGGCGACAGGGAAGAAGCCCAGTTGTTTCACGGAGTTCCGTAATTCAAGTAAGGCATCTTCGTAATCCCTATTTCCATACAGAACGACAATGATAGCCGGGGTGTTATCTCCTTTTATTTTTTGTAGCCTTTCCAAAGCCGTCGGGGCTATCCTTCCCGCATATGTTGGAACACCGATGATCGCAAGCGTGTCTGAGGGTATCGTTTTTTGATCTGCGGACGGATAAGTTAAATCAATCTCGGTATTTACCATAATATCCATTCCCTCTGCAATCATCGTGACGATCTTTGCAGAGGTGTGAGTCGGTGAAAAATATACAGGTTGAATATGTTTTAGTTGCATGTTGTTTCAAGTTAATTGTTTTCGGCAAAGGTAAGGATTATCTGGATTATTCGGTTTTTATTACTAATTTTCACTCGTCGTGGCGTATTTGTAAAAATAATGATCATATTCTAAAAAAAAGTCGTATTTGCCTCACCCCTTTATCCTGTTTTTTGTGCTTTAGGGGAAAATGGCACTAATTATTGAATAATGGTAGTAGAAAAAATTCAAATAGAAACCTCAGAAATAGATTTGAAAGATTCTCAGATTTTCAAGGCTATTTTTAATATGTTCTATCCCCGGGCCTATACTTTCACGTTAAAGTTACTCCGGGATGAGGTCATTAGTGCAGATATTACTCAAGAAGCTTTTCTTTATATGTGGGAAAAAGCATATCGTTTCCCGGATATGATGTCGTTTAAGTCTTATTTATACAGTTGTTTGAAAAATAAGACCTTGAACTATATTCGGGATCATAAGGTGGAACGGAATATGGAGAAACTGGAAGATATTTTTGTAGATGAAGTTTCTATCGATCATTTGGTTATCGAGCATGAGTTGAAAGCCAAAATTCTGGAGGAGATCAATAAATTGTCGGATGTGAAACGGGATATCATGTTGCTACGCATGAAAGGGTATAGTTATGACGAGATCTCGGAAGAATTATCTCTGAGTATTAATACTGTGAAAACACATAAAAAACAGGCATACAAGGATTTGAAAGTCCATTTGTCGGATTATAATCAGTGCCTTTTGGTATTGGTTTCGCTGTTGATTACATGTTTTTGTTAGTAGATAAAAAGTATATTTATGAAAAAAATACGGAAGGATATCGAAATTAGTGATTTGATTTATAAATCTCTTCGGGGTGAGACCTCAAAAAGCGAGGACGAATTGTTGGAGGCATGGTGTTTGGAACCGAGGAACCGGAAATTATTCATGGAACTTCGGGAGGCAGACTATCTTTACGAGGGAGTAGCTGATATGTATAATGTGGATACTAAGGAGCCTTTTAAGAACGTGGAAGACCGGATCAGGAGAGGGAAGCGAGTACGTTTGATGAAGTATGTTTCGGGTGTTGCGGCCGTGTTGTTGGTGGGAGTGGTGTTTTTGGGTTTGATGGAAAAGGAAGAAAAGATTTCGGTGAGACAGGTGTTACATTCTTCTATATCAAGGGGAAAGATGGAGCCTTTTGCGACATTAGTGACCACGGCTGGAAAGGTTGTTTATCTGGAAGACTCTGTAAAACAAGAGGTTTTGGAGGTCGGAGGAAATAAGGAGACCTTGAAATTGCAAGGAAGTGAACGAGACGTGCAATTTGCTTCCGGGCAAGAAGTAGAATACAACGTGTTGACTACCTCAAAACAAGGAAATATAAAGGTGGTCTTGTACGATGGTAGTCTCGTGTGGCTGAACGCAGGGAGTGAATTACGATATCCGAATACATTTGTTGAAAACCAGCGAGTCGTATATTTGAAAGGAGAGGCTTATTTTGATGTGACAAAAGATCGTAGCCATCCTTTTGTAGTGAAAACTATCTCTTCCGAGATCAGCGTGTTGGGAACAAGTTTCAACGTGAATGCCCGAGAGAATTCATGTGTCACGACCTTGGTGGAAGGGTGTGTGAGAATGAGACATGGAATGTTGGATAGCGTGGAGTTACACGCAGGGCAACAAGCTTTACTTACCGGGGTCGGGAAAATACGAGTTCAAGAAGTCGATACGAGATATTACACGAGTTGGATGGATAATATGTTTGCCTTCCGAGAGGCTCCGTTACGGGAAATTGCAGAGGTGTTGGAAAATTGGTACGGGTGTGAATGTCGTTTTGAGAATCCTGCTTTGGAAAATATTCCATACACGACAATGGTGGAAAGGTATTCGGATGTAGATAGTGTGTTGCAAATTTTGGCAGGTACGGGTGATTTCCACTATACGAGAATAGGTGATTTAATCATTATAAAAGAAAAATAGGCAAAGAGCCTTCACTCCCTTTACCTATTTGTTACTCATTAATTGTAATAATTAAAAGCAAATTTATGAAGAAAAAACCGATTTGTTACACTTTTGGAGAGTGTATTTTTGGGAATGTCAGGTTTTTGAAACGATTCCTGAGTTTGTTGTCTTTGTTTATCATAGGCAATATAGGTGTTGTTATGGCTCAAGAAGTCCCAAAATTTACCGTGGCATTTAAAAATGCCTCTTTAACAGAGGTGTTTGATTATTTTGGAAAAAACAGTGATTACAAGTTTACGTACAACAGCGAGAACGTGAAAAACGAAACGAAAAAGATTACCGAATCTTTTAAGAATGTGACTTTAGAGCAGATTCTTGCAAAGTGCTTGGATGGAACACGTTTTAGTTTTGAAATCGTGAACAAAAACGTGGTGATCACGCAGCGGACACTAGCGGATGTGAAGTTGATTGAGATTACCGGTAGGGTAGTCGACGAAAACGGGAATCCGGTTCCCGGGGCTACCGTGTTGATTCAGGGAACTACGAATGGTGTAGTTACGAACATGGACGGATATTATGCGATTAATGTGAGACCGACGGATGCTTTACGGGTTTCTTTCATCGGTTACAAAACATCGATCGTGGAGTTGAAAGGGAAAACGAAGGTAAATGTACGTTTGAATCCTGAAGAACAAAAATTGGACGAAGTGCAGGTTGTGGCTTTCGGTAAGCAGAAGAAAGAGAGTGTAACGAGTGCTATTACTACCATTCGTCCGATGGATTTGAAATCGTCTAGTAGCGATCTGACTTCCGCTCTTACCGGTAAAATTGCCGGAATTATTGGTTGGCAGACGGGGGGTGCTCCTGGGGCATTAACCGAAGAGGAGATGAACACCAAGTTTTACATTCGGGGTATCAGTTCTTCTAACGGGGCCTCAGAACCTTTAGTGTTAATTGATGGAGTGGAATCTTCCCGTTTGGATTTGGCACGTATGGCCCCGGAGGATATTGAGAGTTTCTCTGTGTTGAAGGATGCGTCGGCAACAGCGATGTACGGAGCACGCGGGGCAAACGGAGTTATTATTGTGACGACAAAAAAGGGAGAAGCCGGAAGTGTATATACTTCTGTACGTTACGAGGCTGTAGCCTCTATGCCGACAGATAAAATCGAAGTAGTAAATCCTCAAACTTATATGCGAATGTACAATGAGGCATTGTTAGCCCGTAATCCGGGTGCTACTCCTCAGTATTCTTTGAACCGCATCGAGCGTACGGGTAGTAAAGATTATCCCTCTTGGGTTTATCCTGCCAATGATTGGTTCAAGATTCTGATCAAGGATTATTGGGTGAATCATCGGGTGGGAGTGAATGTACGGGGAGGTTCCGAGACGGTACAATATTACGCCTCCGTCAACTACGTGAATGATCAAGGTATGTTGAAAACCGATCGCTTGAATCAGTTTGATGTGAATATCAAGAATTCTACACTTTCATCCCGTATCAACCTGAATGTGAATTTAAGTTCCGGTATCCGTATGTTAGTCAATGCCAGTATAAACTATGATAAATATCATGGAACTCGTGCTGATGTACAATCGGCATATGCGTATGCGTTTAATGCTTCACCGGTAAACTTTGCCCCAACCTATCCGGGTGATTTCGAATATGGTTGGCCACACTTGCGTTTTGGAAGTGTGCGGAAAGGTTCGGGTGTTGCTCTTAACCCATATGCCCAAATTCAGAGCGGTTATCAGGATCGAAGTCGTTATAGTGCAACGACTAAGATAGAATATATCCACAATTTATCCGCACTGTTGAAGGGCTTGGAATTACGGGCAAGTGCTTCTTTGTCGAAAACCGGGTACGAGATGAATGCTTTTGAATTTAGTCCGTTTTATTATACAATGGATGCTGAAAATGGCGGTTATGATTTTGAGACCGGAGAGCATACTTTGACGTTATTGCAGAATGGACGCCGAACATTGCAAAAGCCTATCCAAGGAGGATCGGCTTCAACTTCTTCTACTCAACTGGTGTATGAAGGTCGTCTGTATCATACTGCGGCTTGGGGAGGAGAGGATGCGACCCTGCATCAAACGTCTCTGACAGCAGTATTTCAAGCACTACAGGCAAATTCAGCCCCGGTTGGAGACTTGTTTAGTAGTTTCGAACAACGAAATTTGAGTTTCTCCATGCGTGGTAGCTACGGTTTTTTAGATCGTTACTTTGTAGAAGCTAGTTTCGGGTACAATGGTTCCGAGCGTTTTACCAAAAATAACCGGATGGGTTTTTTCCCGGCTATCAGTGGAGCTTGGATTATTTCTAAGGAAAACTTTATGCAGGGAGGCATTAATAAATGGGTCTCGTTCCTAAAGTTAAGAGGTTCGTGGGGAAAAGTAGGGAATGACGGTATTATTAAGGAGCCTCGTTTTGTCTATATGCCGGAAATTGTTGGAGGACCGTATTATATGGATCCAGAACCGGGATCGCAGCAGCAATTGAATCGTAAAGAAATTAAGAATTATGGTGATCCGGATGTAAAATGGGAGGTTTCCGAGCAGTTGAATCTTGGTTTGGAAACCCGCTTTTTCAAAGATATTTTGGAAGTCAACCTTGATCTTTACCAAGAAATACGTCATAATATTATTGAACAACGTGTTACCATTCCTGCTCAAGTGGGTGTGGAAGTGAACCCGTTGGATAACTTGGGTAAAATTCGGGCTCGTGGTTTGGATCTGTCTGCTAAAGTGCAACACTCTTTCAGTAATGACTTTTGGATTATTCTAAATGGGACGTTTACCTATAATAAGGCGGTTTACAAGGAATTGGAAGAGGCAAAGGATAAACCGTACTGGCAGTTGAAAACCGGGTATGAGCTTTCCCAACGGGTGGGATACATTGCCGAAGGTTTGTTCCGTGATCAAGCGGAAATTGACAACTCGCCACAGGCGAATACCGGAATAATGCCGGGTGATATCCGTTATCGTGATGTGGATGGGAACGGTGTGATTGATGTGAATGATGCTGTACATATCGGTTTCCCCGAAACTCCGCGTATGGTGTATGGTTTTAGCGGTTTTATCAATTACAAAAATTGGGAGTTTAACTTCTCATTTCAGGGATCTGGTAAACGGGGTTTCTTTATCAATCCGAAAGCCTTATCACCGTTTGTGGATGACCATGCCATGTTGAAAGAGATCTACGAGAGCCATTGGACGGAGAAAAATGTGGATAATCGTCCCTTCTGGCCTCGACTTTCCGTGCAGGATATCACCGTCTACAACAAGCAGGAAGATTGGGCGGCGAATAATACGGATGATCGTCGTTCCACCTATTTTATGCGGGAGTGTAGTTTCTTGCGTTGTACATCCTTAGAGTTGGCGTATAACTTGCCATTGGGACTCCGTAAAAAATTGCGTATGCAGAATGTGAAATTTTTTGCTCGTGCCAACAATCCTTTCTTGATTTCCAATTTTAAATTGTGGGATGTGGAATTAGGGGGAGACGGGTTCAATTATCCTATTCAAAAAACATATGCATTGGGTGTTAATATTAGTTTTTAATTAAAACCGAGATAAAATGAAACATTTATTGTCTTATTTATTTATTCCGTTCTTTCTGTTCATGTCTTGTGACAGTTGGTTGGATGTGGTGCCGGAGGAGGATATAGCGACCATTGATTCGGAATTCGAGACATACGATCAGGCTTATGTGTGGTTGAAAAGTGCATACGCCTATATGCAAGACCTTTATGATCGATATGACGATGTCTGCTACACCGGTGCCGATGAATTGGTTGCCGACAATTACCTGAGAAATATGTCCTACCACCCTGAAGGGTTGAATATTATCGGTGGTCGACAGAATGTGTTGGATCCTTACTGTGACACTTGGTTTAATATATCCAGTGGTAATGCCGGACGTTGTCGAAGGGATTTTTACACGCAGATCGTGCTTTGCAATCATTTTATTACTCGAATCGATAACGTGTATAATTTGTCGGCTAAAGACAAAGAAGAGTGGAAAGCTGAGGTGGTTGCCTTGAAGGCTTTTTATTATTTCGAGTTGGTTCGTCGCTACGGGCCGGTGATGATTGTGCCGGATCAGTTTGATCCTAATCAGGAGGTGGAAAGCTTGAAGTTGCCACGTAGCCATGTGGATACTTGTTTTAATTACATCGTTCGTTTGTGTGACGAGGTTGTTGATTTACTTCCTTCGTGTAATATGAAAAAAAGTGAACGGAAAGGTTATTTTAATAGAGAGGCTGTTATGGCGTTGAAAGTGCGAGCATTGTGTTATCAGGCTTCCGACCTTTTCAACGGTAATCCCGATTATGCCAATTTTGTGAATAAAAATGGAGAACCCTTGTTCAGTGCTGCCCCGGCAGATCCGAAAAAGTGGGAACGGGCTGCAGAGGCTGCCGTCAATTTGATTAAGCATTGTGAGGAATCCGGAGTAGCTTCTTTGGTTGAGGGTAACTCTGCCAACACGCCTTTGCAGGCACATATGTTGGACGTGGAAAAATCTTTCCAGACTTTCGGTTGGATGAGTGATGAGGTGTTGTATATGATTCGTTTACAGCAAGGTGATGGGTTACGTAACTATACGTTGCCTTACACGCCGGACGGTTCTAACCATACTCTACCGGGTGCTTGTTTGTCCCCGAGCATGAAGATGGTAGAAATGTTTTACACGGAGAATGGCTTGCCCATGGATCAGGATTTGAAGTGGGTAGGGGGTGGAAATCCGTATGCACTTAGCGTGGAGACAGATCCGAAATATACAGATGTGGTAGCATTGAACGAACCGATATTGAATCTCCATCGGCGTCGTGAACCTCGCTTTTATACCTCTATTGCCGCCGATCGTTGCTATTGGCGTTTGGGAACTGCTACGAACAATATTCATTTGGTAAAAACTTATCAAGGTGAAGCGTGGGGATTGCGTGAAAAACGATTATCAGCTACCGGTCCGCAAAATATTACTGGCTATTATCTAAAAAAATGGTGTTCTTCCCGGGGAACTCTTTTAGCTCATCAGCAGGGATTGACTAGTTTGGGTGAGAGACCTGCTGTTATTTTCCGGTTGGCGGAGATGTATTTGATTGCTGCTGAGGCGTTGAACGAGTGTAAATCGGCACCTGATGCTGAAGTATATAAATATTTGAATGTAATACGTAAACGTGCCGGTATCCCGGATGTAGAGGTGGCTTGGAAGAATGCCAGGGATCCGAATCGGGTGAAAACTAAGACCGGTATGCGTGATATCATTCGTCAGGAGTGGAACATTGAATTTGCGTTCGAGGGTTATCGTTTTTGGAATGTACGTCGTTGGAAAACGGCTAACGTGGAGTTTAACGAAAAATCTTTGGGATGGAACGTGGTTGGTAATAATGCCGATAGTTTCTACAATAATGGGAAAGGACCGGTAGTGGTTTATTCTGGTAACAAATTTGTAGCTCCGCGTGACTATTTCTGGCCTATTCGGAGTGAGGAGGTACAAACAGCCGGTTGCGTACAAAATCCGGGATGGTAAGTGTATTTGTGATTATAGATTTACGATTAGGAATTGTAAGCAAAATTAAAAATTTAAAATTATGAAGCAAAAGATATTATTCTTTTTATTAGTACTGGTTGCTTTCGTTGCCTGCAAGGACGACGATGATAATGGATTCGATGTACCGGTGGAATTTCGGAAAATCTCTTTTGACCCGGTGCCGGGTGGTGCACTAATGCGTTATCGCTTGCCTGCTGACCTGAGTATTTTTGGTGTACGTGCTCGTTATAAAGATGCATACGGGCGGGAATTGGTAAAAGAGGGAACCTACTTGACGGATACTTTATTATTGAGTGGTTTTGCGGAAGCACGGACCGGAGAGTTGGTGCAATTGACTTTTCTTGATAATAATTTAAAGGAATCCGCTCCTATAGAAATGACCTTTGATACTCAGGATGCTGCTACGGTAGCTCTTTTTGATAACCTAACGGTAAATCCGTTTTGGGGTGGTTTCAACGTGACTTATACCTCGCCGAATATCGTGGAGGGGACAGTACATATTTTTTATGTGGGGACTAATCCTACGACAAAAGAGGAGGACAATATCCTCGTGGGAAGTTTTCCCA
>QWCN01002086.1_pt1 | contig 27549 bp, 16 predicted proteins | sample 1972711 | NCBI WGS metagenome assembly QWCN01 (sample SAMN09866707, study PRJNA288562) | Human gut metagenome isolate term1_stool, whole genome shotgun sequencing... | isolation source: gut | host: Homo sapiens | place: USA: California
AAAAGGGACGGGGAAAGGCGAAATTATACGATGCCTTGCGCCATCATGGCATCCGCCACTTTTTCAAAGCCCGCGATATTGGCGCCCATCACGTAATCGCCGTCAAAGCCGTATTTCTTCGCGGCATCGTCGATATTGCGGTAGATATTTACCATAATATCTCTGAGTTTGTGGTCTACTTTTTCACCGCTCCAAAACATTCTCCCCGAAGACTGCGCCATTTCCAAAGCGGAGGTGGCGACGCCGCCAGCATTTGCCGCCTTCGCGGGAAGAAACACGACGCCCGCGCGTTTGAAGATGTCGACGGCTTCCAGGGTAGAGGGCATATTCGCGCCCTCCGCGACGTATTTGACGCCGTTCTTCACGAGGATTGCCGCGCTTTCGGCGTCGATTTCGTTTTGCGTCGCGCAGGGCAATGCCACGTCGCAGGGAATAGTCCAGATGCCTTTACAGCCGGGAGTATACACGGCGCCCGATACGCGGGCGGCATATTCTTTGATGCGTCCGCGCTCTTCTTCCTTGATCCGCCGCACGACTTCCAGATCGATGCCGTTTGCGTCGTAAATGTAGCCGTCGGAATCGTACATCGCCACAACTTTGGCGCCCAGTACCTGCGCCTTTTCGCAGGCATAAATCGCCACGTTGCCGCTGCCGGAAATGACTACCGTTTTTCCGTCGAGGCTGTCGCCGCGAAGACGCATGGCTTCTTCGGTGATATAGACAAGTCCATAGCCCGTCGCCTCTTTTCGGATGAGGGAGCCGCCGTAAGAGAGTCCGCGTCCCGTCAAAACGCCCGTATGCTCGTCGCGGATGCGCTTATATTGACCGTAAAGATAGCCTATTTCGCGCGCGCCCACCCCGATATCGCCTGCGGGAACGTCGGTATCCGCGCCGATATGCCGATAGAGTTCGGTCATGAAGCTTTGGCAAAAAGCCATCACTTCGCGGTCGGATTTGCCTTTGGGATCGAAGTCGGAGCCGCCTTTGGCTCCGCCGATGGGAAGCCCCGTAAGACTGTTTTTAAGGATTTGTTCAAGCCCCAAAAATTTGACGACGGACAGATTGACGGAGGGATGGAAGCGAAGCCCGCCCTTATAAGGACCGATGGCGCTGTTGAATTGTACGCGGTAGCCCTTATTGATATGTACCCGTCCCTTGTCGTCGATCCAAGGAACGCGGAAAATGACGGCGCGCTCCGGTTCGACAAAACGTTCGAGGAGTCCTGCTTTTTCGTATTCGGGATGACGGGCAAATACGGGTTCGAGAGTAAGCAGGATTTCCGTCGCCGCCTGATGAAATTCCGTTTCGCCTGGATTGCTTTCTTTGAGTTGTGTCAAAACCTTTTCTACGTAAGTCATACTATATTCTCCTTAAAAATATGCTTATCCGATTCGATAAATTGATTGTGTGATATATATAATAGCATTTTTTCGTTTGTTTGGCAAGAATTTAAAGCATAAAATTTTTAAAAACTTTAAAAAAACAATTGCAATTCTCAGGAGAATAAGGTATAATAAGAAAAGTCGGATAGACGAGCGCCTGCCGCGTTTTAAAAGCGCGGATAAATGGCGTCGAACAAGCGTTTTCACGAAGACGGAAACCTTTAAAATTTTATAAGCTTCCTTAGTTAAATGGATATAACAAGCCCCTCCTAAGGGCTAATTGTGGGTTCGATTCCCGCAGGGAGTACCATTTGATAACAAATCCGAACCTTATAATGCCGAGTGGCAAGGGGTTCGGATTATTGTTTGTTTTCATGACTCCACTTAGTGATCGGCGACTAAATACTCAAATAAAGTAAGTCGTGCAGTCTTAGAATCGTAGATTGTAAAAAGGCAGGCGTCTGTTGATTTATGGTTATAATTCGCTGCAATTCCGCCACGCAGCCCCCAATAAGTATTTTCACTTTTCCAATCGACTAAAAAGCGTTTAGGAACAGAAAAGCGAAAACGTTGCAGCACATTATCAAAATATAGTTCTGCGTATTTTTTCTGTTCCAAATTTGGATGATCTTTTTTTATACGGTCGAGTTCTATGCGATGCCACGATTTTAAAGCACAAATTTGATTGGGAACTAATAGAGATAATTCGTCGCTTTGCGCTTTATTTAGCTTATATACCGCATAGACAAGTTCATCATGACCGCCCACAAATCCGTAAGACCATGATTGACCGTACTTCAATTTGGCATGATCTAAAATATTGATTTCCCAGTTCGTCTGAAAATGATTGGTAAATTCAATAGTTCTTCTCTTAATCGGAATAACAATGGAAACCGTTGGGATAGTTATTACAAGAATAATCGAAATTACAGACGTAATAATTTGAGTCGCCTTTTTTCTCTTACTCCACCATGGATAAATATAGATGAGAAATCGGCTTATAAAATAAAACAGCAAATAGAAAAAACATACTATTATAATACCTATATATGCTTTATAAAGTCTTGGATCAGAACAGGCTGCGATTGAAACAGGTATAAAGACAAGTGCTAAGACGGATAGGCAAATAAAAACAATCCATGCGCCAATTTTGGCTATATCCATAATATGGAAAGCTCTCTTAGATATCATGCAATATTTTATGTTATGGATTGAAGGTATATGTAGAATATAGAAGGGACTGTTACAATGAAAAAAATGCGAAAGAGAGCCGATAGGCTTCCTTCCTTGAATGTTTTTTCTCTTATGAGTAATAAAACCGTGAATATCCTTGTACGCATAACAGGAACGCCGTTGTCCAAAGAGGAATATGTTTTGGATGCTAAAAACGAAACAGACAAGATAAGTAAATAGTTGCTTAAAGGAATACGTGAGTTCGATATCTACTCAAAAATATTTTTTGCAGTCTTCTGACGTAAGAGGGAGATAAAAAAGATCTATCGCCCTGCCCCTCCCCGCTTTTAGCGGGGAGGGGCAGCCGTTTTAAGGAGCGAAAATTGATCTGCAATTTCGTAGAGATAAAATGAACATTTTGCCTATCCGGGGTGACTAAAACTCACGTACAACTAAATAAGAGCAAAAATGGAACGCATAAAGAAGAAAAACCTATGCGTTTTTTGTCGCTAAAATCGGCAAGGAGAAAGAGAAAAGAAAAAACGGACTTAGAAGAGAGGGGATATTTTGAATAAGCGGTCGAACAAGGCAGCCGCCTCATGGAAGAGAAGCTTGGGGAATTATATCCCTATGAAAAAGAATTCCCGCGGGACGAGAATAAAGCATTGGAATATTTGCCTTTTTCGGCATAGGCAGAGAATCATAGGAGGGAGGGTGCTATCGAGGAGGTGAAAAAATCCTTTCTAATAAGCAACAAAAGGAGGCTAACGAGATTCTAATAATCAACTGTTTGTGCGAGTCTTTTTGAAAAACAGAGAAACTTTTTTCGCTATGCTAAATTTATACGAAAATAATTGAAACGACAGAACTTCTTTTTCGTGCGAGAGCGATCCTCCCCGAAATGCGTAAATAGGATCTAAAAGGAGGGGGAAGCTGAGATCGCGAGTTTTTTGAATGTCCTTTTCCGATATTGGAGAGTTCCTTATAGGATTCAACCATAGGATCATTTTTCTTGCATAGATATCCGGAACTTTAACAAAACGGATTTTTGATGCGTTGTTTATCTGGGGGTATCATATAAATGACCTTTATGTCTGTTAAAGAATAAAAATTAATTCCTCCGTTTACGGACTTTGTATGCAGAGGAGTTTTATAGACAGACGACTTATTGTTTTGAGTTTTTAATATTTTTAATAAAGTCTTTGGGGGATTGTCCTATATATTTTTTGAAAGATCTTGAAAAATAAAGAGGATCTGAAAAACCGCATAAATACGCAATATCTTTTACGCTTGAAATGTTGTTGTCCGCCAAAGTACAGGCGTTTTGAATTCTGATAGACATGATGTATTTGCCGATAGATATATTTGCGGCTTTTTTAAATACTTCCGCCATATAGTTTTTGTTATAACCGAAATGATCGGAAATCTTTTCCAGCGACAATTCGCAGTCCTGATAGTTGAGATTTATATACTTTTTGATTTGCGCGGCGATACCCATGCCGGCGTCTTTCTCTTCTTCGGTTTCTCCGCGCTCGGAAATAATTGAAAAAATATATAATAGAGCGCTTTCCGAAAGCATTTTTGCGTTATTGTTTCTGATTCTTTGAATATAGAGAAGGAGAAAGTCTGTCAAGTCTTTAAAATCATAAACGACACAGTTATAACGGTCGATTTTCAGAGCTTCCATGATTCTGTTTGCTCTGAGTCCGATATAACCGATATAAACATATTTCAAATTTTTGTCGGAAATAAGCGTGTAAGGAGTAGAGGGAAACGTGAAAAAAATATCTCCCGCTTTGAGATTATATTGTTTTCCCGCAAGGCGCAGTTCGCATTTTCCGCTTATAATGACATGAACTTTATACATTATGTCGAGTTTATTTTGGGGCAGGGATTGAGGCGCCGTTTCGTAAACAAAATGTATCGTATTGATGACCTCGTCTGTTTGCGGATTTGGAATAAATTTGCAAATATTGAAGCTGTCCATAAGTTTCCCTCAATGAATTTATATTATAAAAACTAATTTTGTCCATAAAAAGCCATGTTTTTTCCTGTACTTTTTTGGATTTCTGCCTTATACTAATAAAAAATAGAAGGAGAATTTTATTATGATAAAAGTAGGAGTATTGGGAGCATACAGAGGCACAAGTATGATAAATTACTGCGTCGCGTCGAAAAATAAAGCGCAAGTCGTCGCCATTTGCGACAAAAGCGCCGAAGTTTTGGAAAGGCAGAAAGCTGCGCACAGCGCGGAAAATATCGCATACTACGACAACTTCGACGATTTTATCGCTCACGACATGGACGCTGTCGTTCTGGCGAATTACGCGACGGAACACGCGCCGTTTGCCGTTAAGTGTCTGAAACGCGGTCTTCATGTGTTCAGCGAGGTCCTTCCTTGTCAGACGATGAAAGAAGCCGTGGAGCTTATCGAAGCGGTGGAGGAAAGCGGAAAAGTATACGCTTATGGCGAAAATTATTGTTATATGCCGACGATAATGGAAATGAAGCGCCTTTATAAACAGGGCAAAATCGGTGAAATCGAATATGGGGAAGGGGAATATATCCACAACTGCGAATCTATTTGGGCGTCGATTACTTACGGAGAGCGCGACCATTGGCGCAATACTATGTACGCGACGTTTTACTGCACCCATTCCATCGGTCCGCTCATTCATATATGCGGACTTAAACCCGTTTCGGTCGTAGGATTTGAGAGTTCGATGACGGAACGGAAGCTGAGGAACGGAGCTAAATCGGGGCTTTTCGGGATAGAAATGATTACGCTGGAAAACGGCGCGATTTTAAAGAGCATACACGGCGATTTGTATAAGGATTCCGTTTGGTACACCGTCTACGGATCCAAAGGCCGAATGGAGCCGGGCAGAGCCGATTCGGGCAAGTCCGAAACGCTTTACGTAAATGCCGATCATTATGACGGCGAATATCCGTCCGAGAGCAGAACCGCGTCGTATGAACCGGCGGAGAAAAACGGGATAGTTGAATATTTCGGGCACGGCGGATCGGATTATTATATTATGGATAACTTTATCGATAAGCTCAGCGGCAAAAAAGACGCGGATATTATCGACGTATATGAGGCGATGGATATGTTTTTGCCGGGGATATTTGCGTATCGTTCGGTGCTTCAAGGCGGCATATCGGTGCAAATTCCGGATTTGCGCGACAAGTCCGTTCGCGATAAGTTCAGAAACGACACGGCCTGCACCGATCCGAAGATTGCCAAAGAACGGCTTTTGCCTGTTTATTCCAAAGGAACGCCGGATATTCCCGATGAAATTTACGAAATCGTAAAAAATAAATGGGAGAAGGAGAGAACGGACGGGCAGTACGTAAAAGCGGTCATGAAGCAAGGGGATGTTAAACGGTGAACGGCTGATGTATTATGTTCTTGTCATCGGCGCCGCCGTATCGTTCGGACTGCAATTCTTTTTTAATAAGCTTTATCAGCGAGAAAACGGTTCGAGTCTGCGTACGGCTGTGATTTTCGCGCTCGGAACGTCACTCGTTTGCGCCGCGGCGATGCTGTGTATCCAAAAATTTCGGGTGGAATTCACGCCGTATTCGTTTTTCCTTTCCGTCCTATCTGCGATAATCCTTGTCTTATATACGTTTTGCAGTATCAAAGCGATGGAAAAAATAAATTTGTCGCTTTATACCATGTTCGGAATGCTCGGGGGGATGATATTGCCTTTTCTCGTCGGCATTTTCGGCTACGGAGAGGAGCTTACGGCAAAAAAAATAATTTCCGCCGTTCTGGTATTATTTTCTCTCGCTCTCGGCACAAATTATAAGGCGGGACATAAAGCAATTTTTTATGGAATAGCCGTTTTTTTTCTGAATGGAATGATCGGCGTACTTTCCACCGTACATCAGGCCGAAGCACAATTTAACGTATCGAGCGCATCGTTTATGTTTTTAAAAAGCGTTTCTACGGCTGCGCTCTGTCTTTGTATGTTAATCTTTCTGAAAAGACCGAAACAAAGCCATGAACGAAAACCGTCGTTTATAAAAATTTCCGTTTCTATTTCGGGATACGGCATCATGAACGGACTCGGCAATTTTCTGGTGTTGGTTGCGCTCGATTTCATTGACGCTTCTCTGCAATATACGCTGCTTACGGGAGGAACGATTCTCGTTTCGGCGGCTATTTCTTTTTTGATGAAAGAAAAGTTTACGCCCAAAACGATAGTTTCGGTGGTCGTCGCCTTCGGGTCCGCGGCGGTTATGATATTTTGAAAAACTATATTATGATATTATAATATTCGCGGCAGATTTTTTGATAGCGATAAAAGGTGCTCAGCGAATTGAAGCCGCAATCGAGAACAATGTCGATAAAAGGACGGTTTTCCAGCCGTGTCCGGTCTATTACTTTCTGTACGCGTATGATCCCGATATAAGTGTTGAGAGAACAATTGATATATTGATTGAACAGTTTTGAAAAGTGATATTTGTTATAATTAAAATGTTTCGAAATAGTTTCTAATGTCAGCGGCGAATCATAGTTCTGTTCTATATAAGTGAGAATATCGATTATTTTTTGATTTCTATTTGTGAAAGAACTTTGATGCGTTCCATAACGTTTCATGAGTTTCCCTAAAATGACGTTAATGTAACCTTTGATGAGTAAATCGTCGTCCATAGCGGTAGACACGAGCAGTTCGTCGAATAAAGTTTTGATACTTTTATTGAATTCCGTATCGCCAAGCATTTCCGGAATCCGCTTCGTTTTGGTCTTTTGTCGGTAATCCGCTAAAAATTCCTGTTGAATGACGAGATTGATCGTCGTGCAGCTGGGAAGCGGGGAGTTACTGTGCAATTGATAACTGTCGGCGAAGGCGATCTGGTCGGGAAAAAGGGTATAATTTTTCCCGTTGGAAGAAAAAGATACCTTTCCCGCTATTACATAGATAAGTTCAATACTCGTGTGAAAATGCGCTATGCTGACCGAATCGTTGCATTGAATGATATAGGGTTTGCTGGCTAAATCTCTGATCGCTTCGTATTCCATGACAACATTTTATCATAGTTCATCGAAAAAAGCAATTATTGAGAATAAAATCGTAAAAATAAAAAAAATAACCCGTAAAACACCAATATTTGCGAGCAAGTTGAACAATATATGAGTTGAACGATTCGATGGATAGTGGTATTATATAGATACAAAAAATTTATTTGAAAGGACTAAAAAGATGGTTTTCGATTTATTGAAAGGAACTTTTCCGATAGGCGGTTGGGTCGGTCCCTCCGCCGAAGGCGGAGGTTCGCCCTCGTTTTTGGAAGATAAGTATTTTGAACTCCTTAAAGACAGCGGAATCAATTTGATGTACGGAAATACCGAACATAACGGTTCTTCGGACGTGATGCGGGGATTGGCTCTTTGCGATAAATACGGAATTTCCTATCTCGTCAACGACAGCCGATTTCGCAGGGAAGACTTTTCGGAAGAAGAAGGGCTTGCGGCGTTGACGAAATATGAAAAACATCCCTCCTTTGTCGGGATTGCCGTTCACGACGAGCCGTTCTTTAAAGATATGGAGTCGCTTAGGCTTGCGCGCGAACGCCATAAAAGAGTATTCGAAAAGACGTGTTTTCACACGAATCTGTTTCCGATTTACTGCGATTCGGCGGGAATCACGACGCGCGAAACGCACGAAAATTCGAGCTACGAGGAATATGTCCGCTATATCGAAACCTATATAGACTGCGCAAAGCCCGACCATTTGAGTTATGATTTTTATCCGTTCAAAGGCGGAGAAAACGAGGTCGATCCCGTTTACTTTGAAAGCATGGAATTTATCCGCGCTTATGCCGAAAAGCTAAAAGTGCCGTATTGGTGTTTTATTCAGGTGACGTCCTGGCATAAAGGCGTTATCCGAAATACGACCGAGAAAGAAATTCGCTGGCAGGTATTCACTTCTCTCGCTTACGGAGCCAAGGGCATTAATTATTTTACTTTCTGCACGCCGACGGATTGCTACGCGGCTTTATTCGACGAAGCGATGTTAGACCGGAAAGGAGTTCCGACCCCGAGTTATTATTATGTGCAAAATGTCAACAAACGCCTTGTCAAAATCGGAAAAGAACTTTTATATGCCGAACATAGGGGGATGATTCCGCCGGCAAAAGAGGCGGCGCCGCTTAAAAGTCCGATCGCCCGTACTCACTATGAAGCGCTTAAAAGAACGGAAGGGGATACCTGTCTGACGGGAATTTTCGAAAAAGACGGAAGTCCGCTGTATCTTGCTTGCAATACGGATTTTTCAAAATCCGTCGATTATAAAATGCAGTTTGAAAAAACCGTACAACTGCAAAATGTCGAAACGGGAGAAATCTACGAGGGCAACGCTGTGAGCCTCCGCATTCCGCCCGCAGACGGCGTATTGCTGAAAATAAAACATAAGGAGATTGAAAATGATGGTTAAAAAGAAACGAATTGGCCTGACGCTTCTCGGCTCTGCCCTTGCGATATGTTTCGGGGCGGGGCTGACGCTGTCGCCGTCGGGCGCAACGGCTGAATCGGCGTTTTCCGGACCGAGCTATGAGGGATATACCCGGCGTATTACCGAACAGAGCACCGCGATCCAGGCATGGAAGCCGAATTATCCCGAGATAGAAGCTCCGGACTATACTTTCTCCGCGGCAGGCTCTTCTCTTAAACTGCCCGACGACGTAACCACCGGGGTTGCGGAAGTAAATCTTATCGGCGCGGAGCTCGGTGCAACGATTTTGCAGTTTACCGCTTCGTTGGAAGCGAAAGACAAGTGGAATTTTGTGGTATTCCGCGGAGATGCCTACTATAACAGTTTTACCGCTCTTATGTTCCGTGCGGACGGCGTCATGACGATGATGTCGCGCGCGTACGATGCGGATAAAGCGGCGGAAACGCCCGGAAATCCTTATATTTGGTATTCCTATGCGGATTTGCCCGAGGCGCCGAATGCCATATTCCCGGAACCGGTAGAGAAAAATTGCGAAATCGCGCTGGGCATAACCGAGCTGAAAGCCGGAAACACGGTAGATATGACCGTAATCTCCACGAAAGAAAGCGTCGAAGTGTATATAGGAGATGGAGAAACGCCTGTGTACGAATCTCCGCTGACCGTTCCGCTCCCGTCCGCCGCGGGGATTTTTGCCTATAACGCGCCGAATTATTGCAACGCGGTAAAACTTACCAATCTGCGTTGTTTCGACAGCCTCGATTATATGAACTGGAACAATGCCGTTACCGGGGAAAGCCTCGTATATTCCGCCTACGGCGGCGGAGGAGCCGAAAGCACGTTCGGCGAGAGCGGCGCGACATTGAGTGCGGGCAGCAGCGTCGGCAACACCGCCGTATTCACCATGCCCGACGTTGAAAACAGAACGACCGTCCATACGTATTCGTTTGCGCTCAATAATTCCGATACTACTTATTGGAGCGATATGCTGATAAGAGCCAACGACGATATGAGCGAATATCTCGTGCTGCGCGTTCGCCGTTTGGGCCAGCACGTAGGGCTTTACGGCCGTATAGACGGAAAGAATTATACTTACAGCACGGAACCCTTTTCGGGTACCTATAAAGACGATTTTACGGGAGAATACAAGGATAACGATTATGTCATGTGTTTCCCTCTGGGAGCCGGAGGCGGCGATTTTGCCAAAGGCACACAGCTCAATTTCATGATAGTGACCGATAACGACAGCTGTACGGTTTACAATAACGGCAGCGTATTTTATTCGGTGGATTTCAACGCTTCCAAGGGCTATAATCCCAATACCTGGGATTTGTCGGACGAGATCGCCAAATTAAAGCCCGCCGCGGGAACTTTCGGCGGCGATGCTTCGGATTTATTCGCGATTAACACTTACAGCGACGCGACTACCGTATTTTCAAAGATCAATTGCTATTATTCCGGCGAAAAGGGAACGGATACGCAAAAAGATACTTTCCTGAGCGGTATTTTGTATAAAGGCAGTCTTCTTACGGGATTTACTCCGGGATCTTTTGAAAGCGATATGATCGTTTCGGGGCAAGAATCGTTTGACCGCGACTCTTTGACTTTTGAAAAAGGCTCCGGCGTAACCGACGTGAAAATCGAGTGGCATACCGATGAAAAATTCGGTTATGAACAGGCGATTTTAACCGTAAAATCGGCAATCGCGACCCGCACGTATACGCTTACTTTTGAAACTTACGACGAGCCCCTTCCGTTCGAACGCGAGGATTGGGACGAGCTGAATCAAAAGAATCAAGGCGGGGAGAAAAAGCCTGACGGCGATGCGGAAACGGGCTGCGGTTCCTTCGTCGGCGTCAAGACGGCGGCTCTTTTCCTGGCGCTGCTGGCGTCTGTTTCGATATGTTTGAGAAAAAAAGGAGAGAAAAGATGAGAAAATTCAAAACGACTTTTACGGCGTTAGCGCTGGGGTGTGTGTTCGCCCTTTCCGGGTGCAACGGCAATCCGGGGAATCATTCCGCTTCCGGAAAGCCCGATCCCGACTTTTCCGAAACGGTCGAAACGACAGACTTATATGATTATACGGGAAAGACGGAGAAAGAATTTCAATTCAAAACCTTTGTCGGCGTGCCGAGCAATATGCGCATATACAATGCCCTCGAAACGAGTTTTTATATCAAAACGTTGACCGACGCGGAATTGGACACGTATTATAAAGAACTTTCCGAGGCGGGTTTCACCGTGGCAGACGGACCCTATTTCCCGGAGGATCAGGCGCATTACAGAAAAGTGCTCGATCTTGCGCAGAAATACGGCATGAAACAGATGGTGGGCGAACTCGTCGTCAACGGAATTTCTCTTTCGGCAATGCTGCGCGGAGAGATCATCGACTCGACGACGGGAAAACCGGCCGAGTACACCGACGAACAGATAAAAGCGCATCTCGAAGCCTGTCTGGGCGAATTTAAGGATCATCCCGCCTTTTATGGATTTTCGTATTGGGACGAACCGAACGCGACGAAATACGATACCATCGCGCGGATACAGAAATTGTTTCAGGAAGTTTTTCCCGGAAAAATCCTGTACGTGAATCTTTTGCCCATTACTGTGGACCTGTCCTTACTCGGTTATACGAACCCTGCCGACAGAATCAAATATACTACCGATTTTATCGAGAAAATCGACGTTCCTTATATTTCCTACGACCGCTATCCTTTATATAAAGACGCAAGCTCGGGGAAAAGGGAAATTCAGGAGGATTTCCTGTACAATATGCAGGTTTACCGTCAGGCTGCCGATATTGACGGGAGAGAGCTTTGGACGTATCTGCAATCGACCGGACATCTGGGCGCGGGAACGGAATATGTCGAACCAAAAAGTATCGCCGATTTCCGCTGGCAGGTAAATTCATTCCTCTCGTTTGGCGGCAGCGGAATTTCTTGGTTTACGACGTTTGCTCCTCCGCCCGTAGACGGCGTGGGAACTCAGTTCAACGTCGGTCCCTACGACAGAAAAGGCAGAAAAACGGATATTTATTATAAGATCAAAGCCGTACAGGAAGAAGTCCATGCGTTTGAAGACGTCTATTTCAATTTTGACTGGAAAAACGTCATGACGGTACTCGGCAAGGAAAACGAGGTCGGTTACTGCGAGGGATTTACCTATCTCGACGAGGGATTCGCCATCGATACGCACGAGAGAATTGCAGAGTATTCCTGTCAGCAGGATACGCTGATCGGCTGTTTTGAGGATAAAGACGGCTACGACGGGTTTATGATCACTAATTATGCGAATCCCGCGGACAATAAGACGGATAGAGTCAGTCTTACGTTCAATGACGCGAAAGCGGTCGCTGTATATCGACTTGCGGAAAAGCGGGTGCTTCTTTTGAACGAGGACGGAACTTTCAACATTACGTTGCAGCCGGGCGAAGGAATTTTCGTCGTTCCGCTGAAATAAGCCGAGTTTTTTGGAGGATAAAATGAAAATAGTAAAGAAATTGATTATTTCTGCTCTTGTATTGGTTTTTGCAACCGGCGTTTTCGCCGGTTGTAAAGGCACGGAAAGGTCCGTGGACGAGAGAAACGTGTGGGTGGACGGAAACAAAGTATATAAAGACTCGTACGCAGGGAAAGAGATTATAAAAATCGACTTTTTCGATACGGGATACGGCAAGGATTGGATTTATGAAATCGCCAAAGATTTTGTATATGAAAACGATCAGTATGCACTGATTCTGAATGCGGATTCCTCGCTGGTTTCCTCTATGCCCACAAAACTTGAAACGGGAAAAAATCTGTCCGATCTCTACTTCACGCCTCATTTCGATTGGGAAAAATATATAGGGCAGGACGCCATACTTCCCCTCGACGACGTGTTTGCGGCAAAGCCCGACGGAGAGGAGGGCAAGACCATAGAGGCTAAAATGGAGAAGTCCTATATCGAAAGCAATCGTTTCGAGCACGGCGGCGCAACGCATTACTATGTGATGCCCTGGACGAAACTTATCACGGGCATCGCCTATAACAGCGAGTTGTTTAAGCGCTATGATATACAAGTCCCTAAGACTATGGAGGAGTTCGATCAGGTCTGCGAAACGATCATCGAAAAGTCTACCGCCGAAGGCAAGCGCATTGCCCCGTTTGTGGCGTCGGGACGCGCGCTCGGATATTTTGATTTTATGTGCATGAATTTGTGGATTCAAAGAAGCGGGCTCGAAGCGGTAAAAGAGTTTTTCGCTTTCGGAGACGTAGAGGTGTTCAATCCCGCGAAAGAACCGTATAAGGGATATGTTTCCGCGTGGAAGGATTTTGCAAAATATTTCGGATCCGACGGATTTTCCAAGTATTGTTTAAGCGGTTCGATGGCGAAGGAAGTATACGACGCGCAGCGCGATCTTATCAACGGCGAAGCCGCTATGATGATCAATGCCGACTGGCTGGAAAGGGAAATGATCAACCTTGTCGACGAAACGGGACTGGAAATGAAACTGATGCAATTCCCGTTTGTCAGCGACGCCAAAAAAGACAAAAACGGAGAATATATTTCCGTCAATTACGGAGCGGACGCAAACTTTGTCTTTATACCGAAAAAAGCGGCAAACTCCGAAGGGGCTAAGGATTTTCTCATTTTTATGCACAAAGAAAGTTCGCTGCAAACGTTCACGAAAGTTACGGGAGCATTTCGTCCTTTTGAGTACGATGTGGAGTCTTTGCGTTCTAAGCTGTCGGCTTTTTCGAATTCCGTACTCGATATAAACCTTTCTTGCAGCGAAACTTATGTGGATTATCCCACCGGACCCCGCCGTTTCAAGGCTACGAAATTTGTTACCGGACACCCGAATCTGGTCATTATCAACGGGACGTCGCCCGAAGATTTTGCGGCGCAGGAATATGCGGAGGCCAAAGTGCGCTGGGATAAAGATTGGGCGATATAAGAGGACAAAGGTATGAAAACTGCTAAAATAAAATTGACAAAGCGAAATAAAAGTATCGCAAATAAAGGTATCCTATTTTGCATTATAGCGCTGGCATTCCCTGTTGCGCACTTTCTTTTTATGTTTTTTTTACAAAACGGCGGAACTTTTGTCTTGTCATTTCAGGAGTTTTCTATAAAGTCGGGGAACTTTGAATTTATCGGGTGGAAAAATTTTACTACCATTTTTCGTATTTTGGGCAGCGAATACAGCGAATTTCCCCTTGCGCTTCGAAACTCGTTTATCTTTTTCTTATTAAATAATTTCTTTATCCTGCCCATCTCGATATGCTGTGCGATCGTCTGTTATAAACGGATTCCCCTCAGCAACGTATTTCGCGTCATTCTGTTTTTACCGACGGTAATTTCCCCGGTCGTGCTTGCGATGGTTTACAGATTTGCCTGGGACAGCACCGTGGGATTTATACCGGAACTTTTGGAACAACTCCATCTGACGAACCTGATTCCTGTCTTGGGCTTTTTGGCGGATAAACAGACGGCGATGCCGTTGCTGTTGTTCTATTGCGTGTGGATAGGGCTAGGCGGTTCGATTATTTTGTTGACGGGGGCTATCGCTAAGATACCCGATCACTTGATTGAACTCGACAGGCTTTACGGGTTGAGTTTTATCAAAGAGGTATGGTATGTAATCCTTCCGCTGATCGGACCTACCGTTTCGATCTTATTTTTACAGGGGCTGGGCGTCATACTCGGATTCTATATGCCGGTATTGCTTATTACGGGCGGAGCCGCCGATACGACGACGTATGCGTTCTTTACGATTCAGCTTACAAACGGAGGGCAGTCCAATTACGGCTTTACGGCGGCGCTCAGCTTAGTGAGTACGCTTATCATGTCCCCGATCATTTTGATCTGTCGGTATTTCATCGATAAATTTTTCCCCGCTTACGAGTATTGAGGTGCGGATTATGAGAGAGAAAAGAATAAAACGATCGAGGAGCGAAAGAATACTCGTATACGTATTGGTAGTGCTTCTTTCGGTTCATTCTCTGACATTGCTGTATCCGTTTTTATGGATGCTTATCAATTCGTTTAAGACGGCAAACGGTTTTGTAAAAGATATTTGGGGACTGCCTTCTTCCTGGCAGTTTCAGAATTGGATCGACGCATTTCAACTCACCATTCCAAACGTAAACGTCAACTTTGCGGGAATGTATCTGAATACGCTGTTTTTCGTCGTCGTGAATGTTTCGCTGAATATGTTTTTCAATGCAATTTCGGCTTACGTAGTCGCAAAGTATCAATTTAAGGTGATGAAAGTCATCTATTCCATCGCGCTTATCTTCTTTGTGGTGCCGATGTTCGGCTCGATAGCCACGCTCTATAAATTCCTCGTCGACGTTCAGTTGTACGACACCTATACCGGCATCGTGCTTATTTCGTTGCAATTTTTCAACGCCACGTTTTTGTTTCTGTATGCCTTTTTCAAAAATCTTTCCTGGGCGTATGCCGAGGCCGCGTTTATCGACGGAGCCGGACATTTCAGGGTGTTTATAAGCATTATGATGCCCATGTCTATCCCCGTGCTCGGCGCTCTCGGGATTATGGGCGTTATAGGAACGTGGAACGAATTTTTCAACGTTTATATGTACGCGCCTTCAAAAGCCACGATCGGCGTGGGGCTGCACATCCTCTCGCTGAATATCCGAGGGGAATATCCAAAACTGTTTGCGGCGATGTTTATTGCGCTTGTTCCGATCGTAGCGATATTCTGTATTTTCCAAAAGACGATCATGGAAAACGTGTCTTTCGGCGGCATTAAAGGATAAATTTTAATTATGAAACGTTTTTCTTCGCTTTACGCTTTTTATTCCTGGAACGGCGATATAGAAAGAGAAGAACTCGAAGAGCAGATGCGCGGCTTTGCCGCGCAAGGCTTTACGGGACTTTTTATTCATGCGCGCGCAGGGCTTGAAATCCCTTATTTCGGTCGGACTTGGTTCGAAAGATTCGGCTTTGCCGTGTCGCTCGCCAAAGAACTGAATATGGAGATAGGTATTTATGACGAAAACGGCTGGCCCAGCGGCTTTGGCAACGGGGCCGTCAACGGGCTTGGGGAAAAATATTGGCAGAAAAGATTGGCTTTGAAAAAAGACTTTCACCCTTCTTCCTATAAAAAGTTACTGACGGCTTATAAAAAAGACGGGGCGAGATACGTTCGCTGTGCGGAAAGAGAAGGAGAGCTTTTTGCCGTTATAGAGGAAATTCCCCAATATGTCGATTTGCTTTCGCCGTTTGTAACGGAAGCGTTTTTAGAATCTACGCACGAAGTTTACCGTAAACACTTTGGCGGAGAATTCGGGAAAACCATCAAATATCTGTTTACGGACGAACCGCAGCTTGCCGCTCCGTATGCGTATACCGAGGGAATCGAAGAGATCTTTTTCGGCGAATACGGGTACGATATGCTCGAAGAATTGTGGCGTTTCGCGTTTGAAACGCGGGAGTTCAGCAAATTTCACTTTGATTACCGCTCGCTCGTTTCGAAACTTTTTCATCGGAATTATACTCAAAAAGTCGCCGAATGGTGTAAGAAAAACAATCTGTGCATGACGGGACACTTTGCCTGCGAGGAAAATACCGTCACGCTTAACCTAAACGGGGGGCCGATGAACGGATATGAAAGTATGCAAGTCCCCGGGATTGACGCAATCGGCCGCCGACGTTCGCCGGATACGTTGTTTGAACAGGCGGTGGGCGCTAAAAATATTTTCGAAAAAAGCGATGTGTTGTCTGAAACTTTCGGATGCTCCGGATGGGGAACCACATTCGACGATTTTCGGTTTTATTGGTCGAATCAGGCGGTTCGGGGCGTGTCTTTGCCGTGTCTTCATCTTTCGGCTTTTTCTATGCGGGGGATACGCAAACGGGATTATCCTGCCTTTTTCAGCTATCAGGAACCTTGGTGGCAGGATTTTAAGCCGATTGCGGAATATATGAAATTTTCGGCCGGATTCGTCCGCGGTGAAAGATTCTCGGATATTTTGGTGGTCGATTCCGAATTTTCCTCGTATGGGCTTTCGCCCGAATGTTTTTTGGATACCGTGCTGGCAAAAGGATACGCCGAGCTGATTTCGTCGCTCACCAAATGTCAGGTCGCATTCGATATCATCGGCGGCGGGCTTTTCGAGAAGTATGCGTCCGTTGAAAATGATAAAATCATCGTCCGCCATAGGACGTATAAGGGACTGATTCTGTCTTCAAGCCTGTTTTTTACACAAAAAACGCTCGCCGTTATTCACTCGGCGATAAGCATGGGAATTCCCGTTGCACTCGTAAACGATTTCCGTTCGATAGCGCCGGACGGCACGGATCGGATTTTTTCCGACGTCGCGTCGGTCTGCGATTATCTTTGGAAAATAGAATATAAACGTAAAGTAGCGGCTTATCGGAAAGACGGTAGGATAGACGGCGATATCGTCGTCCGTAAGTTTGAGCGCGGTTACGCATTTTTTAATACCGATCGAAATGCCGAAAAAACCGTAAGGATTTACGCGGCAAACGAAAGGGCTTTGAAAGTAAAATACGCGGAGAATAAGAAAGACGGGCATATCGTTTTAAACGACGGTTATGCCGACGTATGTTTGTACCCGGGGCAATTGTTATTGGCCGAAAGCGCTGCCGTAAACCGAAGAGAGGACTTTTGCGAAAAAAGATTTCTTCTCGAACCTTTGGAGATCGTCAGGAGGGACCCGAATGCGCTTACCCTGGATAAAGCGTGCTATTCTCTTGACGGAAAAGAATTTTCCGCGTCGTTGCCGGTGATGGAAATCGAAGAAACAGCAGCCAAAAACAAATATACTCGGATATTTGTCCGCTATGAATTCAACGCGGAGTTTATACCGTCCGATTTATGTATCGCGGCGGAACGAGGGGCAAAAAAGATTGAGGTCAACGGGAAGCCTTGTGATTTTTCGTCTGCTTGGTACGTCGATAAATCAATCGGGATCATTCCGATTGCCGGCTGCGCAAAAAAGGGCGTCAATACGGTCGAACTTTTCTTTGAAGCACAAGACGATAATATCCGTACGCCCGAAGCGTTGGACGAGGAAAATGAAATTGCGAGAAATTTATTTTCTTACGGATTGGAAATAGAGAATGTTTATGTTCTGGGTTCGTTTTCCGTAAAGGGCGATAAATTTGCAACGGATAAAAACGTTCTTTATATCGAGAACGATTCCTTTGTTTTAACCAAAGAAAACAAGATCGAGAAAAAGGCGTTGACCGCTCAGGGACTTTGGTTTTATCGCGGGCGGATAGCCGTCAGGATAAAAATTCCCGAAGTGAAAGAAGGAGAGAAAGGATTTATTTCTCTTTCGGGCGGCGGTCATTGTTCGGCGAGTTTGGAGATAGATTCTAAAAAAGCAAAAGATATTTTTTTATATGAAAAAACGGACGTCAGCGAGTACGGAGGAAGATATGCGGATTTGATTTTGACTGTTTCTAACAGAAACCTGCTGGGACCCCATCATCATTGTGCGGGGGAGCCTTCGGTCGTCGGCGGCAATACGTTTCGCGGCGTGAGAGGCTTTGAGGACGAATGGATCGAGAGTCGTTATAAAACTTCTACGGCCATTAAAAAATATGGTTTTGTGCCCAATGAACTTCCCGAAATCTATTTTTATGTCGTAAACGGTAAAGGAAAAAATGAATAGAAGAGAAAGAGTCAATGATTATATAAAGAACCATTGGAAAAATACGGTCAGAACGGAAACTTCGAAAGACGACGAAATTCCCTTGCCCTATCCTAAGACGGTACCGTGCGAGAACCAAAGGTTTACATACTTTTTTTACTGGGATACGTATTTCGCGAATCTCGGATTGTTATACGATATGCCAAAGCAGGCTCTGAATAATTTGCGAAATATGAAGTGTTTGGTCGATCGCTTCGGGTTTATTCCCAATGCGAACTTACATTGTATGTTGAATCGTTCCCAACCTCCGTTGTTTTGCAGCGCAGTTTACGATTATTATCGAATGTATCCGTCCGCAGATACGGTTTGCGAGTTCTTCGGAAGTATGCGGCGCGAATATGAGTTCTGGATGAAATCGAGAAATACCGATTGCGGGTTGAATCAATATTCTTCTTCCGCGACGAAAGAGGAAATCGAACGCTTTGTCGATGAGGTGGCGCTTAGAGGCATACTTAAAAAGAACGATTGCGATGCGTATGAAAAATCAAAGAATTTATTTGCCGAAGCCGAAAGCGGATGGGATTTTTCGCCGCGTTTTGACGGGCGGGCACTTGATTTTGTTCAAGTGGATCTGAATTCCATTCTGTATAGAAATGAAATTATTATCTCCGAATTTGCTAAAATTCTCAATGACAGTGAGTTATCGGAAAGTTTTGCCCGAAAAGCGGATAGACGAAAAAATGCAATGTATCGTTATATGAAAGACTGCGACGGCATATTGCGCGACTACGATTTTATAAACAAAAAACAGTCGGGGATAATCAGCGTGGCAAGTCTTCTGCCGTTTTGGGCGGGAATCATCGACGATCGGGGAGTGTGTGAAAAGATTTTGGGCGTTTTGGAATGCGAAAAGGGGATTGCCGCCTGCGAAAAGTCGGAAGGGAGTATGTTTCAATGGGATTATCCGAATATGTGGCCGCCGCTCGTCTATTTTTCCGTGAAGGCGTTGCAAAATTCCGCCTCGGACGACAGTGCCAGGCGTATAGCGGATAAATACATGAATACGGTCGCGGAAAATTTTGATGCCGGCGGCTGTCTTTATGAAAAGTATTCGTCTGTGACAGGCAAATATTCGAATCAAGAATATGAATCGCCGAAAATGCTCGGGTGGACGGCCGGAGTATTTCGTAATCTGTATGAATGCTTTTATCACTGATAGTATTTAAGAAGAAATATATGGAACTTTTATTGAAAAATGATGTGCCGGTCGAAGATCAGGTCGAAAACCCCATACGCTTTATCGGCGAAAAGGGGTATAAGGTACTCGTCGTCGGAAACTCTATCACACTTCATTCCCCCAAGCCGGAGATAGGCTGGACGGGCGATTTCGGCATGGCGGCAAGCTGCGAAGAAGCGGATTTTGTTCATAGGCTGTATACGCTATGTTCTGAGCGCGGGAAAACCCGGATGTGTATTTTGCAGGCTTCGGTTTTTGAAAAATATTATTATCGGGACTTTATATTTGACGAATACCGCGCCGCAAAAGATTTTGCCGCAGACTGTGTCATTATGCGTATTTCGGAAAACGTCGCGCCCGCTTCTAAGCGTTCGGATATATTTTTGAAGCGTTATAAGCAGTTTGCCGGATATTTAAGCGGAGAAAACGCAAAACTTATTTTTACAACGGGGTTTTGGAAAAACGAATTCGCAGATCCTATCATCAAGCGAGCGGCTTTGGATTGTAAGGCTGAGCTTGTCGAGCTGGGAGATTTGGGCGAGGACAGCGCTATGCGTGCGGACGGACTTTTTGAGCATAAAGGCGTCGCTATGCATCCCGGCGACAGGGGAATGGCGGCGATTGCAAAACGTATTTTTTCGGTTATATAGATGTTTTGCAATAAGACTCCAAGAAGTCCGTCGCGATAAAATTTTTTATCAGAGTGTGAGTTTATGGAAATGAGTATGGATAAAAAAATCCCTCCCTTTTTTTTGGGAATAGAAGGATTCGAGGCGGGACATAGCGCCGCGGAAAGCCTTACAAACAGTGCGCAGACGGCTCGTTGTATTTTAGAGGGCGATAGGTGGAAACATGAAGCAAGCGGACTTTGCGTTTTCCTTTTGCCCTCGGACGAAAAGCTCGTTTTAAAGAACGAAGGAAAGGAAGAAAGAATAATCGCGCATTTCTCGCGGCGGGTTTCTTTGAAAATAACTCCCTCTTCCCCTCGGGATACGATCATTCATTATTTTACCAGCTGTTGGCAGAGTGAGTTTCAATATCATGCGCTCACATTGGAGGACGCGGAACTTTTTCCCGCCTCGGTACATCCCATCGTTAAAAGTTTTTCGATGATCTCAAAAGGTTCGTATACGACGTGTACCTATATTCCCTTTGTGGCAATTGAAAACAAGCGAAGCGGAAAGACGCTCTTTCTTTCCCTGGAACCTACTGCAAATTGGAAAATAGAGGTAGGTATTCAAGGTGATTTTGCATATATTTCCGCCGGTGAGATAGACGGCCGTCATTTAGATACGGTAAAAATACTTGCCTCGGGGGAAAGTTATCTTTCGCCCAGAGTCCTTTCTGGTCGAGGGCGGACTTAATGAGGCGATAAAAATTTTGACGATAAAAAAGCGCGGGGAAAAATGCGGCGCAGCGTATCCCGTCGTGTTCAATGATTATATGAACTGCCTTTGGGCGCAACCTTGTTCGGAAAAAACATATCCTTTAATTGAGGCGGCCGCGGAGGCAGGCGCCGAGGTGTTTTGTATCGACGAGGGATGGGAATACGAGAAAGAAGAGGATAGAACAAACAGATTAGGAGATTGGAGGTATTCAAAAACACTCTTTGGAAAAGACGGCTTTTTTAAGGTGATAGAAACAATAAAGTTTAAAGGAATGATTCCCGGACTTTGGCTGGAAATGGAAGTGGCCGGCGAAAATTCGGAAGTCTATAAAAAGAGCGACGATTGGTTTTTGACCCGAAACGGAGTGCGCGTAGGCGGCGGGGCTCGGGTATTTCTCGATTTTCGTAATCCGTATGTTCGCGAATATATGTTGGAAAAAGTCAGGTTCTATTACAATGCGGGGATCCGTTTTATCAAAAACGATTATAACGATTGCATCGGGAACAGCGGTTTCGACGGGGTGGAATATACCCGGGCGGTGAGAGAATTTTATACGGAGCTTAGGAGAGAATTTCCTGATTTGATGCTTGAAAACTGCGCTTCGGGAGGAATGCGCGCCGATTATGATATGCTTCGCATTTTTGATATCCAAAGCACTTCCGATCAGGAAATTGCCGCAAATTATCCGTCGATCGCGCAGGGCGCTTTGGCGCATATTCCATCTGAAAAAGCGGGAATGTGGGCGTATCCGTATCCGCATTTGTATGACGATTTTCACCGCGGAAAAGAGTTTGCTCCCGATCAATACGATGAGGAAAGTATCGTTTACACCATGCTCGTGGGGATGAGCGGCGTCTTATATCTTTCCGGCAGAATAGATAAGGGAGCATCTTCCGGAAAAGCCCTGATAAAAGAGGGCGTGACGGTGTATAAAAAGATACGGAAGTTTACGGCTGAGGCTTATCCTAGTTTTCCAAACGGTTTCGTGCGGATTCCCGAAAAACAGAAAGCCGTGGTTATTTTATTTAGAAAAGAGAAGAGCAATACAGGTTTGCTGTTTGTTTGGCGGCAAGAGGGGAATGCTGAAATTATTATTCCCGTCGCGGCAAAGAGCGCTGTTTTGCTCTATCCTAAGTCGGCAAAAGAAAGGGCAATATGCGGCAGTTCTATAAAGTTGAATTTTGGCAGACCTTACATGGGAAGGCTTTTCGAAATAGAATTTTGATAAGAGTGGTCAAACCGTTTGGAAAACTGTTCTGCACAGGTATAAAGCAAAAAAACGCCAAAATGATGAAATCAATAAAAAATGGGATACTTAGAGTATCCCGTTTTTTTGTAAGCCAAAAATAGCGCATAAGATAATGGCGGAAGGGAAATTTAGTGGAAAAAAATCTGCCGATAAACGTATATTTTTTTGTGCTATAATAAAATCGTAAGAACAGGAATCATAAAAACGTTTATATTCGGTTCGCCGTGTTAAAAATCAGAAAGAAGCTTTTAAGAAAAGAGGAACAAGCGAGTGGAAAGCAACGCATAAGCGAGAGGGATAGGATAAGAGGAATGAAAGTGAGTACACAAAAGTCGGTGCAAATATATTGTCCGAATTGCGGAAACAGGATAGAGGGAAATAGAGGAGAGAACGGAGTCCTGCGTCGAACGTGTAAGAAGTGCGGGGCAGCGGTTGTGAGTAAACAGAAAAAGAAAAATGAGATAGAAGTAAAGATAATAAAACAATAAAATCATCGTTGTAAGTCCACACGGCGGTCATGCTGAAACAGTGCATTAGTAAATCCGGTCGTCCATAGACGGCAATAAGAGTTCGTAAAACGTCTAAAAGGCGTCAGAGCAAGACCTGAATAAGCGTCTTGGCGAACAGTCCGCCTCCAAGAACCGGGGCGCTGTTTGTCAAGACGCTTTTTTTGAAAAAAAATTTAAAAAAGTTTTTTGTTTCGGGCACAACCTGCACGAAAAGGAGTGGAAAATAGATTCTGAAAGAACAGAAACGAGAAGGATGCAATCTCGTCCTATAAACGAATAAAAAAGGGAGGTGAACCCGATGCGCTAAAAAACAAAAAGAGTTATATAGAACAGATCGGCATACAGGCTTTATAAACAACGATAAAAAATAAAAAAAAAGGAATCAAAGAAAATGGGAAGTATCAAATTAAAAAATATAAACGAAGAAGTAATACAAGAGCAGTCGGAAGAAATAAAGGCGGTTCAAGAACAAGCAATGATGACGGAAGAAACTCTCAAAAGGGAGAAAACCTGGGAAGATCCGGCGGTTTTGAGCGAAGACGAAGAACACATCAACGAACACTCGCGGCATTATCTGCTCAATAACAACACGGCGAAAAGCATATTCAGCGCGATGCCTGTCAATTATTACGACGAAGAAGAAAAGGAATGGAAAGAGATAGACAATTCCCTGGAAGAGAAAGAGGACGGGTATGAAGCGAAGTGCGGCAAATTCACAACCAAGGTTTCCAAAGCGGAAAAGGGAAAGAAAGTAGAGATCAACGGGAGAGATTTGTCTTTATCGTGGGAGTATCTTGGCAAGCAAAAGGCAGAGGGCGAAAAAACGTTCTTAAATGCGGCAGGTATGTCGATGGAGATAGAGGGAGCGAAAGCAGGGACTTCCTCCGTGCTCCAAGTGGAAAAGAGCGTAAAGGGAGCTGTAAACAGTAAGATAAGCCGAGCGGTATACGAAAATGTAGAGGAAAATACGGATATCGAGTATAAACTGCAAGGGAATAACGTCAAGGAAAACATCCTCGTAAAAGAGAGGGCGGAGGAGTATAAATACCGGTTTGCATTGAACACGCAAGGCTTGAAAATGCGTCTGTCGGAAGATAATACCCATCTCGAATTGTATGGGGAAACGGAAAAAGAGAACGGAGAAAAGGAAGAAAAACGTGTGTTTACGATTCCTTGTCCGTATATGTACGACGCAAACGGAGAAAACAGCGAGGAGGTGTATTACGAATTGGCCCCCGAAACCGAGGGCAAGTATTTGTTTACAGTGGTTGCGAGCGCGGAGTGGATAAACGCGCCCGAGAGAGTTTTCCCCGTCACGATCGATCCGCAGATTATCACCAACAATACGAATTTAATTGCAAGAAAGATACAATACAGGACTATTTCTTCTTCGAGTTCGGGAACGAGTACGAGCGCATGGAGAGATACTTCCGGATATTCCTATATTAAAGTGCAGAAAAATTCATCGATAGAATACAGGACGTGTCTGACGATAAAAAGAAGTCAGATGAACATATTAAGAGATCGAATCGTGGGCGTGAAATTGATACTGATACCTGTGGGAAGTTTCAGCGGATACATGAGAGTAAACGGAAGCTATAAATATTATAATAGCAGCAACGGGAATTGGGAAGAAGATATAACAAATACATTTAAAAGTTATTCTGATACAAGCGATTTTACTATCTATGTGGAACCGTCTTATTATACCTATGAGTATATTAATGGGAATTTTACAGAAAGTCCGATTATCGAGATCGAGTATTTAACTAATGAGAATACGATTCCTACAAAGACAACGTTTACGCTTGCAGGAATTGCTGAAGGAGAAGTAAATCTTGCAACGGGAGAGATAGCAACGATTATTTCCGACGTCGCGGCCGCGGACTCGGTGATGGGATTGGGGATTTCGCATATCTATAAAAAAAGCGCGGAAAATAGATTCGTGGGGGATAATTTTAGATTAAGCCTCGATGAAACGTTTATCAAGAAAGACGGGAATAGTGTAGTGGACGCGGATTATATCTATACGGATGCGAAAGGAGATAAACACGGGTTTAAAGATTATTATTACTATATAAATAATGACAATAAAAAGGTATACATAACCGCCGATAAATCGAATATCGTAGTGGAAGCAGACGGAACGCTGAAATATAACGGAAACAAAGCGTATGCGGAATATAAATCTTCTACGGGATTGAAAGCGATCACAAAAATCGAGGGCTTTAAAAATTATAAATTCTTAGAACAAAGAAATGACGACTATAAGCAGCTGGAAGAACAGGTAAAAAGTTATCACAATGCTTGGAAAGAATTTGTAGTGATGAACACGTCGGATGGAACATACAATGTGAACAACGATATAACGTCTACAGAGATTTTCGGAACTTATACGAGCAATCAAATGCCGATTCCGAAGAGCGAAGCGTTACAGTATCAGTCTTTAAAACTTCAAGAAAAGTCCATGCAGGAAGTTTATAACAATGCTTCCATCATTCCGGAAAAGTCTAACGTAGAAAAAAGATTGGCGTCCCTTCAACTGTCTTTGTATGAACTGAATCTGAAACTGCAAAGATATTTATTGCCCGAATTAAAAGTCTATTTTGCAGGTACAGGTATATGGCAAGCTATAAATACAGTTATACAAAATATAAATGAAAAGAATGAAGTTATTAGAAATGCTATAGAAAATGACGATATTATTTCAGAAACAGGTTATGAGATGTTTGAGACCGACAGTTTTTATAAGCTCATAGATCGACCGGCAGAAGAAGACCCTGATATCGAAGTATCGGGATTGGAGATAAAAGCACAATTCAGACAAAGAAATTTAATATTAAAAGAAATAGATTCTTTGAAAACACAGGGTCCGAAAGAAGTAGGCATAGTTCAAGAACAACTGAAAGTAATAAGAAATAAAAAGTCCTTCTATATCGATCAGGTACAGAGCTATTATAAAGAATACGTCGCTAAAAACGAGCAATTAGAGCAAATGAAGCGCCAAACGCCTGTCAATTTCCTTACTAACGGACAAATTATCAAAGGATATAACGAAAGCGGAAATCTTGTGGCCGTTTATGATCATTATGAGAATTATGCGATAATAGAGTATGAAAAATATTATCTCGATTATTCTTCAGGCGTAAGGATTGCGCGCGTTTATAATAATAACGAAAAAACGGTAACGTTTACGTATACTCCAAAGAATAAACTTTCTGCCATTATGGATACGCGGGGCAGAAAAGTTGCGTATAGCTATGATACGGCAGGGAAAAAATTAGAGAAAATAAAATACGATACGGGAAAGGAAGTAAAGATTGGCTATTCCGACAATAATATTGCGTGGGTGGAAGAAACGGCTAATGCCTTGAAAACGACTCTGTCCTATGAGGGGAATAAACTGAGATATATTTATAATTATTCCACGATAAACGGGATTCCCAAAACGAATGCTTCCGCCGTAACTAACTTACTTTCGTCGATTACAATCAGTTATTTTCAAGCAACGAATACGGATATGAATTACACACTCGTAACGGAAGATACCAATAAGGAGAAGTATATATTCGATAGTGAACGAAATTGCACAGCATATTATTTGGAAGAAAACGGAGTCGTAACGAAAGCGGAACAGTATGAATATGTGCCGTACTGGAAGGGAACGACGGCTCAAGATGATCCGAAAAGTATAGTGACTCAAGCAAAGAAGGATACGCTTTATAAAACAGCGCTAAATTCGTTTATCTTTGCCGAGGGAGATACGGAAACTACGACGCCGGATCAGTTTAATAACGCCTTGAGGAAAACGACGAACGCAATAAAACTGAACGACTCCGGAAGCAATACGCAGACGACGACGGTAGATTATATCTACGACGACGATCAAAAGCTGACGGAAGAAAAGACGACGATTGTGACGACAGCGCCCGCAAAAACGCTTGTCGCGTATAAGAAATACAATTATAATGCGCAGGGTTTGGTAATTCGGACGGAGAGTTATGTGGAAGACGAGGAAAAGACGCGGGGGAAAACGATAGAAGAAACAGTATACGACGAGAAAGGAAACATAGAAAAATCGTATACGTATAACACTTTGGATCCTTCGTCCAAATTCTATACGGAGAGCGAATATGCGGAAGACGGGAAGCTACTTGCAGAGAAAGGCGAGTCGGGCGAGAATAGAACGAAGTACGAGTATGTAAAAGGAACCAATATCGTAAACACGCAAATTCAGCCTAACGGAAGCAAACTTGCTTATGGATACGGGGAGGATGGCGCGGCAATTTCTATAACGCAAAGCACAGAGGAAGGAGAAGAGAACAGCAATCAGACACATTATACGTATGGGGAAATTATAGAAGTGAGAAGCGGAAACAATGAGATACAGTATACATACGATAATAAGCGCCGATTGAAGTCTGTAAATCTGAACGGCAAGGAAAACTACGTACAATACGATTATCAGGAAAAGGTTTCGGAAGCAGTAAACGGAAGCAACAAGACCGTCAACAAAGCGAC
>QWCN01002088.1_pt1 | contig 27513 bp, 52 predicted proteins | sample 1972711 | NCBI WGS metagenome assembly QWCN01 (sample SAMN09866707, study PRJNA288562) | Human gut metagenome isolate term1_stool, whole genome shotgun sequencing... | isolation source: gut | host: Homo sapiens | place: USA: California
CATACACAGACTCTGCGAACACTGGGATGGCGCAAATGAAAAGGACAGAAAAAAGCCACATGCGCAGGTGTTTCCAACGCCACACGATGTTGCAAGTCACCCAAGGAATTGTGTTCAACAAAGACGCCAGAATACACAGCGCACCTAGTAGCGCACTTCGTCCTTTTCCAGTCGTGGCATTTCTTCGGGTTTCTATGCGGTCATCCATCATCGCTGCCCCAACCTTCATCGCCGGCAGCTCCTTGAAGTAGGGATGGTCCAGAGCCTCTTCAGCAGAAATGCGCTTGACAGGGTCAAACTCCAGCAAACGAAGCAGCAAATCCATTCCGTTATTGGACAAGTATCGCACACCCTATGGATGACACGGTAAGAGTGGGCATACCACAAAGGGTGCAGCAGGGATCATCTCACGCAGACGCGGGTAATACTGGTTGCAGTTGGAAAAGGAGCTGGCGTAGGGCGAATCTTTGAAAAGGTAAAAGTCGTCCTATAATTAAAACAATCAACGCATATCAACGCCGGGGTAGCCTAAAACACGGAACAACTTCACCAGGACGCTCGACTCGTTGTCACCCTGATTACATGTGATGAGCGTCTCTCGCGTGATGAACTCGTAAAACAGACAACTACGCTGAACTCATCGCACCGTACCTACCCCACGCCCCACATATCCACCTTGTTGTCGTACATCACAATTCGGTTGGGAGGGAAACGGGCGTCTTCCTGCGGATTGAGCAACAACTCGGGCGCACGGTACAGCAGCGTCACCACGTGCTGCGTGTACTTCGTGAGTGGGTTGCTGTACCGCCTGGCCATGCCAAAGTCGCAGATCTTGAGAACGCCATCGCGGTACAGCAGGTTGCTTGACTTCAGGTCGCGGTGGAAGTACCAGTGGCGGTGGAGGTAGGCGATGCCCGAGAGGAGCTGGTACAGGAGGGTCTTCACCTCGCTGGCAGTGAGGTCGTACGGGATGGAGTGGAGGGACTTGCCCAGCTCCTTCGGCTCGTAATCCATCACCATGTAGATCTCGCCGAGGGAGTCTCCAACGACCATTTCCTGAACATGCAGGATGTTAGGATGGTGCAGGTCCTGGAGAACTAGATATGACTCGGAGGAGAAGGAATGACTGTTGATCTCTCGAAGCGCCGTTACAGGAAACGCCTCCTGCACCATCACAGCATCGTTGAACTTGATCTACGACTAACAAGGAAACGGAAGCACGCACTCGCTTCAGAGCTACAATCTCTCCCGTCTCCATGTTCTGTGCTTTGTAAACGATACCGTACGAGCCCTCGTTCAGTCTCTCCAACTTTTTGTACTTGTTCACGGAGCGACACATGTGAATGGACTCCTTAAACGGTTTGGGAGGAGCAGGCGCAGTGACGTCCACCATGGGCTCTTCTTCAGGAGGCAACTCCATAAGCGGATGGGCTGCGTAGTAGTCGTCCACAACATAGGAAGAGTCCGGCATGGCGACAGTGACAAGCGGTGCTTCCACCTTCACTTCCTTGGCAGCTTTCGCCTCTACAAGTGATCCTGTGAACAATCAATCAACGCTGCTTTCTTTCCTTCTTTGCAATCTTCTTTCGCTTCTCCTCCTCCGAGTCGCTATCGTCGTCCCATCTGCCTTTCTTTTTGGGCTGAGTGTTTTCAACGACAGGCACCATTTCTCTCTTCGTCTCCTTCTTTTCCTGCACTTTCAGCGTTTTGGCGACTGAGAGCAGCTCGCTGAGTACCTACATCATGAGAGCGATGGCCGAAGCAAACGGAGTCATGTTCTAGCGGGTTCCCGGACATGCGCACGCAGACGATTGGGGGCTTCCAACTCCTCCTAGTTTGCGAGAAAAGTGCCAAAACATGTTCCGTTTCCAGAACCGAAAACAGCTCTGTTTTGGGAGTGAAGCAATCCATCGATTTAAAAAGATGGCTATTCTGAAGACTGCGTGCGTATTTTCTCTATGCTTCCTTGTTGGACTGGGGATGTTCTCCTATACCAGGACGCCATTCACTGTTGAAACGGAATACAAGGTGAGGGTGCTTTTTTGGCCTATTAGACTAGGCGGAAGTGAATTCAACGGTGAAGGTGTGCGAAGACGGAGAGTGGAACATTCTTCACTTCATGGAAGACAAGATCATCACTATGACCGCGACGCACGACCAGTTCAGCATCGTTAACATGAACGGGAGAAAGGGGATGTTTTCTGATTTGCTGTCTTGGAAGTACGGAAAACTGATGTACTTTCGCCTCTTCCCCTTCACTTTAGACCGAACCTCCATTCCTTCGGTCATCTGATCGACTCCAAGAGAGAGGGAAGCGAGCTCACTGTTGTCGTGACGCCCTTCACGTCTCCCTGCTACACCTTTGTGAACGAGAAGGAGGACGAGGACCTGATCATCGACGTTCACGTGGAGACGCGTACTCGTTCCATCGAGGGAGTGATGTGTAGGCATGTGCTATTACGTGCTCTGCTTCCTCCTGTTTAACACCATCGCTCTCGGCTGCTGCCCCAAGTTGTATCCCTCCGGTTCCATCATCTCTAGAGTGCTAATCTTCGAGATCGTTTTCTTCCTCCTGAGCATCCTCTACGTGGAGGCGTTCAACTACTATCACCCCCTCCTCCTCGCCTACTCCTGCTACGCGCAGTACATCGCTCCCTACTTCTCTGTTCCTCTCCTCACCGTCGCCAACGGAGTGACCCTCCTTTTCTGCCATTTCCTGATTCGGTTTGTTCTCCCGTCCGTCTTCACGCACAGCCTCGTGGACCTCTCCTGCTTCCTCTACACCGTACTGACGAACCACGGCAAGGATGTCTTCTACTACCTGGGTTATTCTATTGCTCATTACACCAGCATCGCCAATCGCTTCATTTACACCCATCTTCAGCTCTTCTCTGAAGTCTCGAAGCAGTGGGCCACTGTCTACTGGAAGGAGTGCGTCCGGAGTCGAGGGCTCATCTCTAGAATCACGGTTGCTTTAGTTCTTATGATGATTGCGGTGTACATCTTCTATCCGTGGAAGCTCAACCTGACGATCCAGATCCGCTTCGGCAGCACCGTGGCGATCGCTGCTGCGCTGGCCTACACCGACCTTCCTCTGATGGCGCAGCTCCTTCTCATCTCCATCATCTTCGTGTTGCTGGTGCTTATGCTGAAAGATGCTGTGGGCTATACGTAATCACGTGCGAGTTGTTTCATCGTAGCTGGACCTACTTCGTTCGCGTGATGGGTCGTTATAAGCACTAAGTGCACTGTTTCATGACTATTCCTTTGTTTGTTCCACCCCCTCACTGTCTCCAGCCGAATCCAGAAGTGTAAACGCATGTGCACCCAATAATAAGCATTAGGTCATTATGCGACCATGTGACCCCGTTCCTTGTTTTTGATAATAAAACTGCCTATAGATTTGGGGGTTAAATGCCGAATCATTAGCCGACCTCTGTATTACCCAACCCATCCACCAAACAAAAACTCACTAGTCGGACTCGTTGTTACTATGATCGTGCTATTTGATGAGCAAGAAGAGCAAATGCACAAAGATAGTGAGGGCTCATTCTCTCCTTTCCCCTTCAGGTAATGCAGAGCAGCCACCCTCGCTGAGTAACGAGTATCCGCCGGGGGTATCCTACACCCCCTGTGCCGATTATGCGACGGCCATACAACAATCCACCGACTATGTTTGCTATCGGGAGGATATCTATTCGTGGCTGCTGATGGCACCTGCGCCTCTTTCGGATTACGCGTAGAACGCCGATATCCTGTCGTGTCCGAGATGTGCTGTTTTCCGGGCAATGAACTACGTGGACCGAGTGCTATCTGTCGTCAAAGTGTGCCCATCTATGCTCGAAGGCCTTTCGTGGATGTGCTTCTATCTTGCCGGAAGCATAGGCGGTCTCCGGAAGCAAAAACTCTCCTACGTACTTGCATGCGTGTTACATCACGTCTAGAATGTAGTGAGGCTCTTTTTCCACGATGTGTACCACTACTCCAATTCAGAGGTTCTCGACTTCATGCAGAGGATTCTTCAGATCCTAGGCTGCCGGCTGCTCACGCCATGCCCCTACAGCCTCTGCTTCGAGGCGCTGAAGGAGTGCCACCATCTTGAACTCTACAGCAAGGCAATACTCTTTATCGACAGTGTTTCTAAGAGTGCACTCGTGTCACAGTCATCACCAATAGGGTATGCGAGTATTTCCTTGTCGGCAAGTGCCATTGTCACGGGCGTGCTGCAAGTGCTATCACAGATGCAGTTTCATGATTTGTCCCTCCTCGATTTGTTTGTGCCTCCTGCAGCCGTTGACGAACATGCAGTGAGGCTTTGTGTCGATTGCATTCTCGGTACTGATTTGCAACTGAATTCAGGTCAGCATCCATAGCCAGCGATCCTTGTTCAACAAACACCTCATTTCATACCATAAGGAAGAGGGGGAGCGGGATGATTCGGAACACTTCCAAACAAACGGATCTGCTCGTTCTTCTGGTCCCCCAACTGCATCGCATACTCGAAACCCTTCTCCAAACACGCCACGAGCTGGCTGAACACGCTCAGCACCACCTCGTTGTGTTTGCACTTCGACACGTCCTCGATCATCTCGCACAGCTCCTGGTTCTTCTTCAGTCGCTTGAACGGCTTGCCTATGCCTCACACACACAGCCGTCTCTCACGGTAGGACGCCAACAGGATCAGAATCTGCCCAAATTCGGCCAGAATCCGGTCACTGAGGTCTTGCTGCATCCACGAGAGAATGACGGAATACACGGGTTCTTCGGTGATTATCAGCGCATTCACTACCCATCACATTACCCTCCAACACGCACTCTCGTTGTTGATGATCATGAGAATCATCTTACACACATCGCACACGCCGCCCATCGCCACCTCCTCCAGCAGGCTCACAAGACTCTTGATGGCGCATCGATTCATACTCACCCACACCGGCACGTTAGAGTGCAGCATGTAAAACATGTGGTAGACGAAGCCCCGCACAAACGGCTTGTCGAACGCCTTCTTCGCCACCTCCATGATCGCTGCGAACAACATGTCCAGAGGGCTATTCTCCGCCTTCACTACGCCTCACACCTCTTCGCCGCACGCACTCAACAGATCGAACAGCAGACTCATCACCACAATCTCGTTGCCCTCCAGCGTCATTCGGTTCACCGTCGCAAGAATGGCAGAAATCGACTCTTCTTCGGTCAGCAGAGTAATCGCCTCCGTCGTGCCATCTACCCATGATGATCAAGAACCACTGTACACAATTCAGAATGCTGTGTAGCGCCTCGAGCACCGCTATCTCCTTCACGTGTGCCGTTTTCAAGCACCGCAACAACAGCGTCTCCGCCTCGATCGACTGCTCTTCTATTCCTCACTTCCCCCCACATCCCCCACTTTTCAACACCACGCACAGACACTGCGTGACGCACATCACGATGCCCTCGTTGTCTCCGCACGTCGCCACCACCTCCTTCAGCCACTCCAGTCCTCCCGCTCGCAGGAACTCCGCGCGGTACGCGTCCGCCTTCACCACGTACAGGCACAGCAAGCAGGCCTCCGCCACCGCAGCCTCCTCCGTCTGCTGCGCGATGTACTGCAGGAACAGCGGGACGAAGGCGTCGGTGAAGCTCACCTCGGCACAGCCATTGGCACAGCCATTGGCACAGCCATTGGCACAGCCATTGGCACAGCCCTTGACATAGCCATTGACATAGCCATTGACATAGCCATTGACATAGCCCTCTGCGCTGTTGTCCGCCGCGGACTCGCCGATCAGCGTGGCGTCTACTGGGAAGGAGGAGGAGCAGGACGAACGTGCGCAGTAGAAGGCGGCGAGTTGCGACTCGATGCGCATGAGCGGCATCATGGCGTCGAGTGCGCGCAGCTTCTGCAGGAACAGAACGATGCGCTGCTGGAGCGAGGAGGCGACGGGGAACTGCAGCAGCTTGAGCAGCACGCTGAGAACGCAGGCGAGGATGTCCGGCGAGCCCAGGCACAGTGCGCAGCGACTCAGCAGCAGACTCACGCACTGCGAAGTAGCCAGGCACCTGCATACCGTCGCTGCGCGTCACGCCCACTCCACACACCCACCCGAGTCAGACGCTGCCTCCACGAACACCGCCAGCACCAGCAGCAGGTCAGGCGAGATGCTGTCCGCCAGGCTCAGTCGCCGCGTGATCAGCGCCACGGCCTCCTCCGCCTGCTCCTCCACCAACTCGCCCGCCTCCGCCAGCGCGCTGAGCACCGTGAACGCCTTGATCGCCAGCCCGTCGCTCGCTTCCTGGCGCACCCATTGCAGCATCACACGCGGGACGCAGCCGCGAGCGATCTGGTGACACACTTCGGGACGCGTGCAAATGCAGCTGAGGGACGTAAGGATGTTGAGACGCTCCGTGGGCGAGGTCAGCTGCGGAAGTGACACCTCCAGAGACGACAACACCGCCGCGTTCTTCTCGATCTCCGAAATCGAGGGGATTTTGGTCACTTGGAGCTGCGTGGCAGTGTTGTAGACGAAGCGAAGTTGGAGCAGAAGGTCCGTGTCCGTTTCCTTTGCGATCCGTTGCTCCAACAGGGGCAGCAGAGCAGCCAGCGCCGAGGACGCGAAGGCCATGGGGTCTAGTGGTGAGGGAAGCAAGGCACGCGCACTGGCAGAGGCGAGCAGGAACAAGGGACGCACAACGAGCTCTGCCTGCGCGTGCTCAGCGTGCTCAGCGTGCTGGGTATCCTGGGCATCCTGAGCATCCTGGGCATCCTGAGCGAGAGAGCGCGTGGCGAGGAGGAGGAGAAGGTCGCAATCGTCGCTGGTGAGCAGAGCGCTGTGGAACTGAATGAACATGTTGACGGCATTCCAGAATTCGGGGAGATAATACTCCGTGCTGTGTTTCTCCTCTTCCGCCAGCAGCGTGGGCAGCACCTTCTCCGCGGCGAGCTGCGCGTTCCCTTCTTCGTACTGCAGCACCTCGCCCAGACAAATCAGGGCCTCTTTCCGCACCTGCGCAAAATGGCCCGATTTCTTCCAGCACTCCATCAGCGTGGTGAATCCACCGTTCTTCACGAAGCAGTTGAACACGCGCTCGTTCTTCGCCACGACGATCTGCACGAACTGCAGCGCCTTGCACACCACCTCGCACTTCTCCTTGCTCTCCTCCTTCGTGCAGAGATCGATCGCGCGGAGCGAGGCAGAGAAGCAGTTGGACTCGATGAGAAAGGTCACGCCGGAGGGCACCTCGGCCAGGTCGGAGAAGAGCAGCATGATGTTGCAGACAAGTGAAGAGCGGGAAATATGGATGATGAGAACAGTGTCCATGTTCGCGAGGATCCCGCTCTTGAGGATGGAGACGCGCGACTGCGGGCCGATCTGCGCCACGCGGACGAGGATGTGCGTGATGCAGTCGCAGATGGAGGCGGAGGAGGAGTAGTCCTTCAGGATGGATTGGAGCGTGGAGAGGTAGGGAATGAGCGTGGAGGCGGAGGAATCTACTGCTGAAACGGCGCAGGCGCAGGCACCATAGATGCAGAGAGCACGCGTGATGTTCAGCGCGGTTTTGATGAGGTGCTTCTTGTTGCGGTAACGCAGCAGCACTTGGATGCATGCAGGGATCATGTTGCTGTGCTCCATGATCTGCGCATACTGAATCGTCTTCGAGACCTCCGCCACCAGCAACAGAATCGCCTCCACGATCTCCAGTGAGGACGCGTGCGCGCTCAGCAGCTGCTCCATCACCGAGATGCCGTCCAGCCGCATGAAGCTCCGCTCGCACTGCGTGTAGTTGATCTTGAACACCTGCTGCAGGGCCGCCAGCGTCTCCAGCATCGCCTCCTGCGGTAGGTCTGGCTGGCGGAGCGAACTCAGCAGCGTATGAATGATGAACTCCTCCAGATCCACCTCCGGACACTGCACCGGCGGGAGGTTGCCTACGCGTGGGAGAGAAGCACAGCGATCTACGCTCCTCTAGCAGTTGTAGTGCCTTGATGGCGTAGCCGCGAATGAACACGTCGCACGTCGTCTCCGCCGCGCTCTCCAGACCCTTCACGACGCCGGCGCGCAGCAGGCGGTCCGCGTTCTCTTCTACGACTGACGGGAATGGCGTGCACGTACGCTTGCCGCTCAGCAGGAACAGGGAGTACACGCTGTGACCCATGATCACGGCATTGAAGGGGAACGACACGATGCCGTGCACCAGCATCTCGATCGCGTCACCGCGCAGAATCAGATCGCTCGAGCACTCTGCGCGTCACTCCTACAGCCCACGCCTACTCTGGCAGATCGTGCTCAGAATGGGCACCGTCAAGGCAAACAGCTTCTCGTCCGTGGAGAACAGCTTCAGGAGACGGCCCAGCACGTCCGGGATGCTCGACATGTCCAAATACACCCGGATTTCGTCAATCAGGTCTACACCTCACAAAAGCCCCCGAATGCGACTGGGACTCAGCAGGACGCCCAGACACTTCGCTAGCTGCTCGGCGTACTGCTGGCTCGGATCACTGCTCATCTCGATCAAGAGATAACTGAACACGTCCTCGCCGTTGGAGACTGTTTCCTTCATCGTCGCTCCCAGCGTCGTCGTGAAGTCGATCTCCCCCGAGAACTGCCCATCACCCCCACAATTCGAGCCCACGTTCACGTCCGGCGCGGGTCGTCCCATCAAATCCTTCATGAACGGAGACAGCGGAGCGGACCGCTTGGGCCCGCCGCGCCTGCGAATGGCGAGGCTGCTGGGGTTCTTCTGGATGCGCGGCACGACGCACACGACTACGCCTCACCCGCTCCGCGCGAAGCCACTGGCCACGGAGGAGGAGGAGTACTTGGGTCGGCCGGTGGTGATGGCGGCAATGGCGGCGTCGATGCTCTTCCGCTCCTCGGTGGAGTCGGGGTACACATCCGCGAGGCGCTTCAGCACCTCCACGCAGTAGAGGCTGCGCAGCGACTCCAGGCCCACCTCTGCTCCTCACAGCACATGCACACACCCACCGTACTCGCTCACCAGCGTCAGGAAGGAGCACAGCGCGGCGACGGCGGCGGGGCTCTCGTACTGTTTCTCGATGAGGATGAAGAGGATCTCGAGGGTGCTGGCACTGAGCACGCGCTCGCGGCAAATCCCTGCGGATGAGGCGGCACGGATGGGCGTACAGGAGTTCTGGGTGAAGCCGCGGTAGCAGCGCAGCGCCTGCGTGAAGAGCGAGGCGTCCTCGGACTGGATCGTGAGGCACGACTGGATGAAATCGAACACGCCCTCGTTCGCCAGGTACACGCAGTACTCGTCTACGCTCACACGCGCCCCGCACGCCCACTGGTGGTCTCCATGCGCTCCAGCAGGCTCAACACGTCCAGCAGCAGCTGCGCATCGAAGGTGCAATTGCTGGACGTCACCAGCAGGAACTCGATCGCGCCGCTCACCAGGATCTGTCGGCGCAGCGCGTCTAGCGAGTGAGGAGATGGTGTGAGAAGGACCGGAGGTAGCGGCGGCCGCGAGGAAGTGCGCGATGCGCTGAATGATGAGCGTGTCGTTGGAGTCGAGAAGGCTAGACAGACGGAAGAGGAAGCGCGCGCGCTCCACGGCCTGTTGGAACTGCGCTAGGCGTGAGAGGCAGCGGGGGAGGCGACGGAAGCGCAGCAGCGACGAGCCGATGATGAGGATTTGAGAGATAATCATAGGGTTGGGAGAGGTGTCGAAGAGATGCGAGAGGATGTCCAGGAAGCGAGGACAGTCGATCGAGTCGATGATGGTGGGGTCTGCGAGTCAAAAAAACGGGGGATGCTCCAACTGTCCTCGACGAGTGCGAGAAGAGAGGAGAGAACGCTGCTGAGCGTGGCGGTGTTGGTCGCGGACTGCAGAACAGTAAAGAACACGTCAAGTTGATGTGGCTGGCTCAACTCGGCGATCATCGCAGGACAGTCTGTGGGTCAGATTCCCGCGGTGAACGCACCCTTGTCCTTCAGGATGTTGGCGACGATGCGCATCACGGACTGCAGCACTGCAGTGTCGTTCAGGTACTTCGGCGCGACGAGCATCACCACTTGTGCGGAGACCAGCTTCTGGGACGGCGTGATTCCTACGGTGGAGGCGGAGGAGAAGGCGCACTGGCGGCGACGGCCTCGTACCAGCGGAGCAGCGCGGTGAAGGCGTCGTAGTTGACGTTGCACTTCACAGCGATGTAGAACAGCTCGTGCACGCCCACGAAAATGTTGGGATGATAGGGGATGTCTAGGTCGGAGGGGAAACACGGCGCAAACTGGAAAAACGCAACCGCAGCTTATGCACCACTTTGGGGATGTTCTTCATGTAGAAGAGGGAGGAACGCAGCTTGGTGAATGCCTCCACGATCTTCCCCTCGTCGATCAGCGAGTAAATCGAGATCATTTCTGTTCGATAATCAAGTACAATAGGACCCACCCTCGTCTTCCTCATCTTGAGTGGACAGGCGGGAAATAATCGCGTTCTCCTCCTCCTCCCCGACTGTCTTATCCTACCTCTCACACCAGCACGAAGGAATCACGAGCGGCACCACATACACGACAGAGGCTTCCATAATGCCCAGCGACTCGATGGTATCGTCATCCTCCAGCTTCTTTCCGTTGAACACCAAGAAGAAGGGCGGATTGTTGCAGTTGTAGCTCTTCTAGGAAGAATGAGGAGATGCAAGAGCAGAATACATTCAAATGGGATGCCACAAGGATGGACAGCGATCGGATGAACTGCTTACTGCGAACAGTCACATTGAATGAGATGCTATTGTCCTCATTTGCGATGGTTATCAGAAATCTCTGCTCCAGCATATGCTTGTTCTGTTTTTTGAATTAGAATTCAAACGAAGGCGGCTTACGCAGATTACGAATAGCTGGTATAAAAACACTATAGGAACTGTATATTCCGGTTATCCGATGAGGTTGCTTCGGTAACAGCCGGACTAATACAAACGTATCCGCGAAATAAACCCAGCGGAACGGGGGGCACAGAAAAAGGGCGTTCTTTTGTCACTCTTCCATTGTTTGTTCTGATGTATGCATTGACATGGTGAGCGTGTACGCATCTCCAACAAAGAGTAGAAGAGACGAGTTGCAACATGGCATTCACAAGCCCATCAAATTCTGGAGTGTGCGGCAGCGATTTCGCCACCCTCTCTAGCTGTTGCAAGTCGCTGCGCAGCTGCTCCTTGGAATCTGCGTCCGATGAAGAGGCGCGCTCCATGCACTCCTTCACTGCTCGCAGGAACGGGATATAGCGGTCACAATCTATGCGTGACTTCTCCTCTCCTTCCCGACTCATCTCGGGATTGACCACCGATGTGAAGAACTCCCGAGTCGATCCACCAACAAAACGGTAGGACACGCCCTACTGTTGACACGATGCCCATCCACTACTCCATGCTGCTGGATAAGGGCAATGGCGTTCTCCGCCCAAACGCCGCTTTGCTTCACATAGATGGGGTTCGGCGCCCGCAGCTCATTCAGGCACCAGGAGCACAGCTCCAGCGCCAGCGAGTCTCCCCGTTCCAAGCCGTCCTGGACGAACAGCACCACCGTCTTCAGAATGGACACTTTTCCCGGAAACACAGCCAGCGAAGCCAGCCGCGTGTAGTTCACCACCGTTTGGAACAGCGCGGGAATCAGCGGCTTGCCCGCCTCGTCGCTGCAGCATTCCCTGCTCTTCACCGCCCTCTCCGCACCTACTCCAGACACGCGAACAGGCGAACCATCACTCCGCTGGCGTCGTTGTGGTTTTCCAGCAAATCCCTCTAGCCGTCAGACCACCGCCAAGCACCAACAGAGACCGCGAGGAACTCCGGCAGATGGTGCGAGAGGAAGAAGTGCGTGGAGATGAACAGAGAGGACAGCAGCGCGTTCATGCGCGCCTGCGCCGCGGGGTCTGGCGTCCGCGCGAGAAGCAGACCTTGCCGTTGCAGCAGCAGCAACGCATACACCTGCGTGTGAGTCCAGCAGGCAGCCCGCACGGTGGGCGCTTGCACTAGCTCCAGACGCAGCGACTCGGCTCTAGCCACAACCTCCTGTAGAATGGCTTCCAGCGCGGAGGTGGAGGAGCCGGCGAGCAGCGAAGTCTTCAGCGCCTATGCCTCACGCTCCACCACAGCACGTACGCTCACCAGGAAGTCCATCAGGTCGGGGAGTGACGCGGGACTGTGCTGGACGACTGCGCCTCAGAGGGAGAGGAGAAGCAGACAGTGGAACCAGATAGCGACGGTGGTGGAGACGACGAAGCCGTCGTCGTCCTTCTCCTCCCTCCTGCAGCACTCCAGTAGCGACCGGAGACAGTTCTGGAACACGAGCCGCACGCCCGTCTGCTACGGCTGAGCGGAGGAGGAAGAGGCAACGACGAAGGAGGAGTGGAGGAAGTGCTCGATGAGTCGCAGCAGCACCATCACCCGCGCGCCCGTCTCCTTCTGCGTCTCGGCCAGCAGCGCCTCCACGAACGGCCGGCCGTCCTTCTCGCCCACCTTCTCGGCGAGCGTGAGCAGCGAGGCGAAGGCGGCGGAGCCCGTCAGCTCCGTGTACCTGCGGTGGTTGATCTCGCCCTGCATGATGCCCAGCGACTCCTTGTGGTGCTGGACGTGAGGAGGAGTGGCCATACCCACCGCCACGGCGTTCAGCTTGCTGCGGTTAGACAGGTCGCTCAGCTGACCCAGGAAGAACTGCGTGAGAGGCAGGACGGAGGAGGAGGGAAGAGAAGGCACCGCGTCGACGATCTCCTGAAGCGAGGCGAAGCACAGCTGCGGGATGAAGGGGTCGCTGGACGCGTGGTGACGCAGGAGGCAATCGACGACGCGAGCGGTGTACGTCGTGCCGTTCTCCGCCGAGCCCTCCTTCTTGATCCAGTTGACGTGCGCGGCAAGGACACACTTCATCTACGCTCGATGGAGGGATGAAACACTACCGTGTCGTGGACTGCCTTCTTGCAGCCGAGTCGGTCGTCCAGCAGCAGCCAGTCGTTCGCCTTCTCGAACAGATCCTCCAAGAAGCCCGCGCAGTGCTCCTGCCAGGCGCCGGCGAGCAGCGAGAGAACCGACTGGAGGCAGAGGCACGCACACACGACCAGACTCGGGTCCGAACCCTTCAGGCCCGCGTCGATCAGCGTCTTCAGCTCCGGCGCCAGGCCCGCGACGACGCTGACCTCGCTCTTCCTTCCGCGCAGCGCTTTCATGATGCGTGTACACACGCTGCGGATGGAGTTGTAGGGATGGAAGGAATAGAAGAAGAAGAAGCTCGCCTTCGCGCCCATGCCCTTCAGATACGCCTCCTCCACCTCTGCTCCTGATTTCCTCCGCTCGCACTCACGCCATTCTGCATCTAACCGTCTCGCCTCGTCCTCCTGCAGACCGCCGTCCACCAGCAGCGACTTCTTTCGCAAGTCCGGCTTGCTCAGCACCGCGTTCGCCAGCTCCTCGTGCAAGTAGGCGTACACCAGGAACGGCCTTCGCCTCACCCTCCAGCACTAGTCTCACTCCTTCACTCTTTCCGCCAGCTCGATAATCAGCGTGATGCCCTGGCCCGTCTTTGCCCTCGCCTCCATCGCTCGCACATACCCCGTGATGTCGCTGCGCAGCCCGTCTGTTTATGATCACTCCACACAGCACTCACCATCCCTCCGAATCAAGTCGTCGATCAGCAGCTCCGCGCTCACGCCGCAGCACGAGGCGTTGTACAGCACGAACTCGTACAGCCGGTTGAGTAGTGCGTACACGCACATCTACCTCACACACGACGCCCGCACGCACCTGCACCACCACGTCGTCATGCTCGTAGAAGGCGATGCACGCCTGCTGCACGTCCATGAAGTACTTCTCCGTCACGCAGTGCAGCCCGTCCGCCACCACCCACTCGCTCCCGTCGTCCTGCTTCACGCCGCTCCGCACCACCCACTCTAGGCCTCACGCGTCGTCGCCTTGCCCACGCTTCCATGCGTACTGCTCGATGGGAATGCCGTGCATCACCGAGTGCCGCGCGGCCTGTTGGTGCTCTTTGAAGTCCAGCTCCAGCACTGTCTTCAGCATCAGCATGCCCAGACGGTTTTCCTTGCGGTTCTGCGACTGGAGGTACGACCGGAAGAGGGAGAGGATGAAGCGATGGAGGCCTACGGGGAATCGCGGGAGAAACAACCACTCTTGAAGTAGAAGAACTGGGTCTGCGCGTACACCGTGCAGTAGAACTCCTGAACCGTCCAGTCCTTCAGGAAGAAGTCGGTGGTTGCAAGGATGTGCGAGAAGAAGGCGTCCACCTTGGAGAACACGTAGTCGATCATCGAGTAAGCTTCCTGTTGGCAGTCTGGAGACAGCAGGGCACAGTGCGCCAACGCCTGAATGACGGAGGGGACGACTTGCAGGGAAACGAAGGTATCGCTCGTCAGCGCCGAGTCGACGACGGAGGAGGCGAGATCGAGGAGGACGGTAGAGGAGGCTGTGATGAGAGAAGAGGAGAACGACTACTGCTGCTGCAGTAAACGAAGTGAGCCAGCGTCGCCACCAGCAGCTCGTTCTTCCCGCTGTCCTTGGCGGTCTCGAACTGCGACAGGAGCGAGGGAATGGCGGAGAGCGCCACGTCGCGGAAGGCTACGGTGAAGGGAAGAGGGAGCCCAAACCGGACTGCGTGTGGAGACTGAGGAGGTTGATGTAGTTACAGCGGCGCTGCAGCAGCAGCTCCTTCTGGTACTGCGTGCCTGCTGTGTCAGCCAAAGCGTCATCTGCGTGGATTTCCGCCTGGGCTGTCAGCAGAAGCGTGCGGTAGTCCTAAGGATGAGTGCAGTGGGGTGACGGAACTTGCGGCGACATAAAGAAGGCGGCGTAGTGGAGAACGCGGTTGTCACACACGGGGTGCTTCTCTCGCATGAGCGAGGCGACGACGGAGAAGACTTGGGAGAAGGGCGAGGAGGCGAAGCAGCCCTCGTGGAGAGAAGAAGCCTCGGCGCGGAGATACTGGTCCTGCAGGAGGAGGTGGAAGTAGTGGAAGAGGCACTGCTGGAGCGAGACGGTGAGGGTGGCTGTGGTGTTGGTGCTCCAGGACTCCACGTCGATCAGCAGCTGCATGGACTGGCCCTCCAGGCCCTCCTGGAAGAAGAGGAGCAGCAGCAGGCAGAGAGAGCTCTGCTCTGTTGGAGAGGGGCGGTCCGTGCGTGAGGTGAGATGCAGGCGCACGAGCAGGGGCACGAGATTGGCTCCGTTCAGGCCGAGTGTGCGGAGATGAGGGAATTGCGATATCTACGTGAGAAGAAGAGATGATGGGTACGTTCACACTGGCCGAGGCCTGGTCGGTGGTCATGAAGAAGGAGAGAAGGGAGGGAAGGTTCATGTCCTCGTAGGGCAGCGAGCCGATGAACCGCTGGATGTCGGGCAGGAGGTCCACCGACACGGCGCCTTGCGTGTTGAGCGACCGCTCGTCCAGCAGGAGCAGCAGCAGGTAGATGCAGAAGGGCTGAGAAAGCGGGAAGAGGAACGGCAGCCAAGTCAGAACGCCGCTTCGCACCAGTTTGCTTTGGTGTGGCTGGAGGAGGAGCGACTCGAAGAGTATCTAGGAGTCAATACAGGCAGGTGAAAGAACCAAAAGAGCATCTAACTCGCCTCTGTCCATTCTCTCGGCACAGGCAGCCAGCGCCGTGAAGCAGTGATAGTACTCCACCTGGAGCGTTTCCTGCTTGCGGTACTGCCAGTCCGCCAGGCCCGTGCCCTCTTCCTCCTCCAGCATCGTGTCAACCACACGCGCCACGTCCTCCCTCGTGATGACGAAGACGTGCGGTACGCGTCGCAGCAGCGTGCAGAGGATGGAGATGCACAGCTGGACGGTCGTCTGCGCCGCCTCGATGGCTCGCTGGTTGGTGGAGGCGCGCTGCAGCGTGCGGAGGGCGTGGATCCGTTCCCAGAGAGATGGGAGCAGTGGTGTGACGACATCCTGCAGCAGAGGCAGAGGCGCCGTGCGCACGAAGGAGAAGAGGAGATGGAAGAGAGAGGCAGTGTACTTGAGCCAGGAGACGTCCTCCGTGTCTGCTTGTGTGTGTTGAGAGGAGGGTGATTGTGATGGTGATAACTGGGATGCTGGCTGTAATGGTGATAACTGGGATGCTGACTGTAATGATGACGACTGCGATGACGACTGCGATGACGACTGCACCTGCTGGACGACCCAGGCAAGGTCAGCCATCATTTCCGAGGGAATGCAGGCGCGCGAGAGCAAGTCCATGGCGACAGAGCGAACGGAGAAGGGAATGAGAGAACTCTGATTCTGCTTGCAGAAGGAGTTGAGAGAGCGCAAGAGAGAGAGGTAAGCAGTACGCTGGTCAGCGGGAATGGCGGCTTCCGAGGAATAGAGAGGGAAGTGGGATTGCAGCCACTTAGTGGCAGAAGCCGAGAGAGACGAGAGTGTGGAGAGAGAGGCGATGAGTTGAAGGGAGAGAATGAGGGGAGGGGGGAAGTGGGAGAGGAAGAGGAAGCCGTTCTGAAGGATGGTGGGTAGCTGCACCGGCTGGATGTGGGAGAAGAGGAGGGACAGGTAGGACAAGGAGGGAGGAAGACGGAATTGATTCACAAGTGTAGTGTTCTGGTTATCCGTGGGTAATGTGTAAAGTACCACGTAGCGAAAGAATACAGAAAAGAGTGCGCAGTCCTGATTGGAAAAGGAGAGGGAAGGATAATCTGCATCCACATAGAACAGCAGCGGATAGCATAAGTACAACACCCGCTTCGCCTAGAAGTCATAAGGACATAACACAATCACTGGTTGGAGAGGAAAGCGTCCCTCTCTCATGATACCAAGAATGGATGATATGCACTCGAGTACTTCACTTCGCTGGATAGTGAGGATGCATTTATCCAGGAGTCTACATGAGAATGGGACGAAAACACTCACAGAACGGAAAAGTTGAAGTGGAGAGTTGAAGTGGACGATTTCATGACTTGAATGATCGATTTTAGCGGAAGATGGAGAGTCTATGCGACATGACAAGTCTTCCTTTCTTACACTGTATTTGGATAGGCGCTCGTTTAGCTGTTGAATAATGAGTAAGGCTCTCTTCCGCGTGGCCTCATTGTCCAAACTCTTAAACACGGAAGCAAGAAAGGAATCGACTCTCGTTTCAAGCTCTTCGTTACTCCAGTATGAAATGGAGAACGACAACGCCTTCAATTCTTCTTCGTTCATTGAATAAGAGTGAAAGAGGGGCGCGCACAAATTGGAATCCACGATGTCTCTTTCTTCATTCCATGAAAACCAACTATTGAGAGGTGAACAGAGTGTATATCGCTTCTATGTGAAGGTAGTAGAACGAAACAATCAAAAGGACACGAAACTAGTACTCGATCTTGCAAACTAAAGAACACTGCGAACACTCGAGGAGATCCATCTTCTCATCGACCTCCTTTTGGTAAATCTAACCCATGAGGAAGATGAACAGTCACGACTTCAAAGACTCCGCCACAGCGGCACGGATGCACGTACGAAGAACTTCCGTTGGGAGAAAACTCGGAAAAGGGAAAGACCTCATTCACGACAACATCGTCATCGGCTATGGACTCAGCCAGTGAATGGTGAAGATACCCAGTACAATCTTGTCATAGTTTGCCCGCTTCGTTTCATCGCTTAATACACTCCACGCCTCCTGCAGCTTTTGGAAGGACTACATGTGATTGCCGAATAAAGAGCAAGCCTCCGGTGTAGCCCCTTTGTCGGGATGGCAGGTCAGAGCGAGTTTGCGATATGCCTTCTTGATCTCTTCGAAACTGGATGTTGGGGATACGCCAAGAATCGAGTAATAGGTTTCGCTGCTCATTGCATCCGAATCAATGAACGACAAAAAGGGGACCCATTTCGATTGCGACCGAAAATGGGACTATTCTGATCCTCTCGACAAAAGTGGAGGGGATTTGTTACGAATCCATGGATCGGGTTTTGGATATGGTCCTAAGAAGCGGAGGGACAAAAAAGAATGGAAGAACTGCTTGCAGAATTGGATAAGCTACCTACGGAGTCTACCGAACCCGTTGAGATGCTACCCGAATTGGATGAAACGCTGGAACAAGAATCACTCGATGCGAAGAAGGCGATTCGAGACAAGGTGGAGAAGATTGAAACCGAGTATAGCAATAAAGCGGAATTCATGAATAGGATTGAATCCATTTCAGTTAATGTGGCCAGTGAATTCATGAAAGTGACACTGTTACCCGTTGATCATGATTACAGGACACGTAGTGAATGTGTTGGAATGTAAAGAAAAGGTGCGGAAGAACAGTTTCTCCTAATCGAAGCGGATTGTGCTTTGCTTTTAGAGGATAGAGTAAGGCACAGTTACTGTTTTGAACACTAGAAGCGACTGAGTGAGCAGATTACTGCGTTAAAGGAGCTGAACAGTTCACCGTTTGTGAATGACATGATCGGCTACATTGAGAGAAAGATTCAAAAGCTGGAAGCAAGTCTAGGGTATGTGTTTTTAGCATTTCATAAGTGCTAGTGACTATTACGAACAGGCAGTGGATTGCGAAAGGATGGTAAATATGCAAACTCGTAACTGTGATATGTTGTTGCTAATTGCAATAGAAATACAAACTGCAAAGAAAGACATTGCTAGTACGGTGAATGAGCTCATGGAGACTACCGCAGATGAGGATAAAACCGTTGATCTGTCATTGCTGGACGGTCATGAAGCAAATCCCTTCGTAGAAAAGACAGAATCAGACATGATGAGAGAGATTGACGCGATGTTGGAGAAGTTGTGTTGTACTTGTTTCAAACAGCATTCTCATAGCAGTTTCCATATCCAAAGCACTTCTCTGGACTGATTCCATATGTCTCTCATACGCGACCCAATTCACTCTTTTATTTCTCTATGAAAGACAGCATGAAACACCTCACCCCTTTCAAAGTGCAAAAGAAGTACTGATTCTGTCACCCATTTTCAGCTCCGTTTTTGGAATCCAACTCAGGATTGCCCTGTTCCTTGCGACTGCAAAGAGAAGGACGGAATTGCCATGTCGAGAAGAATAATCCTATCCTCGGAGGACGAGGACTCCGCCATGTCGGACGTTCCTGCTGCGATTACAGAGAAGCCAAAGGTAGAGGACATGGAGAGTAATAAGGAGCAGATAACCACGAAGGAAGAGACGAGCAAGCCCATTCCCGAAAGTAGCACTCTTGGATGAAAGGGTCTCATGCAGTAGAGGATGCAAAAGCAGAGACAGCGAAGAAACCCCAGAGAAAACGAGCGACGCGCAAGAAGGAAGACAGTGACGAGGAGGAGGAGGAAGTAACGAGCAAACGGAGAAGTAACATGTAAAAACCGTGAAATGAATGGTAGGAACGACAAAGACACAGGCAAAACGAAATGCACCCAAGAGAGGGAGAGGCTCTAAGAAGGCTGCGGCAAAGGAGGAATCGGACGATGGAGAGGAAGATTCGCTTTCTGCTCAGGCGATGGAGGGCAGTGATGAAATGGAGGAAGACAGTGTGAGCGAAGACGATCTGACGGCATTCAAGTCGGGACAAACCAAGCCCACTCCGTCTCCGGTAGTGTTGACGCCTGTGCGTTATGGGATAGGGCTGTGGCGACCGCGTGTTTTACGAGTCCCTGTACAAACAGAATCCGAACTCGTTCATCGCTCTGAAGTGGTGCATCGAGTATGGCGTGTTCCCGACGAAGATCTGCGAGGAGAAGTTCAGAGTAGAGGGAGAGTCGTGGGTGTGAGAGAGTAGGAGTACCTGTTGCGAAAGGAGAAGATGAAGCTGGAGAAGAAGTAGACAGTGGCAGTGGTGATTTCATGTGGCTCTACATCTGTTTGTTCTATTGAGGGGCCCTGCAGTGCTCTGCGGACAAAACGAAAATGGCATACTTCTCGACCAATCAGATTGCGAGACTCCGTTTGATTGACACTTCTTCTTTTCAAACCAGATTCATCATTGTTTTTCCTTTTCTCCCGCATGAACGACAGTAATCAGAGTGGGCGTTCCGAAAGCACCATTGAAATGGAAATCTACCAAGATGACATCCAGAACTGTATTGCTCTTTCTGTTGACAGTCGGATAGAAAAGATGGTCGAGCTGACTTCCGACATTGAAGAATTGCTGGGACTCCAGTCCGATAAGGAGTTCCGTATGCAGAGAGTGAATCTGTTCCGCCAACGCGCGGTGGCGGAGGGGATCCCTCCCGTTCTGGACCCCGAGTTCAGCGTCAAGGTGGAAAACTACTGCAGCCTCCTTCAGAGCAAGAAGGCCATTCTCCTCAGCATGTACAAGTGCTGCGAGGACTTTTGCTTGGCAATGCACAACGAACTAGAAGCCATCAACCAGTCGTTTGCCAACAATCCGGAAGAGCGCGCAGCCTTTGTCGACAACTATATGCGAAGCAGCTGCTCTCGCTCTCGCTGCTCCAAGCTGGCTTCGGGAAAGCACCAGCGCCGGAATCGCCTCCCCAGCCATGCGCTGAGCATTCTCTGGGATTTTGTCCGCACGCACAAGAAGAACCCGTATCCCTCCACCCAGCAGAAGGAGGCGCTCGCCCGCCAAACCAATCTGACCATGACCCAGATCCGCAACTGGTTCACCAACACGAGGAAGCGAAAGCTCAGCCAGGCGCCGGAGAGCGACGAGGACTACTCGATCGGGTCGGACAACGAGGACTCCTATCCCTCCCCTCCTCCCGAAGAATCGGCCGGGAGACGGTCGCTGAAGCGGAGGGCTGTGGGACGCAATGCCAAGACGGCGAAGGCCCGAAAGCAGTCGGTGGATCTGACGCCGGTTCTCCCACTTCCATTTGCGCCAAATGCCGTGCCGGACGATGCGCCGCAGAACCGCACGGCCAACGCGTCGCATGCGTCGCACGCGGGGAGGTGGATCCAGCACGCGGAGGGCGGGATGCTCTCTTCGGTGGATGGTGGAAAGAGCAGTGAGAAGATGGAAGAGGCAGAAGCGCCCTTGGAGATGAAGACTGAATCGGCGTCTCACGTCGGGACGCCCCGATTTGACCGCGATTTTTCTCTTTTTGAGCCAGGTTCCATTCCGAACTCCGGAATCGGCTTTTCCCTGTCCCACTTTTCCGATGATCCCTTGTTGCTTGGTTTGAGTCTGGGCGATCTCCAAGACAACGAGTTCTTCAACAACAACCCAATCGCGATGCGCAAGAAGGACGGAGAGGAAGGCGAGGCCATTCCCCCGCATTTGGATGAAGAGAGAGTAGATGTGAATAGCGATACGATAGTCCCCAGTTCTGTGTAATCTGTGTATGTTTGTGTGCTCCTGTTTGATCCAACAAGGACGATCTCAAAAGACGGTCATAGCTCGTTCCCCACCGTGACCCAGTTGTTTCGAAGGTTGTTCCTGCGCCCGAAGATCTCCAGGTAGTACCCTACGCCTCAGCACGCCGCGCATCGCCCACCGTTCGGCACCAACCGCTCGATGAGCTCGTATATATCGGTGGGCTTCTGGCTCTGGCCCAGACGCTCGGAGTAGATCACGTCCGACTCCAGCCCGAAGTTGGTCAGTGGCGGCGGGTTGCCTCGCTTCGCCACGAAGCAGGTCTCCTTGGAGTGCTGCAGGTAGAAGCCGTGGCTCTTCGCCATGCGCCGGTTGCGGTTGCACTTCACCCACGCGATCTCGTCGACGAACCTGCGCCTCACCTCCCGCCGCCGCGCCCACGTGTAGCCCCAGTAGGAGATCATCTCGATGGCCAGGCGGTACTTGGCGTTGATCACCCACATGAACAGGTAGCCGTCCGTCTGGATCTTCGCCACTGGGATCGCGCTGATCGTGTCGTCGCCCAGCTGCTCGTACGCGATCGCCACCTACGCCTCAGCACTCCGCGTCGCGTCTACGCCTCGCGTGGGGTTGGCCGTGGCGAGCTGCCATGGGGGATCCATCATGATCACATCGAAGTACCGACCGGTCGTGGCGAACTGCGTCTGGCCCAGCTTCTCCCAGTCGAACGTCCGGATGTCCGCGTTGATCGGGATGCTCAGCGGAGGCGGGTCGTACTGCGACAGCTCCGTCACGCACGCCTTCATCTCTACGCATCACGGTTGATGCGAATCGGCACCGTCGTCCAGATCGTCCATGTTGCCGTCCTCGCCCGCTGCGACGGGCTTTAGGGACGTCATTTCCCTCAGCTTGATGAGGCGGTGGAGCAATCCCTTCTTCTGGAGTTCGTTGCGCAGCGCCTTCAGCTCGCTGTATGAGGACAGGACGGTGCTGAAGTCGTTGTCCTACCCTTGACTCCGGAGGGTGAAAAGCCAACCCTTTGTTTCGAGTCGTTCTTTGCCTCGTCCACTGTGTTATGGATAGACGGCGACACGTCGCTGAGCAGCAGCTTCTGCTCAATACAGCAAATGGCCTTCATGACGCTTCGTTCGTTCATCTCCTCCACAGCGCCGCCAAAACTATCCGCAATGGCTAGGCATTTAAAACGACTAGCAACCGATACACGAAGAACTCATTGCGTGATGTCTTTCGCTCCGATTCCTCTTTCTCTGCAGAGACTCGTCCTCCTCAAGTATATATTCTTCTTCGTCCTCTTTGTTCTCTAATCGTGAGCGGCTCCCTCAGCCGAAACCCTTGGGATCCTCGAAGGAGCAAAACTCGCAGATGAAACCGGTTGCACGGTCTGCTTCCTCTTCCGGAATCCCGATACTATGCATCAGCACGGAAGCAGTTCTCGTCACCATGAACAATGGTACCACGTTTGGCAGCTGTTGCAGCACACCATTGCTCCTCGTCCTTTTCCATTGCAGATGCAGAAATCCTGCCCTTCCATATCTCGTGGTTGAGGAATAAGAGCGTTGAACTCGACCGGGACTCATCCCGTCTTATGGTCCCAAAAGGGTGTCCCGGTTTTGTTTCAGAATAAACAACGTCCATTATTCGTTCAGCGTCGCTAGCTGATCGCTCTTGAGGATGTCGTTATACCGCTGCTGCACAAAGCGCATTGCTGAGGGAAGATCATCACCCAGCTCGTTTTCCTCCGCAGCATCCTTCTTCGTTTCGGGAAGCTCTTCTACGCTGTTCTTTTCAGCCGGTTCTTGCTTGAGGAGAAACAGTTGGATTGAGGCTGTGGGAGTCTCTGTCTCGATGAGCGATTCGTCTTCTTCCTTCTTCACGATGTTTTCTTCCTTCTTCACGTTCGCACTCATTTCCATCTTGCTCTGTTCCTTCTTTTCCTCGATTATTGTATCTTCGGTCTTCTTCTCTTTTTCTTCCTCTTCCTTTGTTTCTTCTTCAGTCGCCTTAATCTCTTCTTCGCTTTTCTTCTTCTCTTCTTCGCTTTTCTTCTTCTCTTCTTCGCTTTTCTTCTTCTCTTCTTCCTCCTTTCTCTTCTTCTCCTCAATTCTCTTTTTCTCTTCCTCCTTTCTCTTCCATTCTTTAGCTCTCCTGTCCAACTCTTCCATACACCGATTGCCTTCTTCCATCATCATCTTGAACTCCTCCAGTCTCTTCTTCCTCACTTCTTCCAGTCTCTTCTGTACTTCAGCCTCCTTCTTCTCCTCCTCTCTCTTCATCTCCTCCTCTCTCTTCATCTCCTCCTCTCTCTTCATCTCCTCCTCTCTCTTCATCTCCTCCTCTCTCTTCTTATCTTCTTCAGTTTCCTTAGTCTCTTCAGTCTTCTCTTCCGCTCTCTTCTTCTCGTCTTCCTCCTTCTTTGTTTCTTCTTCAGTCCCCTTCTTCTCCTCTTCATTTCCCTTCTCCTCTTCCACTCTCCTCTTCTCCTCTTCTACTCTCCTCTTCTCTTCCTCAACTCTCCTCTTCTCCTCCTCTTCCTTTCGCTTCTTCTCCTCCTCCGCTCTCCTCTTCTCCTCCATCTCCTCTCCTATCTTCAACCGCTCATTTCTCTTCCCCTCAACAATTCTCTTCCCCTCGTTCCTCCGCGCGCCCATTATCCTCCAATACGCCCACCACGTATTGCTATCCTCCTTCCGAACCCAAGTGGGGCTTACCGACACTCCGTGGTTCAACATAAAGCAGCACTTCCGCCCCTCGCCTCTCGACAGCCCTTGCGCCCGCTGGAACGCCGGGACGTTCTTCGCGAAGTACTCCCACATCTTGTCCGTGTACTTGGGCACCAGGCAGCGCAGCATCGGACCGCTCCGGTCATTTCGGTGCTTCGCCGCCATGGCATCCGTCCAGCACGCCGGGTCGTCGCAACGGAAAAACGGCCCTTCGCAGTCGCTGTCGTTGCAGCGCGCCACGGGCTCCGTCTTGTAGCACTGAAAGCAGAAGCGGTCGAAGGCGTAGCACTACGGCTCACAGCTCGCAGCGGGCGTTACGTTATTCCATCGCGGCGTCATCACACCCGTCTCGTCCGCCTCGTACGGCAGACACTGGCCTCTATCCTTCTGCAGCAGCTCGATGCCCTCGTCCACGTCCGCGGCCTCCTCCTTCAGGTCTAAGTACTGAACGTCCAGCAGAATGGGAGAAATGTGATGATCGAAGGAGATGATGTACAGACCGGGCTCAGTGAACGTGAAAATGGGGAACTCATTATAACAGAAGGAAACCGTATGGCCCTTAGAGTTCTTCTTCTGAACCGTCATGTCCAGAGTGAAGGCCTCATCATAGCAATTATAGCCCTTTACACACTTGAAAGCCACGAATCCACCCACGATGATTTTCGCGTAGAACGGGTAGAAGAAGGCGGTATTGCCCAAAGAGAAGACGCATCTAGAAGTAACGATAGCATCGAAGACATACCCCGCCTCCGGAATGCTCTGCCGACGCAAACGCTCCACAGTCACCAGAGGTAGATTGCCCTCCAGATGAATGTCGCCTAAATGCAGATTCGCACTCGCCTCCAGTTCGCTAGCCAGGCTCGGAGAGATCATACTCAGCTTGCGCTCGGAGAGGACTTCAATAACAGATACCACGTTGCCAATCTTGACCACATAATCTCCTGGCATGACAAAGCTGAATTCCGTGATAGAAGAGCCTCCGATAGGAGTCTCCAGAATAACGGTATCCCTGTAGATTACGGCGCAAGTCTGGGGACTGGAAGCAGTGAAACACGGAATGCGAGCGATCGTATACTGGGGAAAGGTGTAAGGACTACTTTGGTAGTTGACACACTTCTTGACCTCCACCCAGTAGCACTGCAACTTCGCCATTGTCTCCTGTTCGCCAGGACACATGTTCAGCCGTTTCTCTCGCTCATGAATGGACGACTGCATTTCGTTAAAGAGGTCGAGAATCTTAGGGTTTTTGATCTTCTTTATCCTCTCGTTGATCGGAATGCGCGGTTTTCTCTTGTTCCTAGGCATCGTGAAAGAAAGAATGGAAGAATAAACAGACTGTAGAAAAAACTCAGCAATAACACCCGTAACCCTCCTCCTGCTGTGCAGACATGTCCACCTTCGGAATGACCACTCCCATGCTCTCCATGAGAGACGGGCTCTCCAGCACCTTCGTGACCAGCTCCTCGAAAACCTGGTTGACGCCGATGCTCTCCTTCGCACTGGTTTCTATATACAGCATCTCCTACGGCTCACTCCGGCACGCCAGGACTACGTGCTGCTTTGCAAACGCCTGCCCCTCCTTCGTGGTCACGTCCCGGTTTGTCTACGCGTCATTCCGAAGCAAAGGAGCAACCAAGTCAATCTTGTTTGCCACTAGCAACTTCACTATGCTATCTGTTTTGTCGGTGCAGTAGTTTTCGCACTCGTCCAGCCACGTCTGCAGGTTTTCGAAGCTGCTTCGAGAGCACACATCGTACACTACGTTGAAAACGGCAATGCATTGGATACCCAGAATGATCCCGTGGGCGCCTCGGTAGTAGCTGCTCGTCAGTGTGCGGAAGCGCTCCTGGCCCGCTATTGCTCAGCATCGCGCCCAGCCGCCCACCCGTGTCCCAGATTGTGGCGCGCACCTTTTTCCCCTTCACCTCCATCAGCTTTCGTTTGAAGTCCACACCTAGCGCTAATCACGCTGCCGCAAGCAATACCAATGGTGGGCGACAGCTCGTTGAATTTGTCTTCGATGAAACGCATCAGAATGCTAATCGCTGACGCCAATCCGGGACTCCCCACCAGCTCTTTCCCACATTCGAATCTCCGATCAGAAGGATTTTCACGTTCAAATCCACCTTGTCCACCGGCTGCGCACTCATCCTTCAAAAAGAATGAAACGGCGAAAAACGGGTCGAATTCCTTGCTTCAACAAACAGACCATAACCGACTGATCACGCGACTCACCGCGGTGTTCGTCGACTTCGGGACGGTGATGGCGTGGTTGTAGTTGTACCCGTCGTCCTTGAACACCTCCGTCTTCGCGCTGACCCTCCATTGTCCGTCCACGATGAACCTACGCCTCACGTATCCCCTCCAAATCGACTTGTACAGATAGTCTCCCGCAGGAAGAAGCACCGACGCCACAAACATGTTCTTGCTCCGCATCATCGCAATGGGGTGCTCTCGCCACTGCGTGAAGTCCCCCACCAGCAGCACTTCGCGCGGCTCTTCCCCCGGCGGCACCACGTAGGTGAACGGGATGCGCGCGCTGGGCAGGAGGCAGCGCCGCAGGCGGTAGAACTCGCTCGCGTAGTTCCGCGCCTGGTCCATCACCTCGATGGTCGTCTGCCGCGTGCTGTCCCGCAGCTGCTCGTAGCTGTATCTCACACCTTCTCATCACACCCACTCCTTCGTGCTGGCGAACACGCCCAGCGCGCGGCGGATCGCGCCCAGGAAGTCGCGGTAGCTGTGTTCCTGGAACAGGAACCCGTTGGGCAGCGGACTCTTCGCGTCCCAGTCGCGCACCGTTTCCTACGCCTCACGCCGCTGACAAGGCCCCACCTTCAGCCCGCCCGTGCTGAAGGCGATCACCGGCGTGCCCGCGACGAAGAACTCGTCCTGCACGATGCCGCAGGGCTCGAACAGCGAGGGCATGAGACCGAAGTCCGCCGCCAGGTTGCACACGAAGCCGTCCGTGAAGAACTCGTGCGGGTTGGCCTAGTGGTGAGCGCCGGCCGCCGCCCGCACCCAGAAGCAGTCGCCGTAGTAGGTGCGAAGGTACTCCATCTTGCTCATGCAGTAGCGGCCGTAGGGGTCGCTGTCGTTGGCGATGCCGCCCACGATGATCTGGATGTTGCGGTTGCAGGAGACGATGAGTTCCTCGGCCACCTCGCAGATCAGGTGCACGCCCTTCTGCTCCGTGATGCGGCCCACGAACACCAGCAGGGGAATAGCCAGATTCTCCGCGCCGAAGTACTTCTCCTGCACGAAGAGCTTCGCCGTGTTGTGCGTGTGCGTCGCCAGGCCCGCGTACTTCATCTTCTTCTCGAACACCAGCACGCCGTTGGGCGAGGAGAAGGGCTGCGGGAACCGGCGCAGCAGACCTCGCCCTGATTGAAGAAGATACCGATCATAGCCCACTCGACAGCGGCCTCCAAATCCACATCGGCGAAGATGATGTTGGGGGATTTGCCCCCCAGCTCCAGGCCGATCTTCTTCACATTATTGGCAGCGCACCGCATGATACTCTGGCCTACAGCAGTAGAACCGGTGAGGGTGACCATGCCGATGTCCTTGTGGGAGGCCAGGGCCTCGCCTACGGAACCGCC
>QWCN01002091.1_pt1 | contig 27463 bp, 25 predicted proteins | sample 1972711 | NCBI WGS metagenome assembly QWCN01 (sample SAMN09866707, study PRJNA288562) | Human gut metagenome isolate term1_stool, whole genome shotgun sequencing... | isolation source: gut | host: Homo sapiens | place: USA: California
CGCAAGGGCTATTCGGGCACCGCTGTCTTTGCCAAGCGATACAATAACATGACCTTTTCCTTCGGATTCAAGAGAAGTCGCTCCGGGCTCAAATTCAATCGTAAAATCTCCGCGGCCATCCGCAAAAGCCGGAGCTGTAGATCCGAAATCAATATTTTGGATAATTGTAAGATCTTTTTCAAACGTTTCTTTCCGTCATTCCGAGATCCGATCATATAAAAGCCCGTGATCAGCGCAAAAAGATCACAACTCCATGATCCGTACATAGAGACTTGTTCCAAAAAGATGCGTCCCTTGCTGATATTATCCACGCTGACCGGTGCAAATCCTCCATGCACATAATAATGATGTGCAATGATAAGGAACATACCAATGATCTTTAACAAGTCCAAACTGGAATTTCGTTTTTCCCCTTTACTTATCATACTTAACCCCTTTATCTCTTAAGATATTGTTTTGCCATAGAAGCCAATGCCATGAACTCCTCGTTGCGCGTTATCACGGAGAGCAAAACATAAATAACAATACCCACCAGAATTTCTACAAACAGTAATGCTATCGTCCCAAGTCCCAATGGTAAATGGGCTACCAACAACACGCCTGCTCCCATAAGGACTGACATAATGGTTGCCGGCAGGCAATCCCATAACTGCTCTCTGATCGAATAATCGACGGTCTTATGCGCCATTACACCATTGATCACAAATTCCAACAAGGTATTTAAAGGAAGCGTCAACGCAATCGCCATCACGCCATATTGCATGGCAATGATGATCGAAAGGATCAGAATTGGCTTCTTGAAGATCTCTGCCTTCAGCATTTTATCACTGTAGCCCATTGCCTTAACTGACTGTAGGGTAATCGTTCCGGGCACTGAAAAAATTGCCTCAATACATACGACCCAGACAAACGGAACCATAGCGATCCATTTCTCCGTATACAAAAAGATCGTCAATGGCTCTGCCACTACTAACAGCCCTGTCATCAAGGGATAAATGATATAGGTCAATACACGGATGCTCTTTCTTGATAAAGCCTTCACTTTTTCGCCCTCGTCATTGATCTTTGACATTCCCGGAAACAGAACACTGATCAAGGAGGTGTAAATATTACTCTTGATCAATGTTGGCAGCTGTTTTCCCTTCGTATAATACGCCAAATCCGCTGACGTGTATTTGGCTCCGATAATGAAATCTCCCAAATTGTTGCATACCGTCCCAAGCAGGTCTGTCATCATAACCTTTCCGCCGTAGCGGATCATAGGCTTTGCCGCTTTCCAGGAGAACATCAGGCGCGGATGCCAGCGAACCGTAACTGCTAAAAACAGGGTGTCAATGATCGTGTTTGTCAGATACTGTGCGATCAATGCCCATACCCCATATCCTTGCAGCGCCATAGCAATGCCAACGACAGCAGACACCAAAGTACCTATGATCGTAGAAAAGAAAAAGCGTTTAAAATCCATACGTCTGGAAATGTATGCCGTCTGTATGGATTGATAGGCGGAAATCGGCAGGCGCAATGCAAATACACGCACGGCAGATGTCAATATCGGCATATGGTATGCTTTTGCCATCCAAGGTGCCGCCACAAACAAAATGGCATATAATAAAATTCCCAGACCTAAATTACAATAAAAGATTGTTGAAAAATCCAGTTCATCCGCATCCTGTTTTTGGATCAGGGCTGTATTTAAGCCACTCGTCAAGAAAACATCTGCCACTGTAATAAAGACATTAATGATAGATACAACACCATAATCATCCGGCATCAATATGCGCGCCAATACCAGCGATACGATAAAGGAAACTCCCTGTGCGATAAAACGCTCTGCAAATTTCCATACCATACCTGACATGATCTGTTTTTTCAATGATGGTTCTGCCATACTCTCTTAGATCTCCTGCTCATCTTCTGCTGACACCGGCTGCTGCCCTTGTGCCATTGCATGTTTTAGTTTAATCAAATATCTGTATGCAGCATAATCTGTCGCTTCACACCATTTTTCATGGTTATAAAAGTATTCTTCGTCATGAGGATTTACTTTAAAATATACATCCCCCTTTGCCCTTTTCCATGCATACTCCTGATATGATTTTGTAAAATAGTGATTGATCTGTATCGGAAACTCCGCTGTCGGGATCACATTGACATCCCCAAAACATACTTTGCCAAAAATATTGACCGGAGGAAGATTACGTCTGCCATTGTTGGTCCATAAATTGTGATGCAAATAATCATTCTTCGGCGATTTTTCGTCAAATCCGAATGCCGTATTATAAAAACATTTTCCTACGTCATAATACTTGGACCAGCACACCGTAAAATCTTCTGTGACAAGCCCCTTCACATCACGCGCCATATGCCCTGATGTCCCATACATACGCCAGTATAATTTGACCGCGCCATATTTATTTTCAAATGCCTGTAAGAAATCGTAAATATTATCTGTCTTTCGTGGCACGACAAACTCATCAATATCCACAAATCCCATCCAGCGCGTTTCTTTTGCATACTTATGGATGCAGTCTTTGTACGCCTCTATCTGCGCCTGGTTTTTCGGCCAGTCTACCAGAGTCACGATATTTCTTTTGATATACGGCTCTAAGACTTCACGGTAGTTATCATCAGAATTATTATTGTAAAGATAAAAATGCTCCACCCCCACAATGCGGTGAAACTCAATCCATTCCTTGAGATAAAGGGCTTCATTCTTAAAAATTGCCCCTATAGAGACCTTGTATTGTCTCTCCGCCATATCGCGCTTCTTAGGACTGATCCTCCACGCCCATTGATACAGCATTGCCATCCCCTTATATGCCAGATGCATCCATCTGCCTTGTTTTCCATTCGCCGGCTGATCTAACATCAAATACCGTGTCTGCTTCATTTCTTTTTGCATGATATTCTCCTAAAGCCTGCTCACTTGATGATATGCAATATCCGTCCCGCGGCTTTGAAACATTCTTTTACAATATAGCGCACAGCACTCCAAAATGCTGCACCCTTTTTATAATAAACAACAATAGAATCACTAAAATTACTAAGATCATAAGAACATGGTCGTTTTATCATAACAAACGAAACATAGAATGACATCACCAGATCCAGATTTTCTTTTTTGACCTTTTCAAAAGTCTCCAGTGTAATATCGCCATCCTTATATAATCTTTCAATGATCTTGACATACTCTACTGCAAAAGTATCAAACAGATCGTACTTTCCTTTTTGTGACGCGTTCGGCTCCAGATCCGTAAGCAGTGCTGTATTATCAATAATATACATATCTTTCTTTCTTGCCGAAAAGATCACATCTGTATGCGGAAACATCTTATTGAATGTCTGTGTAAAGTCCAATTCCTCTAAGTCTTTTTTCCAGATCGTCGTACCCGCCGACCAGGAGGACCAATACGATAATGCCCCCACATACGCGTCAAAATTTTCATAAACCGCCTGCGTCTCTTTTCGTTTTTCCGCCTGATTTAAAAAATAAATGCCCGGACATTTGTCTGTATATTTCTCTGAGAAATCAATAAGATATTGCAAAGCACCTTCTTTTAACGCATACCTGTGATTGATAAATTTGATCATGTTGCCACGCGCTAATTTGAATGCCTCGATCTGGTTCAAAAACTGAACTGCATCTGTTTTTTTATAGATCAGATTCTGATATCTTGCCGCATATTGTTCCATCATGGACTGAAATTCCGGATCGTTGCCATTATCCGTAACGATCACTTCATATTCCGATTCCCGACACCGGCTGGCGTAGATACTATCCAAAACAGGTCTGACCCACTTTACGATACCATTGGTCGGTATACATAAGGAAACTTTGATTTGCTCTGTCATTTAATCTTCTCCATCCTTACCAACTTGTTTTAATACCCGCGCCGGCACACCGCCCACGATAGCATATGCCGGAACATCTTTTGTCACGATCGCTCCTGCTGCGACAAGGGCATTATGACCGATCGTCACGCCATCCATGATAACCGCATTATCTCCAATCCACACCTTATCGCCAATGATCACCGGTCCCTTGCTTGACAGTTCCCGCGCCTCCGGTGCCAGAGACATATCCTCATAAGAAGTGCTTCCATGCTGATGATCGGTAATATAGATCTTGGAACCAAGTAAAACATCGTCACCGATCTCTACCCGGTTCATGGCTCCGATATGCACATAATTTCCCGCCGAGAAATTCTTTCCTATGATGATCTGTGGCTCGTAATGATGGCCTAAATGCTGTTCTACTGCTTCTATACGAAAGCCATCTCCCACAAAAAAGTTTCCATAGGCAGTAATATGCCTGCCGCCAATGATCGAAACCCTGCCATTCGTCCAAAACCTGCCATGCAGTTGACCTATTTTCTTTGCCTGTATAGCGCTATACAGCGCATTACGCACACTACTCAGTAATGACATCTCATCCATTTCCTTTCAGGAGACTATCCAGTTTTATCATCATTTTGCTCTTTAGCACTTTGTCCAATGCAAAAACTAATATCCGTGCGACAAAATAACTCCGATATGTATGATGCTTTGCCAGCGAATGTAGGATATACCGCTGCATAGGAAACTTTTTCTGCGCATAACCTGCCACCTGCATTGCATCCTCAAAATCATAGCAATAGATATTCTGTGCATAATATTGAGGGATATCGGAAAATGTTTCCCTGCGGTAAGGGCTGCACAGATTGAGTATGGCATCTACAAACACCTTGCAGTTGGTAACCTGACGGGTGTAATTTTTTATCTCCGGTGACGCATCTGTCAGTGCGACAGACGCACAGATATCATCTACCCACTTTCGCTGCTTTTGTCCCATATCGTCAATATATTTTCTGGCATGAGACTCCGATGCCATATTGATATACCAAAGATATCCTCTATACTTTACCGTACATACTTTTTTTGCGACGGATAACAGGTGTACGATCATGAGGAGATCATCTTCATAACTCACATATGCATGAAAACGTAAGTGATACTGCTCATAAAAAGATCTCCGTATCAGGGCTTTCCAAATACTCGGATGACGGTTTACACTACTCATTGCAACCGGTATATCATAGCCTTCAAAAATAACCGGATATAAAAGTTGCGTTCGGATCTCATCCTCTGTAAATGTCGCATCCTCAAAACTTTCAAATGGAACTACACTGCCATTGACCATCTGACCGGTACTGCAAAAACACAGATCCGCCTTTTCTGCATCCAGACGTTCCACCATATGTTCATACATCGCCGGCTGCACAAGATCATCTTGATCGCAGACACAGATATATTCTCCGGTGGCTCTTTCTATTCCATAATTACGCGCATCCGGAATACCACCATTGTCCTTATAAAAAGTCTTTACCCTGGCGTCTTCCTGACTCAGTTTCTGGCAGACTGCCAGACTATTATCCGGGCTTCCATCAACAACCGCTATGATCTCAAGATTCTGGTATGTGCTATTTAAAATTGTACGAATCGTTTTTTCTATATACTTTGCCCCATTATAAACAGGGATCACTACACTAACCATATTCCACCTATATCAATGAAACCAGCCAACACAATGCACCATCCAGATGCAACCTGATACTTCCCATAAATACGGCAACACCTATCTTGTTCATCAGGCTCGGCCCTTCCAGTCCCCGGATCCTAAAATATGGGTTGCTCTTTATATCCGGGAATTTTTCGTACATATCCTGTAAGACAAAAGCATGCATTTCTTTCATCAATGCCGGCTTTGCCCCTCGTCCATAATGTAAAAGTGCATCCGTCATCGTAGAAACATAAGCATACTCTACCAGATAGCGCTGTTCTTCCTCCAACGACTCCATAGGGTATCTGTTCATCAAGCGGGCAAACATATCCGCTGCCACTCTCTCGAAATGTTTGTTATAACGCAATGCCCCCGTGGTAGACTTGGGATTATACAGATAATTATATCCAAAATAATGAATGAATTTTGTCCTTGCCTTGCTACAATAAAAAGATAAGGTAAAGAATATATCCTCACCTATACGTTGATCCGTAAAATCTATCCGGTGCTGTAATATAAAGTCTTTTCGGTACATCTTACAACAGGCTACCGTGTAGCACACGCGCGTAAATTCACTCTCTATAATATCGTGGTCTACCGTTTTATCCGGCATAATACGTTTAAAGCCGGCAACCACCACATCGTAGTCTTCCTCCTGCACCTCGCGCATAAAAGTTTCCAGATAATCCTGATCCAGATAATCATCACTATCAAGGAAAAAGATATACTCGCCCTTTGCCATAGCGATGGCACGCATCCGGCTCTGGCCCTGTCCCATATTTTCTTCATTGCAGATGTAATGCAGTTTTTCCGAGTATTTCTTCCCGTATTCTTCCAAAATACGCTGACTGTCATCCGGGCTTTGATCATTCACGCATATGATCTCATAATTGTCATAGGTCTGCTGTAAGGCACTGTCTAAACACTTTTCCAGATACGCCTGTGCATTATAAACAGGAATGATAATGGTTGCCATCGGCTTACGATCCATTATACTTTTCTCCTCTCGCATAAAACTTGTTGATCAAATGCGCGATCCCGCTTGGCCAGAACTTCAAGAACATTTCCAGATCTTCTCCACCACGTTTATGCTCATTGATCAACTGCGAAGTCGTCGATTCTTCATGCAGTCTGTGCAACATCAGCGGCTCCGGAATGTATAAGAACTCACCGCGTTCCCGCGATATGCGCTCCCAGGTCTCCCAGTCCAGATTGCTTTTCAAGCCCACTTGAAATACCGGCATTTGCAAATTATCCATCGCATAAGTGACTGCCGGACAGCAAATAGAATTGCCCAATGACATACAACGCCGCCGGATAAACTTACTGCCGGAAAATTCTTTGATCCGCATTGGTAATAACATGGTCTTCTTTATGTTGATCAAGGGTGACGCCCATATTTTCTGACCATTTCGCAATTCGCCATATCCCGAAAAAGCGATCAAGGGACGCTCTGCCTGATCTAACCGACCTATGATCTTCTCTGCATATGCCGGTTCGTAGATATCATCCTGATGTGCGATCGTTATATATTTGGCATCGCACTGAGACATAGCGAAATTCCAATCCTGCGCGATCCCTCCCTCGCCCTCATTCACATACAGGGGAAGGTTATATTTCTCTGCTAATGTTTTGATATATACACATGGTGTTGATGTCACCATCTTAATTGGTGATTGTATCGTCTGGTTTTTCAAAGACCGGATACATTCTTCTAGATACGGACTTTCCTTATAGGCACAAATCACAAAATTATGTTTGTCCATTACTTTTCCTCATCCTCTTCCTGATGTGTTCGAATCGCAATTTCCCCAGCCAGTGTCGTACATTTATCCTCGAGCATAGAGACGCGGAGCGCCAATGAAAAAATACATAACAGTAAGATGGCAATAAAAATCAAAAATACCATATTGGCTGCTGAGTCGATACCTAAGATGCCCGCGATCCACATCGGAACACTTGGAAAAATTCCAAATATCGCGATCAAAAGTGCGATCAACATCCATACCAGAGCATCTTTCATTTGAATACGCGACTTGCGGATAGACTTCACAACAAACATGAGCATTGCAAGCGCGCCAATAAGCAATAAAATTCTAAGAGCAACTGACATTACAAGACCTCCTTTTTCCGAACCCATTGCAATACGATAATATTCATTACAACTGTTGCCATGTATTTGATGGAATTCCAAAGATTGAGATAACTTGTACCAAACATGCGCTCATCCATCTCCACCTGGACTTCTTCTACTTTTGCCCCACATCCGATCAGGTATGCCAAAGTGTCCGGTTCCGGTGTATATGCCACATCATATCCAACCAATTTGATCATGCGTTTATTATACATGCGAAGTCCGGATGTCGGATCTGTGATGGTCTGATGCGTGCGCATACGGATCAAAGATGTGATCAGACGGCTTCCCATCATACGTGCACTATGATCCTTTTTCTGCTCACAAAAACGCGAACCGATGACAATGTCTGCATCTGTTTCCTGCATTTTTGTCAGCATCTTGTCAACTGACTCCGGTCTGTGCTGACCATCGCCGTCAAACTGTACAACATAATCGTAGCCCTTTGCATTCGCATAACGGACACCACACCGAAAGGCTCCGGCAAGTCCGGTATTGACCGGAAGATCCAGGTAATTGTAGCCTCTGTTATACAGGATCTTTCGCGTATCATCACGACTGCCGTCATTGATGACCACATAGTCAAACTGTGGATAATTTTCTATTAAATTGTCCACGACACGTTCAATATTCTCTGCCTCATTGTAGGCAGGGATGATCAGTAATGTGTTGTTCATCTTTAATGATCGTCTCCTTTTCCACATTTCATACTTTTCTAATAAAGGGCAACACTTAATGTATTCAGATTCCATATCATTGGCAGGCTCATCAAGAGCACCAGAGCAATCATCCAGTTTTCTTTCTTTCCTGTCAGCCGTACCTTATTCGGAGCGATGGCATACAATAATGGCACTAATAAAGGATAGGCATATCGGGACTGCACTCCCAAAATAGTGTCACTTCCCACTTCTGTAAATGCCAGATACATTGCCGTTGCAGCCAACACATAGCCTCCAAGCGCGCCAATAATGATTGCAATGCGGGTTCCTACCGTCATACGACTATCTTCGTCTCTATCCAAAAATGCCGCCATGATCATAACTACCAGCGGTATGCCCCAGTACTGTCCCTGACCAACATAATAGAAGAATTGCAGTTTTGTTCCCAGAACAGATGCAGAAAAATACTCTAAGCCAAAGGTAAACAGTAACTTAATATACCGAAGCGGATCCGACATAATATAACTGATCTGTCCGCTGGTACTGATCACACCCTCGCCTCGCGTATCTGCATATGCCTGCGGATTCGTAACGATCGGTGCCAATAGCACTGCACATATACCCAAAACCACCATGATCGCGCAAACACGGATCACAACTTTCTGCCGCTTATTTAAACGCTCCTTTGGCAAGAATAATAGCGGAAAAAGTAATGGGAAATATACGATCTTTGGTAGTATTCCTATAATGATTGTAACAATGATATCTGCTAACTGCCTGGTTGTGATCGGCTCATCATTTTCATACAAAGCAAGGTATTTTGCAAATCCCAACAACGTCCATCCAACGATCCAATAATCGTAGTTATAGGCACTCGCCAAAAAGACCATGGATGGAATCATGCCAACCGCCGCAAATACTGCCTTTCCCCTTCTGACACGACGCATTGCTGCCCCGACTAAAAGCGCATAGCATAGACAGGTGAACCATTTTCCCATCATAAAGGTATATGCATACGGTAAGCCCAGAGCTCGTCCCAGCATAATTCCGCACGCCGGAACAATATAGGCAATGTGATAGTAGGATAATCTGGTGACACCGTAAGGGATCACTTCACCCTTTTTATAAGAATCGTTCAGACTTTTCAGATAGGCTCCTGACGATGTCTCATCATAATACAAATGTCCCTGCACATTTCCTACATATTCACGCAAGGTCTGTTCTTCTGCCTCATAAATACTGCCGGTAAAAAAGCCAATAACCTCCGTCGTGCGGCGATAATGGGTCTCATCGTCCGGTACAGTCCCCGGAATACGCAGTGTCACGAAAATAGCGCAAGTCCCCATGATCATAATCGCCAGAAAGACTAGGAGATCAGCGCGTGCATAAGCAATACGACGCATGATAAAACAAAGGATCAGCGTGCCGTATATAGCAAGCGCGATCAAATAACGGTGGTTGTTCATTGCAGTTCCCGACATATGACATATGGCATAAGTGATCGGATATACAAGAAGGGCTCCCAGTAAGGTGCCTGCTACACCTAAAAGAACCGCCTTTTTATTCTGCTGCAGCTTGTGTCCTAATGCACAAAAGCGATCGATCACTTGTGTCAGCCACCGGTTCAGACCTGAGATCTTGATCATCAAGACTGGCACCAAGACCACAAGAACTACCAACCCTACATATAATGCAATGCGGCGCTTGACGAACATATTCTCCGGAAAATAAAATGCCCGATAGCACAGTATCGCTATAACCACCATGCTTACTAATGCAACACAGTAGTTTCTTTTTGTCTCTTTCATTCCGAAACTCCATTTCTGATTTCTTACTGTGTCTCATTATAACAAAAGCCGTCTCATAATACAATGAGACGGCTTTTGTGAGGTGTTTTTCGTTAGGATGTGATGATGCTTTTATCTACATCACGATGGATTGTCAAATCATCTATTGCAATCACCAAGATCCACACCTCCACTGCGTGTAGATATCCTTCTCGCAGTATGCCCTGACTATCTGTGCCAAAAATGTATATGTAGGAAACAATAATCCCTATGTTTGCTAACGCTTGCAATTCCTTGATCAATTCTTTTTTCACAATAAGTCGCTTCTCTTCAGGAAGTTCTTTCGTCACACGCCACGCAAAGATCCTCATTCCAACCAAGAGAATAAGCAATAGCACTAAGCAAAACCAAAAACTGGTGCTACGGTCTGACATTTCTGAAAACCATTTCCATTTAGCAGTTCCCACATAACAAAGAATCCACCATACAATCATTACATTAAAAATATATAACATCGATGTAAAAATACGCCCCAAGTATTTATATGTATATGTCAAGTTCAGTCTGGAAAACGCCCATTCTGCAATCATTAGAAAAATAACAGTAATAAGACATAAGTATTTTGTAATTGTTAAAATACATTTAATGACTGGTTTTAGTTTCTTACCCGGCTCCTTCTTTAGACTTCTTCTTGCCCCTAAAAAAAATACTGCCCACACCGAACTTCCCAACAATATTCCATACAGTATTTTCCAGCCCAACTCCTGTAGTGAAAATTCCCCTGTAATAATGATCACTTGTCCAAATATCACTAGCACATAACCTAAAATGGCACTTTTCCAATTTGTTTCATCCATTTCTTCTTTGGTAGGTGTCATTTCAAACCAACGTGTCAAATCCTTCTGATCTAAGATTTCATTGGTTTTGGTTTTGCAACTTTCTTTCGTCACTGTCGTCCTCTCCTGTCAAGTCTGCTTTTGCGCCAAAATACACATATATCCTTTAAAACTCTCCCCAATTACTGCTGAGCCAATCTGAGTTATTCCACAGATATATTTATATATTGAATGAACTATGTCATAATCCGTTTGCATCTATATACGAAATTTTTCTTCTTTGTATATAGATAATTCCTTCCCGCCAAAAACTAGTTTTTCGTTTATTTTTAAAATCTATTAAGCATATTTTAGGTGAACTCTTATTAGATCATTAGTCATATCTATAACAAATGATTAAATTGCTCAAATCCTATCTTCTTGTCATGCTGCAATCTTGCAACGACAATTTCAGGAATCGTTCCTTCTTGTCTAGCAAATTGCTTTATTGTATCAGCACATATATCTCTCTGATTGCAAAACTCTTTATAATGTTCCGAATTTATAAAAAAATTGCGAGCAAATTCATTTGCTTCCTGCTCTTTAACATTATCATTATCCGCAAAAGATACAATCACATCATTCTTATGGTAATGAAGCAGAAGGTGTCCAAGTTCATGAACCAACGCAAACCATGTATTTGCATGCGACTTAAAACGACCACTGATATATATTGCTGGATGATCCTTATAAGTTGTTAATGCCCCTCTAACTTTACTATTTGTTATAGCCTCACAAAAAACTAAATATATACCTAGTTTATTACATAACTTTCTGCAACTATTTATTGATGACTCCGTTTTATTGTTATTTGATAATAATTTGAAGTTTTTAAGATTATCTTTAACATTACGTTCATTATAAGGAATACTATCTATTTCATCGTTTTGAAGTTCTATTTCTTCTTCGCACATACTTAGCCATATTACTAATGCTTCTTTTTCTCCTCCATCTTCCATAAAATCAACCGCTAACTTGCCATAAACATTATCAAAGTTTTTAAAATCACTTATTTTTAAAAGTTTTAACATTTCGATTGCTTGTTGTGCCAACGATATATCAAGCCCTTTAAACACCTCCTTAAAATGAAATCTTTTTGCTATTTCTTGCAAATTCCATTTACTAATAGCCACTATTTCTTCCTCGCGAACTACTTGTTCCCTATATGTTGCTTCATAATTAAGCCAATACGATGCCGGCACGTCCAGAATAACTTTTTCTAATTTAAGCGCAAATTCTTCTGTCACTCTACTCTTTCCCTTTAGAACATTTGAAATATGCTTTTCGCTAATATTAATTCTCTCTGCCAAATCTTTTTGTGTAATACCATATTCCTCTAGATACTCTTTTATTATTCTACCTGTCGGAACAAGAAAATCGTTATTCATAACGTCACACCCTTTCATTAATGATAGTCCTCCAGATCAACTATTTCTACTATTTCTGATAAAACCCCTTAATAACTGACGCTATTTGATTTCCTTCCACTTTAGCAACATCTGTAAATTGTCTGATATAAAATTCTTCCTGATAAGCAACCGGATCATTGAAACATGTTTTAAATATAATCAACTGCTTCCCATACAATTTAGGTGTTCTCATGTTAGTTAACAGATGCAACTTATAATCTTCTGGTATAGATTTGCTCTTCCTTATCAATTCCTTAATATTGTGTGAATAACGATCCAACGATAATTTCACAGCATTTGCATCATGCTCCACACCCACTATCGGAAAATCTCCCTCCATCTTATAGTCTATTGCATAATAATCACATAGTTTTTTTACATTTTCTTCACTATCTCCAATGCCAACTAAAACATATCCTGTTTTTTTCGCGCCCAAATTATTAATGGCTGTTAAAGTTTTTAATATTTTTTCTAAAACATCCTCATTAATCTTATCATCCCCCACATTAACCAATCCAACCTTAAAATCATACAGACATTGTTCTGTTCTCGATCTATTAAGAATATTCACACATTGCATAGCCCAATCATCCACGGCAGGATCCTCAAATTCTTTTTTCCAAAAAGTTCCTACTAATAATCCATATAGCATATCAATTTTTCCATTTAACTTTACACCACTTTTAGATTCTGCATCCAACAGATATGTACCATTTTCTATAAGGATGGAGCAAATTCTTTGTCGATCATATTCTCTTTTTCCTTCTTGAATCATAATCTTATATATCGCCATAAAAATAATTTGAAATTGAATTGATATGTCTGAGATTGATTTTGGAGCACTAAGAATTGTTCGAAAAGACATGTCGGAATACATAATAGTGTCTTTAATGCAAGACATAACAATTCTAAAGTTCTTTTTTATCTGCTCTACCCCTATCCTATCAATTGCATTGCCTATCTGAGTCATTTCAAATGGCTTATCCATATTCAAAGGATTTCTTGAATAACCATACAGTTTATTCAGAAAATTTCCTGTGCTATAGATTTTTAATTCTTCTCCATTCAATATTATACCTGCCAAAAGAAAACCAACAATTTCTTCATCCCTCGATTGCCGCAATTCATTTGCATTAATAATTCCATTTTTTACCCAAAAAACATCATTGACATTAATGGCATATTTTAAACGATAATTACTAAGAGAGATGTTGGACATATCATTCAACAATAAGGTATCCTCCGAATAATCCCCCCTCATTTCCGAAGAAAGTTGCCTCACTAACGTTGCATATTCTGTCTGCACACCTATCTGTCGTAACTCCTGTGACGATAGATGTTTTCCTGTAGAATTTATTCTTTTAAACACCTCTTCTATACTACTGTCCCTCGCCGGAAAAACAGAGATTGGCAACGGATAGTTCGCTATATCCTTACATTTTTCTATAGATAATATCTGCCTCCCTTGTTTTAACACTCCTTTCCTTTTCAACTGTAATGTATCCGGCATGGACTCTAAGTTAAAGTATCCATCTCGCAACTCATATTTTTGTTCAATAAATGTACACAATGCATCCAATCTCTGCATGCCATCAATAATCTCATACACTCCACATTCATCAATAGCCAGTAAAAACAATGGTACTGGATACCCATTAGATACTGTATCTATAAAATTTCTTTTTTCTTCAATTGTCCAGCACAATTTTCTTTGATACTGCCTATTTACCTTCAGTTTCCTTTCTACATACAAAGAATAGACTTGATTCACCGTCATGGATTTAATAGATAATTCATCATTAATATGCATCTCTTGCCCTCCAAAATACATTTTTCTCCATTATACTCCCCTATTCTCCATATTAATGTTTGTCAAAATATTGCTTTTTGTTACTTTTCGTGCAGTTTTCTTACCCTTTCACGCAAATCCAACGTCTGTGTGTTGTTTCTCAATCTAAAGCAACGTACAATCACCGTATAAAGTCATAAAACTACTGTACGAGAGGGAATTGAAATATGAATATTTTAATTATAGAAGATGATGAACAGGCATGTATAGAATTACAGACCTGTATTGAGGAAAAAAAGGATTTGAGATTATGTGCCTGTACCAATAATGCTACCGACGCACTACATTTAACTCAGGAATTTCTTCCCGAAGTTGTGATTTTAGATTTGGAATTAAACTTAAACGGTGCTGGCGGAAATGGTCTGGAATATCTTGCTGCACTACAAAAGATCCAGTTTAGACACCGCCCTTGCATCGTTGTAACAACAAATAATACCAGTCAAATCATATTATCTACAGCACGTAAATACGGCGCAGATATTATTCTGACCAAATATCAAGAAGGCTTCTCAGCAGAATACGTCATAAAAACAATTTGTCTGATGCAGTATACTATCGAAAGTATTCCCACATCAAACACCATTGCTTTGTCCGAATCCCCTGCTGACATAGAACACAATATGCGAGTATATCTCCAAACACAGTTCGATCATCTTGGTATGAAGACAAAATATCACGGTTACAAATACTTAATCGATGCCATCATCATGTTACATAAAGATCCATCTGCACGTGTTCAGCAAAGACTCGCACAGCGCTATGGTACAACCGATAACGCTGCCGAGCGTGCTATGCAAAATGCCATAAAAAGCACTTGGCGTTCTGCCGATCCTCAAGATCTGCAACATTATTACACCGCGCACATTGATGCCGAACGAGGTTGTCCCACACTGATGGAATTCATCCACTATTATCTGAATCAAATTCAAGATATATAGCAGAGCATCCGCTATTGTTTTTACAGTCTTCCAAACTGTGCCATGATTTTAGCAATCCATTCCCACATGTTCTCCACCTCCCTTTATGGTGGAGAATAGCGTTTACGCCTAAAATATCCTATTAGGTTTTGAGATTGTTTTTTGTTACTTTTTGACCCTTAACTAACATTGAGGAATTATTATGCTTATCTTTTTAAAATATCTCAGCCTATATCTCTGTAGCCTTTACGCTACGGATAAAATCTGTCATATCAAATCCGATTTTAAAATAATACTCTTACAATCTGCCAGCCTTTCTCTTCTGGTATGGTTGATTGCAGTCATTTTCCCGAACCAATTTGCATTTCTGCCTTTTATTCTCTATCTGGGCTATATCTATATTATGGTAAAGAATATACGCCTTTCCATTGTCAGCGGATTTATTTCCTATGGCATCTCGCTTGCCCTAATGACGCTGATCGGTTTTATAATAAGTAGTATCTTTTCTCTTTTTAGAGCATCATACACACACTCACCTTTCACACTAATTACCATTATTATCTGCCTGCTCACACCACCCATAGAGTATAAAGTACTATCCATCCGTCGTTTCAAAAGCGGAATGCCTTTTCTAAGACACGATCTTGCGCTAAATATTGGTACCGTTCTTTCCCTTATCATCTTTTGTATAGATCTTTATGTTCATTACATTCCGGAAAATGCTTTTCTTATTGCTTCGACATGTCAACTATTAGGCTGCCTCCTCATCCTTCCGCTGATCCTTTGGTGGCGCATACGTTTAAAAAGATCCTATCAAAAGTATCTGTATGACACGGAGCGAAATAACTTATTATCTCAGATTGAACAACTGCAAAATGATAACAAACAAATGGCTCAGATAATTCATAAAGATAACAAATTATTAACGGCAATGACCAGTGTTGCTTTGGATCTTAGTCAAACAGCCACCACGTATACACCATCCGCACTGGCTAGCCATGCTAATGATTTACATAATGAGTTACTTTCTCTGAGTTCCCATAGGCAATCGTCCCTACAAGAACTTTCCGGTTCCATTACAGGCGACTTCTGTTCAGACCACATGATGATCAATGCCGGCTTATCCTATTTGCAGAGAAAAGCCAGTGCGCAACAGGCTACACTGACTTTCACTATGGATGCAAACTTTTTCGACTACATAATGCCATATCTGGATGAGGAACAAATCGCACACCTTCTTGCTGATTTGGGACAAAATGCACTTATTGCAACGGTTCCCTGTGAATCTCGCTACATTCACATCGCATTATCCGTAACAAAATCCATCCCTAGCATTTGCATTTCGGATAGCGGCACACCATTTCCTACAATAGTCTTAGAACACCTAGGTATAGAAAAATGTTCTCAGCATCTGGACGAGGGTGGATCCGGCATCGGACTAATGGATCTTTGGAAATTAAAATCTTCATCGAAAGCTACCTTGTTAATCAAGGAGGATTCATCACCAGAGGCATTATATACAAAATACATCTATCTCATCTTCGATACTCAAGGGCGCTACATTATCGAATCTGATCGTATCACTGCGTTACACAAACATCTATCTAGAACAGATGTCACGCTTATAAACGAGTAAAATACTTAAAGCAAACACCCCACTAAACTTTGGAGACCCTTAAATTTATGTTTCGTTGCACAGCAGATCAGGCAGGTCGAAAGACCTGCCTGATAACATCTCTTTTGTTCAATTTTAACTACTCAATATTGTTGTTTCTTTTTTTGAATTCAACAATTTCTTCTTCATATTCTCCCTCTTCTACATCCATATACTCACCTACGGTTGGCAATATCTCATCAGGAATCTCGCTAGATTTTTTCAATTCATATTCAACTGCTTTTCCATTATATTCAATCATAATTTTGTTGTTTGTTACATTTAAAAACGCATCTCTGATAGTAATTTTGTTTTCCAACAAATCAATTAAATTATCATACGTTGTTCTTGTTCCAATCCATTTAATCTTTTCAGAATTTACATAATAACAAATAAACAAATATATATCTTTATCATTTTTGCATGTAAATAACACTGGATACTTGCCCATTTAGGAATCACAAAATTCTAGAATCTGACTTCAAAGTGCTGATAATCCATTGTATCACTCCGCGTTTTTCTCCACATTGTGGTGACTTCGCACTCGTATGCTGATCACCAGCTTGATTCACACTTCCCATGGTTCCATCTGCTTCTGTGCCATCTGATGAACCGGTAACCTGGTCTGTTATCACATCCGACGGATTGTCCTTCACTGATGGTTTCTGTACTGGTTTACCACTTTCCTCTGAAGATGCATCCGTTATTACAGAAAAACCCGCACTAGCTGTTCCTCCTGTTGAAACAACAGATATATGATGCACTCCCTCTGAGAGGCTCATAATAAACGTTGGTGATAAGGTAACAATCGTACTTCCAGATCGTACTGTATAATCTCTTCCCTGCGTCAATACCACATCATCCACTTCCACTCTTAAAAAAGTCTCCAGTGGTGCACTGGAACGAAACTCTGCAACCGCTTCTTTCTCTGCATTCCTTATAACCACTGATTGTTCACCCTCAAGCATAACGGGCGGCATTGTTGCCTCTGGTTTTATTTCCGGCTTTTCCCCAGGTGTCGGTTCTACTGGTTGTGGTGTGACAGGTAATTTATCAATCACCTGTCCTGCTTCTAACAATGTATCACAGTCCTTACAATACAAGTCTCCTGTAAATCCATATTCCTGCTGCGTCGCTTCTTTGACGCCACGTCGCTCTGTATGTAGATGGCGTGTCGAATCAAACTCACCATATTCTTTACCACAGACCTTACACACTGCTTTTGCTCTGCAGGATGCCACTCCACCAGAGTGCTGATGCTGCGCAAAATTCCCTTCTATATGAAAGGTGAGCGTACCTTTATCCATAGCTGTAACGCATACACTGATTCCATCTACAATCTCAAGTATCTGGTTTAATCCAATCGCTGCATCTGCTTTTGTAGCTTCCTTTCCACCTAACACCTCCAAAGCCCAGCTTCCCGGTTTGCCATTCATATTGCTCGGAAATCTTATATCCGCATTTGCAAGGTAGCATACCAAGCCAGAATTTATATTCATCCCGTTTACTTTTTGTCCTTTGGAATCTGTTATTGTCTTACTCTGTGTATCATATTTACTTCCATCAGCAGAGAAATTTCGATATTCCAAATACAACGTCTTATTCCGGTTTGGAAGCTCCACCTTATATCCAACGCAATCCTGTGTGCCATTTGTTCCACTTACATTTAATGTATAATCCCCTGTCTGCGTGATTTCTTGAAGGGTATGACCGTCTGTCCAACCTAATGCTTCCTTTTCCTTTATAGAGATCCCCTGCGGAACTGGTGAAATGGCATTTGACATGGTAGACATATAATAAACAGGTGATACATTTGACGTACTATACAAATCTAGCAAACCAAAGATATGGCCCATTTCATGAATTGGCGCTTTGAGTGATACAATCGGTTTATTGTCCTGTGCTTGATATAAATGATCATATGTATTCGTCAGCTGCACATAATATCTACTTTTCAACTGTTTTCCATTTCCCAATGAAATCTCAACGTAATTTCCATAATCTTTGTAGTTCCACAATGGATCCGACCGTTGCACAGAGATATTCTGCGTTGTATTCTTATAAATAACCGTAATGGAATCTATTTCGCCATCACCATTTTTATCCAGATCTTTATAATCATATATTTTAGATCCATCATAATTCGTAATTGAATTCCCTGCTTTTATAGCAGCATTTACGGCATTCGACCAATCCATACGTAATTCATACATACGCTCAGCCTTTTCCTTTGCTGTTTTATAGCCGTTCGGATTGTCCGCACTATAGGAAGCATAATATCCTCTCTCACGTGGCAACTGCACAGAACCATTGCCCTTATACAGATACACACTATTCATCCGTACTTTATCCGTAGATGCATTGCGATAAAAATCACCCACCGAGTATGTGGCTGTGTTATAGGAATTGTCTATGATTTGTCTTACTGGAACACCTTCGTATTCATCATCTACAAATTCGCTTTCATCTGCAAATCGGGCAAATACAATTAAATTTGTAAAATTAGAATCAGTTGCATTCTTTTGATTTTCTGCCGCATTTCCACTCTCTGCTAGCGCACATAAACTAGCATTTATAAACATGCTCACAGATAGTATCAAGGTAAATATGATACGGTTTTTCTTCATGGTTTCTCCTTTGTAGTGTATTATAATTGTATACTTATCGTAATATGCGCATTATGAAATTTAGCCATGTTACCAAAAGTGATTCTTGAGTTGAATTTTAAACCAATACGTGATATATTAATTATACAAAAAGAGTGTCACCGATAGACGGCTGACCCATTAAATCAATTAACTAAAAATAACCGCTCAACTTACCAGGTCGGGGCGGCTATTTTTGTGTCTTATTTTTATCCTTACCAAAGGAATACCCTAATCCCAAGCAGGTTAAGCCGAAACTTACCACTGCGATAAAATCAACAATACTCATATGGCTTAGCCCTCCTTTCCAAGAAATCAATGACTTCTTTCGATTCCCTTGCGAGTTTCTATATAGTCGGAGGGTCACAGTCCCTCCGTAGAGGGTCAACCGCCTACCGTTATGGTGGCACCCAAATAGATTTTATCATAGCCCCATGACATTTTCAATGGTCTGACCATTGAACAGTTGAATGTGTTCTACCGGCACAACATTATAATTATTTACGATATATTGGCTTGTTCCTTCAACAACTATGCACACAGCTCCGTCTTGATAACATCTGCCATCATCATACTTATATATTGTAACCTCAGAATTAATTGCTCCGATTCACAATTGTTGATTCATAAATTCCATTAATTCTTCCACTTGCTCAATTCCGCTTGTTTTTTCCATGCTTCTCCAGATTTTTGTTCAATTTTAACTAGTCCCTGTGGAATGTCCGTAAAAAATCCAACCATTTTAGATGTCTGTCCCAACGAATTACCCCCTAAACTTTGGAGACCCATTATTCGTCTAACCCATTTTTCAAAATTGCAATCATATCAACATAGTATCTTTTTCGTCTGCGTCGGTGCAATGTCATTTTTTGCTTAATTACTATATATACTATTATGTAAAACAAGATAAACACTATGAGCCGAGTTACAATATTCATCTCAAAATTGGTCAAAGATACTCCTGCTTGCTGTATCATATCCGCCATCTTCTGAATTTCCACTTGGTCTCCTACTATATCTATCAGTTTTTCATACATAGACACAACTTGTCCGAAAATAGTAGGTATTAAATTGATGTAACAAATAAAAATCGGTACCACCACAACAAAAATAACATCACTCACCGCTTCATCACTATCACATATTTTATCACGTTTCACACTCAGACTTTTAATCAAATTCTGCTTTTGTTCCACTGAGATTTCACGAATTGCCTTTTCAACCTGTTCCTGCCACTCCAAGAACAGTATATCGTCATTATAAAACTTTTTATAAGATTTAAACAATTGCTTATCATCATACAACATATTGCTTCTTTCGTTTAACATCTATTCTCCCCCCTAATACATCACCTGATTATACTCCACCAACTCCATCTTTCCATGGCTGACCTTGATCACCGTCACGCTCAAATTCGCAATATCCTGCCCTTCCAATTCCGGGAATTGCTTTTCCAGCCAAAATTGCATCGAAGAATGCGCCACAACAAGGACATTCTCCCCGGGCTTGATAGCGTCAATGATCTGCTGCATCCCATTATCAAACCGTTGATAAAAATGATACTTGGTCTCTGCATGGATAGGAGACACATAATCTGCATCGTCCACCGAACCAAAAGCATCCGGAAAGACATCTAATTGATTTTGCTCCATAAACTCCTGACTGGTATAGCCTTCCGCATCTCCCCAGGAAATGTCATCCAAGGCTTCCATCTGTTGCCGGTCTACACTCTCCTGCCCTGCTCCTTCTAAAAAATAACTTGCCGTATCAATGGTTCTTCCCAAAGTACTGGTGTAGACTTTTCCAAAGGAGACATCCGCTAAATCCTGTCCCACTGTCTTGGCCTGCTCTACTGCCTCCGGTGTCAGATCAGCGTTGCCGTCTCCACCCATAAGCAATCCCTGCTCGTTTGCATAGGTTCTCCCATGGCGTACCATATAAATATAACTTGGTCGCTGCGCCATACCAAAGAGGGACACAACAATCCCCAACACGCAGACCGCTCCTACCAGTCCGATCCAGAATTTCTTTTTCAATCTATTCTCCTCAAATATCCCTTTAGTGTACCAGTTCCAGACACAATGGTATAATGCCCCATACCACAAAAGACAACATACCTGCACCCACGATCAATGTCTGCGAAACCGTATATGTCTTTTTCTCCCAAACCTGACTATCTGACAAAAGATAAACCTCTCCCAAAATACAAGGCAACATATATCTTCCCTGTGCCTGATAGTCCTGCGTCCACATCTGGTATACGGTTCCTACACACAAGAAAGAGATTGTTACCACGATGGCGACAATGTGTTTTCTTTCTTTGCAGGCTCTCCATGTCGATACTATATTCACAATATATAAAACCAACATGATATACACATAGATATTTGCGCTATACAAAGACATCCAACCATAGCGTCCCACGAAAGAGTTAAACATGGTCGGGAACAATCCATCATCAATTGCCGTCAAAGTCTGCAAATAAGTGTAGCCCTGCTGCTTCAAGGATTGCATTTCGATGATTTCCTGTGACTGATGTTTTAGGTGTTCTGCTCGATACAAATAGCCCTTTCCCTCCGGATATCTCCACAGGTCAATTCCCGCTCGTATCGCATAAAAGCCAAAGACCATTCCCAAAATCATCATATACTTTAAGAATAACTGCTTCTTGTTCTCCGCATCCCACAATTTAAACAATAAAACCACAAAGGCAAACAGAAGGATGATCAGATAATTTTTCTTTCCCATTAAGGTTTGCGCACAGAGGAAGGCATACAAAAACATCCCGCCAAATTGTCTCCACGAAAAACCTTCTTTCCACACACCGGCGATCAGACCGTCTTCGCGAATGGCTTCTGTCACAACAAAAAATCCGATAAAAATATCCCAGGCATCCGACGTGGCATAGGAAAACAGATACCATAACTGCGGCGTTGCAAACAAGAATGCAAACATCCATTTGTCTTTGCGCCCTTTTATAAGAATCCAGGCAACCAAAAGAACCAGCAGCAACACATTAAACATCCGATAGTAGGCTGAAATATGAAAAATATTTTTACCAATCCATCCAAACTTCCCGGCTAAAATATAATAAAAACTCCGTTCCGCCAATCGGATTGTGCCATAATTGGAATAAGCATTTTGTAGAGATATATCATCAAAATCCGGTAATCCCCAATGGGTCAGATAGTAGTCAATACTACCTCTCGTCTCATCTTCATCCGGATGTCCATAGGTGATGCTAAATAAGGACATGACAAAAACAGCAATAACAATAGCAATGCTAAGCCAAGAAAAGAGTTTATAGACACGGTCACTCTTTTCTGGCTTTAACCAAATCTCCAGACCTGCCAATAAGAAAAGACTAACAATAAATAGTGCCAACAGACCTATTTTACACCAGCGGTCAGATTGTAAACGTGCCATAAAATCAGGTGCATTATTCTGATCCAACACCAGATAAGGATCACCCGAGGTCGGTGTGATCCAGACATGATCGTCCTCTACCTGTAGGCTACAATTCTGCCAGAGGGCACTTCTTGCCAAATCTGCCCCAGAGATTGTATAAGTCGCAAACATCCCACTGCGCACCTGGATCCTTGCAATGCCAATCTCTTCATCGCTGGCTGAAAAATCCACGCGCACGCTCTGCAATCCTTGTCCTTCATTTTTGTAAGGGAACACCGCTAAACGTTTGAATACAGAATAAAAGGAGGATTTTTCCTCGCTGTAACCACTCCCGGTGTCCCAAAAGGTCTGCGCCATCTCACCCTGATAACTGCTACTATTGTTGCCATAATAATAGACTTCCAATTGGTTTGAAAAATCCATGCACTTTAGAAAGCCAGCAAAAATAAGAATCAGCATAAGCAAAATACATATGTTTTTTGCCAATATTCGGTTTTGTATTTTCTTATCTGTTACATTACATGCATCCATATCATGAAATCGTCTCCTATATTGACATTGTCTATCGGCTGATCAACGTTCCAGCCCGCCGGGCAGGTACATATATTGTAAAGCGGTATCAACGTATACGCACCATCGATCACAACTAAATTCTTATCTGCGATCAAGCCTTCATCATAACGGCAGAAAGCAGAATAGGATTTCAAATACTCATTCAAGCAAACAGCATGCCACGGTTGTCCTAATCCTTCCACTGTCCGTGTCAAATCTTCGTTGATATTTTCCTTATTTGTTACTGTTATAATACTGCTTCCCATACCCTGATATAAAACGATTGTTCCCAGTACCAGATAGATCAAGGCGCTGCGTCTTTCTTCCTTGGTCGCCTGCATATCATTGCCATTCATCAATGCGCATATTCCCACCGGTAATAAAATCAGGAAATGAACCATGGATGTACTGCAAGATGCTAAAATAAACATAATGAGATAGCCTAAACCTGTGACAATAACGGTTGCTGCCAACATGACCTTCTCTCTATCCATATGTGAAAAAAAGAGCAACAACCACAATACGAACATCCCATAGAACATACTGACCTGAATCAAACTCACCGGAACGGTTCGCATAAAACGCAAAATATTCTTTCCTGACAGATCATGCCCCGCTTGGGTCAACTCTTCCAATTTTTCAAAGGCGCTCCATTCAGAAGTAATATAATGACCATCTACCAGTATATTATATTGATATTCCTGTAATTCTAATTTTTCCCCCAGATCTGCCCGATAGGTCGGTGCTCTAAACATTCCCACCTGTTCCACAGCACTTCTGTACTGGTTTACCTGCGCCCAATCATCCGTTTTCTGATATTCCCTATAGTCCAGTGCCTGCAAAATGACAAGCAGAACCAATGCACTGACAAATGGCATCCATAATTCTTTGCCCAGTTCTTTATCAATTTTCACCTTTCTAACAAGCATATACAGAATAATATATACGATCGTCAGGCTTCCGCTTAATAACAAGGCTTTCCAACTGATTAAGCCTGCCAACAATAATGCCACCCCAATATAAAAATGCTGCAGCCAGCGTTTCTGAGTAAATTCTCCTACAAGTATTCCCCAGCACACATATAAAGCACTCACACTTAATATTGCAGCCGTTTTCATGTAACTTGGGCAAATATAACATTCATACCCTATAAACAAAGCAAAGATCAGAAAGGTCAGGTTTGCAATTCGTGAAAAATTCCTTTTCAAAAATAGTTGCCCTATTTTCCAGAGTGCCATGAATGTCAGCACATACTGAAATACGGTATACCAATTTACACCTGTCATAAACTCGCAAAGCAACTTTAGGAAACGACCTATATACAGATTACTAAATACAATCATACCCGTAGACCATGCGCCACTAATATTAAACAGTTGTGCCTGCATCATAACATCCATATCATATTCATAATGTGGTGCTCCGATCAACGACGCGACAACAAGAGCAAGCACATTCAGTAATAATGATCTTGCCTGTGTGTGCTTGTTGTATAATTGTTTTGCTTTGTCTAGTATTAACTCTTTTTTCATAATATTTCTCACAATATCACCATTAGTGATTCATATAGTATTCTCAACATTTTAGTAATAAAAATTTCTCTTGATGTACATTTCCACATCTTTTCACACTATTTTTAGGTCTCAAACCTGGCACCTCATAGAGAGTTTTCTTTCTACTCCAAAATAGAACAACGCCCCCACTAGCCATGCACATCCCAAGAATATAAGTTCACAACTCATCGAGGCCAAAATCGACGAATCTACTTTAAAAATAAGCATAATTAGATTTCTAAATGCTGTTAATGGCTCATGCATTATATAAGTATTATAAGAGATAGCGCTTATCGTTCCTATAACCGGACTCTTCAAACTACCAGAAATCTTTCCCATGCAACTAATTACAACGAGAGCCGGCCAAACAATAAAATCCAAAATATAAAGCATATCATTTGTAATAAACGAAAATTTGAAGATATAAATGAATGCGAATCCTATTAATGCTATATATGCTCCGATTAGTAATCTCTGCTTTCCTTTCTCTTTTTCCGCGTTTATCATCCGTGCTAATATCACTCCTACGAAAAATGCAATATATCCTCTTGCCATCGTCATATTCAGGAATGCCATTTGCATACCATATGTCCTAATTAACATGCCCGCCAAAATGATTACCGCATAAAACTTATATGGAGAAACATCCAATTTATTCGAAATCCATGTTGTCGTGTAGAAGATAACATAGCAAAACAAAAGTACACTTATATACCATGTTGGTCCATTAATTCGTTGTGTATTTGTTACCCATCCCGTTTGAACTCCAAGCATATTTAAAACAACTCTTGAGAAATTCAAATCATTCTCTGCCCCCATACAATTTCTTATCCAATATATAACTGTTTCAAAAAATACACTGATTGCCAACATTGGCACTAACCTAAAGTACTTTTTTTTAAAAAACTTCTTAAATTCCAATCCATGTTGAATTTTTTGTACGTAAATGTATGTAAAATAACCTGAAATGATAAAAAATAATTCCACAAAATTACCAAACGGAAACTTTCCCCCATAAAAACTCACGAACTTAAATGCTGCATATTGAGTTCCCTGCTCGTAATGATGCAATACAATAAATGAGGTTGCTAAAATCTTCAGTAAATCTAATGCATAGTTTCGAGTCTTCACCTTCTTTGTATCCTCCAAATCTCTTTATCTAATTCGACTATATAATCTCATCCATTTGTAACTTTCCATACTTTTTCATGATGCCATACCCAATAACAACAAATATCCCTTCAAATATCAGCGCCAAAAGCAAACGGGGTACCACCTTTGCACTAAATGTGTTTAAGATAAATGTCTCTGCATACACCAATACTACCATCATAAATACAAACACATTATCAACAATATGTTTCTTCATTACCACGTTCACAATAATAGCATGAAAAACGAGTAATGCTCCATACGCAAACACTGTGGATATCGCTCCAAACTGATATCCCATTGTCTTTAAGAACATGGCATTTAAAACTACATTGATCACTGCCGCAAGAATTGTTCCTAGCGAAATCAATGCCGTTTTCTTGTAGAAAAATTCAATATTGACATATAGCGTGTATACAAAGTTCAAAAACATTGCAAATACTACCCACATAATCATTGTAGTACCTTCCCAATATTCTTTAGCGCCTATTACTTTTAAGATTTCAGGGCTTACCGCCAACACTGCTATTGCTATCATGCAGTATGCCAAAAGGTACCACCTCTGTGTCTCTTGTATTATCTTTTCCTGTCCGGATTGAAGTTTGCGAAATTGCCATGGACTAAAGACCTGATTCATTGCCTCTGATGCCACCTGGATCATCATACCTAATGTATATGCCAAACTATAGATGCCACTTGCCGAAGCACTGATCATACTATTAATCATTACTTTATCAGCACTAGCTAACACCATATGTGATAAATTATGTGGAATTAACGGAACGCCAAAATCCCATGCATATTTTATATGCCTCTTTTCAAATGCCCATTGCCCCCGACGCCCAAAATGTATGTATAAAATCACCGCACAAATAACCGTCGGCACTGTAGCCCCTAAAATTCGTCCCAAAAAATGATTTGTTTTAAACAAAGTTTGTATAAATATGATTGACAGAATCAAATTGCAAACTGCAACTGTAACACTCATCTTCATATTTTTCTTATATTCAAAGTAAAAATTATACTCTGTTGATTTATATGCCATTACAAACATTGCATAACTATATATAAACATTATATTAACCGCCCACCTTGGCAGACTAAACATTGTTTCAAATATAGGAAACGCAATATTAATGATTGCCACTATTACCGATGCACTAATCGTGGTAAACAGGAGACTCGAGGTCATGTATTTGTCAGCATCTTCTTCATGATCAAGCCTGCCCTTTCCTACAGTCCCTTGAAAATCCAATCCAAGAATAACCATAAATATATTTACATATGTCATAAAAACATCAACTTGTCCATATTCTGCAGTAGATAACAA
>QWCN01002094.1_pt1 | contig 27443 bp, 17 predicted proteins | sample 1972711 | NCBI WGS metagenome assembly QWCN01 (sample SAMN09866707, study PRJNA288562) | Human gut metagenome isolate term1_stool, whole genome shotgun sequencing... | isolation source: gut | host: Homo sapiens | place: USA: California
GTCGCCGTACAATTGTACGGCAGAGGCGATTTTCGGCGGTAGAAAAAGCGGATAATTATTTCTTCGGAGAAATCCGATAGGATTTCATCTGCTTTTATGAAATTTGTGCCGTATAAAAGACCGAATCATACCCTTATCCGCTTTTTCGGTCTGCGCTTTTTTAGCCTCCCCGAGAGCTTTTTCGGTCGGACGATTTTTTAGCCCCCCGGTGGTACAATGTTTACAAAATCGTTTTGACAAACACCGCTTTATATGATATAATAAAATGATTTTTCATACCCGCATGCAAGCGGGTGCGAAAACAGGCTGGAGCAAGCCGGAGAGGAGCTGTGCGGAATGCGTATACTCGGCATAGACCCGGGGCTGGCCACGGTCGGTTACGGCGTTATCGAATACAACGAGCCGCACTTTTCGGTGCTCGGATACGGCGCGGTGACAACACCTGCGCACACCGAGATAACCAAGCGACTCTCCATGATATACGATGATATTTCGGCGCTTATCGCCCGCTATGATCCGACCGAGCTTGCCATAGAGGAGCTATTCTTTAACACCAACGCAACGACCGGTATCGCGGTCGCGGAGGCGCGTGGGGTCATTCTGCTCTGCGCGGAGCGGCTCGGGCTAAAGGTCTCGGAATACACCCCGCTTCAGGTCAAGCAGGCTGTAGTCGGCTATGGACGCGCGGAGAAGCGGCAGGTCATTGAAATGACCAAGAGCATACTATCGCTCACGGTAACGCCGAAGCCCGACGACACGGCGGATGCGCTTGCCATCGCCCTCTGCCACGCGCATACCGGAGGCAGTAAGCTTGCATCCTACTACAACCTGAAATAACGGCACTCCTGCACGGCGATACAACGGAACCGAGGAGGTCGGATCGAGTCGGTGATGCGGCAATTTTAAGCGGTACCACGTCGGAAAAGGACGGTCGTACGATCGGTCTAAGCGTCGGTGATGAGCGGTAAGGTAATATGCGGTCGGGTCGAACGGCGCTCGGCTCTGTAAAAAAACAGCTGAAAAAGAGGCACAGAATGTTTTATTCGATAACGGGAAAGGTAATACATACCGATGCGGGATCGGTGGTGCTCGAGGCGGGCGGCATCGGCTATCGCCTGACGGTCAGCGGAAGAACGCTCGGCTATGCGGCAGACGGCGCGTCGAAGGGCGATGTGCGCCTATACACATACCTCTCGGTGCGTGAGGACGGTATCGAGCTGTTTGGTTTTCGCGACGAGAGCGAGCTCGACCTATACAAAAAGCTGATATCCGTCTCGGGAGTCGGTCCGAAAATGGGCATTGCCCTTCTCTCGGCTCTGTCTCCGGAGGAGATCGCTCTTGCGGTAGGCGGCGGGGATTACAGGATGCTGACCCGTGCGCAGGGTGTAGGCAAGCGCACGGCAGAGCGGATAATCCTCGAGCTGCGCGACAAGCTCGGAGCAATGCCTGCCGGCGGCGGTGCGGAGGATATCGGAGCAGCGGCAGCGCCGCAGGATCCCGGCAAGGCGGAGGATGCGGAGAGCACGCTGCTCGTGCTCGGCTACGGCAGAGCAGAGATCGCAGCCGCGCTGCGCGGAATAGATATGCAGGCGCTGTCGCTGGAGGACATTATCAAGGCGGCACTGAAAAAGCTGATGTGACGGCTCGCCGCCGATCGGGCGGTATGCCGATCGACTGTGATAAGGGCAGCGAACGATTGTGACCGGAAGGAGGCTGCCTCGCATTGCAGAGCTTTGCGGCGGAGGCTGTCTGAACAGGCGGTAATGAACATACGGTAATGTGATATGGATCGTCAGAAATAAGGATCGATAGGGGGTAATGCGGAATGATAGAGGAAAATTTCTCGGGCGGAGCCGGATTTTTCGATAGAGATGAGGAGGAGAGCCGTGTGCTCTCGAGAGTCGAAACTCCCGAGGACCGCGAGGCGGAGCCGACGCTCAGACCCCGCCGCTTTGAGGATTATATCGGACAGACCAAGGTCAAGGAAAACCTGAAAATATACATAGAGGCGGCAAAGCAGCGCGGCGACGCGCTCGACCATGTGCTGCTGTACGGCCCTCCCGGTCTCGGAAAGACCACGCTTGCGGGAATAATCGCCGCAGAGATGGGCTCGAATCTGCGCATAACGAGCGGTCCCGCCATAGAAAAGACCGGCGATCTTGCCGCGCTTCTGACGAGTCTCTCGGACGGTGACATTCTGTTTATCGACGAGATACACCGGCTTCAGCGCTCGGTGGAGGAGATTCTCTACCCCGCCATGGAGGACGGCTCGCTCGATATAATTATAGGCAAGGGACCCGCCGCGCGCAGCATACGCATAGATCTGCCGCACTTTACGCTCGTAGGCGCGACCACAAGGGCGGGACAGCTGTCCGCGCCGCTGCGTGACCGCTTCGGCGTTGTGCTGAAGCTCGAGCTGTACGATCCGGAGGATCTGAAAAAGATAGTCACTCGAAATGCCGGAATACTCGGCATACTCATCAACGAGCAGGGCGCTATGCAGATAGCCTCGCGCTCGCGCGGAACGCCGCGTATAGCCAATCGTCTGCTGCGCCGCGTGCGCGACTTTGCCCAGGTCTCGGGCAGCGGGATTATCGACGGCGAGACCGCAAATTATGCACTCGGAATGCTCGAGGTGGACGACCGCGGGCTTGACAATGTAGACCGACGCATGCTCGAGGCGATCGTCCGCATCTACGACGGGGGCCCGGTCGGGCTTGACACGCTCGCCGCTTCCATAGGCGAGGAGGCTGTGACCATCGAGGATGTGTACGAGCCGTATCTAATGCAGATAGGCTTTCTCACACGTACACCGCGCGGACGCTGCGTCACCGCGCTTGCGTGTGAGCATCTCGGACTGCGCTGTCCGGGCATAACCGAGCCTGCGGGACATGGAATGCAGAGCGGCGTGCCCGAACAGACCTCGATGTTCGACGGCGAAGAATAAAAAGAATAAGTAATAGATAAGCAAGGCACCGCGCAAAACGCGGCGACGGGAGATAACGCAATGTGGACAGCAGACGGATGGAAGGACTATGAACTGATAGACACCTCGGACGGCGAGCGGCTCGAGCGGTGGGGAAGCTATACCCTCATCCGACCCGACCCGCAGGTGGTATGGCACGGAAGACGCGCAAGCGATGCGTGGCGGCATGCCGACGGCACATACCATCGTTCCTCATCGGGCGGCGGCAGCTGGAACAACGGTCGGCGGCTTAAGAGTGAGTGGAACATCGGCTACGACCTCGGCATCGGCGAGCACCTGACCTTTATCGTCCGCCCGACCGGCTTCAAGCATACCGGTCTTTTCCCCGAGCAGGCGGCAAACTGGGAGTGGTTCACATCGCTGATAAAATCGCGCATTGCCTCAGACAGACCGGTGCGAGTGCTGAATCTGTTTGCATATACCGGCGGCGCTACTGTCGCGGCAGCGGCAGCGGGCGCATCGGTGTGTCATGTAGACGCGGCAAAGGGAATGGTCGCGCAGGCAAAGGAGAACGCGCGGCTGAGCGGTCTCGGCGAGGCGCCGATACGCTACATTGTCGACGACTGCAAGAAGTTCGTCGAGCGTGAGCTGCGCCGCGGCAAGGTCTACGACGCGGTTATAATGGATCCCCCATCCTACGGGCGCGGGCCGTCCGGTGAGATATGGAAGCTCGAGGACAGCATCGACGACCTGATACTGCTCGCATCGCGCGTCCTTTCGGACGACCCGCTTTTCTTCCTCGTCAACTCGTACACAACGGGTCTTTCACCGTCGGTGGTCAGCTACATAATGGGCACGATACCGGCATTTGACGGCGGAGTGCTTGAAGCTCAGGAGCTCGGGCTTCCGGTGACCGAAACGGGAATGTCTATACCCTGCGGCTCGTCCGCGCGGTGGTCGGCTGAATTATGACCTCAGTGCTTATCGGGGGAACGGCAGCCGGATAAATAAAAAGCATAGAGCACGGCAGACACAGAAGCAGATACAGAAGGAGAGAGCATGGCAGAGGCGTTTATACACGTCGAGGATCTCCGATTCTCATATGAGGACGGAGAGAGCGGCGAGAGAACAGAGGTATTGCACGGGATCGACCTCGATATTGAGGAGGGGTCCTTTGTCGCGGTGCTCGGGCATAACGGCTCGGGCAAATCGACGCTTGCCAAGCTGCTCAATATGATCCTGTTGCCCGACAGCGGCAGGATAGTGATAGACGGGCGGTGGATAACCCCCGACATGGACGACGACGAGGTAGCGGCTGTTCGCCGCGATATCGGAATGGTGTTTCAGAATCCCGACAACCAGATAGTCGCGACTGTTGTCGAGGAGGATGTTGCGTTCGGACCCGAGAATCTCGGTGTTCCTCCGGAGCAGATACGCGCCCGTGTAGACGCTGCGCTCGAGGCTGTGGGAATGACCGAGTTTGCGCGCCATTCGCCGCATCAGCTGTCGGGCGGACAGAAGCAGAGGGTGGCTATCGCCGGCGTTATCGCGATGGAGCCTCGCTGCATCATATTCGACGAATCGACCGCGATGCTCGACCCGCAGGGACGTGCGGAGGTCATGCGGACGATAGGCAGACTCAACCGCGAAAAGGGCATAACCGTGCTGCATATTACGCACAATATGAACGAGGCGATAGAGGCTGACAGAGTTATCGTTATAAATGACGGCAGGATATGCCTCGACGATAAGCCTCGCAGGGTGTTTTCGCATCTCTCGCAGCTCGGCGAGATGGGACTTGACGTTCCGCAGGTCACCGAGCTTGTCGCAGCGCTTTCGGAGAGCGGCTTCCGCGCGCAGGACGGCTCGTTGCTTCCTCAGGACATTATCGGCGAGGAGGAGGGTGCGGAGCTTATTGCCGCCGCTCTCGGCTTCGGAGGTGCGGAATGAATATTCTCGAATATAATAATGTTTCATACGATTACAGCGTCGGAACGCCTTTTGAGAAGCGCGCGCTGAAAAAACTCTCCATATCGTTTGAGCAGGGCGTGATAACCGGACTTATCGGTCACACCGGCTCGGGAAAGTCGACCATAGTTCAGCTCGCCTGCGGGCTGCTCCGCCCGACTGAGGGTCAGGTGCTGCTCGGAGGACGCGACATCTGGGAGGATCCGAAAAAGATAAGAGACGTGCGCTTTCGCGTCGGACTCGTATTTCAGTACCCCGAGTATCAGCTCTTTGAGGAGACGGTATATCGTGATATCGCCTTCGGTCCGAAAAATATGGGACTCGATGAGGCGGAGATAGACCGCAGAGTACGCGATGCCGCGCGGTTTGTCGGCATCGGTGACGATATCCTCGCGCGCAGCCCGTTTGACCTCTCCGGGGGACAGAAGCGCCGCGCGGCGATAGCCGGGGTTATCGCAATGGAGCCCGAGGTGCTTATCCTCGATGAGCCTGCAGCGGGGCTTGACCCGCGCGGCAGAGAGGAGATCCTCGGCGGAATACGCAGATATCAGCGAGAGAGAAGGAATACGGTCATCATCGTAAGCCACAGCATGGAGGACATGGCGCGTTATGCCGACCGCATAACGGTGGTGAGCGAGGGTGCGCTCTTCCGCACAGGAACGCCAGCCGAGATATTCTCGGATGCAGTGTCGCTCTCATCGGTGGGGCTTGACGTTCCGCAGATAACGCACGTTATGCTGCGGCTCGCGGAGCTCGGAGTTCCGGTGCGCGGCGGCATATATACCGTTGCCGATGCACGCGATGAGCTTATGCGGCTGTATTCGGAGCGCACAAAGAAATAATGCGGCTCGACTGCTCCGACTCGGAACGGAATCACGCAGAGTCGGACGCGCCGCCGGAGCGTGCGCCGAATTGCATGCATTCGGTATGATGCGGCGTTCGGCTGCTTCACAGTCGGCGCGCAGCATAACTTTGCCAAGCCGTTGATCCCGCAAAACCAACATTGCTGTTACAGATATTATTTTAAGGACAAAAACTTATGCTGAAGGATATAACGCTCGGACAGTATTTTCCGGGCAGCTCCCCCCTGCACCGCCTTGACCCGCGGACAAAGATAATCCTGACGATAGTATACATCGTCGGAGTATTTCTTGCCGACAGTGTCAGCGCCTTTATCGCGGTCACGGCGTTTACCGCCGCGCTCGTGCTCATCAGCCGCATACCGATGCGGACGGTGATAGTGGGTATGAAGCCGCTGATATTCATCATAGCCTTTACCGTTATAGTAAATGTTTTCTGGGCAAAGGGCGAGCATCTGCTGTTTGAATGGGGTATAATACACATATATGCGGAGGGACTGATGACAGCACTGCTCGTAACGCTGCGTATCGCGGCGCTGCTGACCGGAACGAGCATCATTCTCACATATACCACATCGCCGACGGCGCTTACCGACGGCCTCGAGCGGCTGCTCGCACCGCTGGCAAGGCTGCATGTTCCGGTGCATGATTTTGCGATGATGATGACCATTGCCCTGCGTTTTATCCCGACCCTGATCGAGGAGACGGATAAGATAATGAACGCGCAGCGGGCGCGCGGCGTCGATTTTTCGCACGGTAATCTTATCGAGCGCGCCAAGGCTCTCATCCCGGTGCTGATACCGCTGTTCCTCTCGGCTATACGCCGCGCCTCCGATCTTGCTACGGCAATGGAATGCCGCTGCTACCGAGGCGGAGAGGGCAGAACGAGGATGCAGACTACCCGCATAGGCGCGGGAGATGTCGCGTCTCTGCTGATAATGGCGGCTTTCTGCGCGGCGGTCGTGCTGCTCGGACGCTTTTGCCCCATCTATACATCAACGGTGCTGTGATATAATTGATATTCGAAATTGCCGTTTTCGGCACGGCGCTGCATATCGGCAGGTATGACAGCTCATCTGCGTTGATACCGGAGGAGCGGCTGACTGTGCCGCCGCGCGGCTGAAATGCCGCAAAAAATGCATAAAGCGGAAAGGAGAATGCGGCATGACCGTGCTGCTCGATATATCCTACATAGGCACCGCCTATGCGGGCTGGCAGGTTCAGCCCAATGCACCCACCGTTCAGGCGGCGATGTGCGATGCGGTGGAGCGGCTGCTCGGCGTGCGCTGCCCGGTGACCGGCTGCTCGCGGACCGACAGCGGCGTGCATGCGCACAGCTTCTGCTGCACGGTGTCCGAATTGCCGGAGGGCTTTTCGATACCGACGGACAGGATCCCGCTTGCGCTCTCGTCGGTGCTACCGGAGGATATATCGGTGCGGCGTGCGACGGTCGTGCCGGACGACTTTCATCCCCGGTACGGCTGCCTCGGCAAGGAGTATGTCTATCGGATATATAACAGCCGCGTGCGTGATCCGTTCTCGGTCGGGCGTGCGCTGCACATCCCGCATCCGCTCGATGCGGAGAGAATGAACGAGGCGGCTGCACATCTCGTCGGCGAGCATGATTTTGCCGCATTCGTTGCTGCGGGGTCAAAGGTCGCGGCGGAGGGCGATACGGTGCGCAGGATATACGGCGCGTCGGTCACGCGAGACGGCGACGACATCCGCTTTTGTGTCAGCGGAAACGGCTTTCTGTATAATATGGTGCGCATAATGACCGGAACGCTTATCGCGGTCTCGGATGGGCGGTGCAGTCCGGAGGACATCGACGGCATCATAGCCTCGCGCGACCGACAGAGGGCGGGGATCACCGTCCCGGCGTGCGGACTGTATCTTGAAAGAGTATTCTACCCGGAGTGGGTATGGCAGGATAAATAATTTTCTGATAAATAATTATCTACGGAAAGGAGGCTCGGAGCATGGCAGACAGAAAAAAGCGCCCCGCAGACGGAACACCCGAAAAGAAGAGATTCCGCTTAGGCGGTGCCGGAGCCGAGGGAAAAGGTCAGAGCGCGTCCGCAAACGCGCGCGGCACTGCAAACGATCACGGCTCGTCGGCAGACGGACGCGGCAGAGCTGCCGGCGGTACCGGAGTACCGACCGAAAAAAACGTCAGGCGCGCGGGAGCGGAGGACAAGTCTGCGAGAAAGCCGGGCAAATCCGCCGGCACGGGCAAACGTACGACCGGGTCCGTCGGTGACGCCTCGAAGGACAGGACGGGTGAGAAGAGCAGACCGGACGGCAGACCCGATAAAAACAAGACGGCTGAAAAAAACAAGACGGCTGAAAAAAACGGGTCGGCGGGGAAGAGCGCCGCGGCAGATAAAAACGGATCCGCGGGTAACCCGGACGGTAAGGCGGGAGGCTCTAACGCACTGACCGGCACCGAGAGCGCGGAGCGCGAAAAGCAGAGAAGATCGGGCATTATCCGCCGCTCGCTCGTTGCGACCCTTGAGCGCGAGGCGGAGCAGCAGCGCGAGGCAGCGCTTGCCGGACTCAGCCCATACTACATAAAGATCTCGAGCCGCTTCAGGCTCGCCAAGATAATAACTGCGATGACCCTTGCGGTGTTTATCGTCGTAATGCTGTCGGTCTTTCGCAACGATATAACACCTGAGAACATCAGCTATATGATACGTGACCTCGGCGTTACGAACACGGTATACTCGAATACCTCGAGCGTTACCATCACATACGAGTCGGATACCTCGAGTGTTTTCGGACTGTTTCGCGACAGTCTCGCAGTGTCTGACAGCAGCGGCTTTTACCTATACTCGCGCGAGGGCGGTACTATCTTTTCCGAAGCGCACAGCTACGAGGATCCCCGTCTTGCGCTGTCCGGCGCGTACGCCGTTACCTACGATCTCGGCGGAACATCATATTCGGTATATAATTCACTCGGACGAATAAGCGAGGGCACTACCGCTTATCCTATTTATATGGCGGCTGCCTCGGACAGCGGAAGCTATGTTATCCTGACCCGCAGCGCAGAGTACCGCACCGTCGCATACATCTATGACGGCAAGGGCAAGAACACCGCGCAGATATTCAAGGACAAATATGCCGTGAGCGCGGACTTCTCGTCCGGCGGAACGCTGCTCTATATCACCTCGATAGACGAGCGCGACGGCAGTCTCTCGGGTGAGATATCGGTCTACGATCCGCGCGAGGGCAGCACCGTTTATACGGTAGATACCGGTACTGCGGTGGTCGCCGATGCCGCCTTTGACGGCAGTACGCTTACCGCCGTTACATCGCGTTCGCTGCTTCGCGTTTCTCCCTCGGGAGGAATGACCGCGGAGTACGGCTACGGCAGCTTTGTCCCGTCTACATGGTGCTTCGGCGACGGCTATTCGGTCATTGCCGTGACGAGTGAAAAGGTCAGCGGTCAGAGCGATATAGTCGTGCTCGGCGACACACTCGGAAAGGAGCAGAGCATCTCCGTGACCGGAGAGGTAAAGCGGATGTGCAGCTCGGGCGACTATGTCTATGCGCTGCTGTCCGGCTCGGTGCTGCGGCTCGATGTTCGCAGCGGCGAAACGGCTGAGTACAGCTACACCGGCAGCCCGTGCGATATTCATGTCGGCAACGGAACGCTCTGGCTCTGCTACTATTCTCAGTCGATGGCGCTCAGCGAGCAGGATGTCTTCTCGGGCGGGCGGTAATGCCGCACCGCGGTAATGCCGACGATTCGGGCCATGCCTGACGGAGCTCGGAGCGCATTCACGGTATGTAAAACGGAATTCGGAAAACCTATAACGCATGGACAAAATTCGGAGGAAAAGATCATGGGCATTGTACTTGATATAATCCTTATAATAATCGTAGTCCTGCCGATAGTCATCGGACTTCGGCGCGGCATGGTCGGAACGCTCATGGGCTTCATCTCGGTGGTGCTTGCCCTTATCATAGCCCGTGTCGCGGTGCCGTATATACAGCCCGTCGCACAGGAAAAGCTCGTTACCGTCTATGTGCACGAGCCGCTCGGCGAGTATATAGCCTCAGAGCTTCAGACCGAGGGCGGCGGTGCGGTGGCATCGGTCGCCGAACTGCTCGATAAGCTCGGACTTGCAGACCTCGATATAGACGGTGATAGCGGAAACGAGGGCTTTGCAGCTGCAGTAACTGCGGCTGCGGAGTCAAGAATCAGTGAAGGCATCGCCTTTCTCGGCAGCTTTCTGCTCGCGCTTATCGCTATGCGCATCATTACCGCAGTGCTCGAGGCGGTGTTCCGCCTGCCGGTGCTGCACGGGGTAAATAAGCTCGCGGGCGGCGCGCTCGGCGCGCTTACCGGGCTCGGTCTCGGCTATGCGTTTGCGTGGGTGCTGACCGTTATGCGTCCGACCATCGTTGCGTTTCGTCCCGATCTGTTCGGTCAAGCGCTCGATTCCTCGCATCTGCTTGCATTTGCCGCGCGTTTCTTCTGATGCGGCGCGGCGAGCGGTCAGGCTCGTGCCGCGCAGGAGCAGCTGCGTCAGCTTACGCGGTGATGAGATAAAAAACGGTTTTTCTGCAACATATATTAGGAGCATCATATGAAAATGGAACTTTGTTCGAGATGTAAAAAGCGCATGGCGGTGGTTTTCGTCACCCGCTTTGACGGAGAAAAGACGGTAAATGAGGGCATCTGTCTGCGCTGCGCAAAGGAGCTCGGGATAAAGCCGGTCGAAAACATGATAGAGAAGATGGGGCTCTCGGATGAGGACCTCGACCGCATGGATACCGAGATGGAGGAGCTTATCTCCGGCGACGGTAGCGACAGCGACGGCACGGAAATGCCCGGCGAGGACGGTGAGGATACGGACGGAGACGGCGACGACAACGGAGATAGCGGTCACGCGCCCGCCGTTGATTTCAGAAAGCTGTTTGCGCCACTCGCCGACCTTTCTGCATCGCTGCGCCCGAGCGAGAGCGGCGAGAACGGAGCGGATAATGGCGGAGAGAACAGCGGCGTGCGCACCGAGGGCGGACGGCGCGAAAAGCGCGGTAAGAAGCGCAAATATCTCACCCTCTACTGCACCGACCTCACGGAAAAGGCGCGCGAGGGCAAGCTCGACCGTGTTATCGGGCGTGACCGCGAGATAGCGCGTACCGTTCAGATACTCTGCCGCCGTCAGAAGAATAATCCCTGCCTTATCGGCGAGCCGGGTGTCGGAAAGACTGCGGTCGCAGAGGCGGTAGCTCAGATGATAGCCTCACCCGATGTGCCGTGGAAGCTGCGCGGCAAGGAGGTCTTTCAGCTCGACCTTACCGCACTCGTTGCGGGAACGCAGTTCCGCGGGCAGTTTGAGAGCCGCATGAAAGGGCTTATCGACGAGATAAAGGCGTGCGGAAATATCGTTCTCGTTATCGACGAGGTGCACATGATAGCCGAGAGCGGAAATGCCGAGGGCGGCATGAACGCGGCAAACATATTAAAGCCCGCGCTGTCAAAGGGCGAGATACAGATCATAGGCGCGACCACCCTTACCGAGTACCGCAAGTACATCGAGAAGGACTCGGCGCTTGAGCGCCGCTTTCAGCCCATCATACTCGAGGAGCCGTCTGTTGAGGCTTCGATCGAGATATTGCGCGGTATCAAGGGCTACAACGAGAGCTTTCACGGTATCAAGATACCCGACTACACCGTTCAGCGCGCAGTAACGCTTTCCGAGCGGTATATTACCGATCGTTTTCTCCCCGACAAGGCGATAGACCTGCTCGACGAGGCTTCCTCTCATTTGGCTCTCGCCTCTCCGGTGATAAAGGAGACGGAGGAGCTTGCCGCCGAGCTTGCCTCGGTACGCAGTGAACGAGAGGCGCTCGAGTCCGAGTCGGGCGGCGAGGGTTCCGCAGACGAGCAGAGATACGCGCGCATAGCCGAGCTGCGCACGCGCGAGATAGGCATGCAGGAGCGCTTTGATCGTTTGTCGGCGGAGCGTGATGCCATCAGCCTCTCGGTGTCCGACCTTGCGGATGTCGTCGAGATATGGACCGGCATTCCCGCAAGCACCATTACAGAGCACGAGTTCGCACGCATAGATACGCTCGGCGACCGTCTGCGCGCGCATATCATAGGTCAGGACGAGGCTGTCGATGCCGTCGTTCGCGCCATCAAGCGCAACCGCGCGGGAGTCAGCGCAAAGCGCAAGCCGGTTTCGTTCATATTCGCCGGCAGCACAGGTGTCGGAAAGACCGAGCTGGTCAAGCGCCTTGCAGAGGACCTCTTTAATTCGCCCGAGACGCTTATCCGCCTCGATATGTCCGAGTTTATGGAGAAGCATTCGGTCTCCCGCATCATCGGTTCGCCTCCCGGATATGTCGGCTATGACGACGCGGGACAGCTCACCGAGAAGATACGCCGCAAGCCGTATTCGGTAATTCTGTTCGACGAGATAGAAAAGGCTCACCCGGATGTCCTGAATATCCTGCTTCAGATACTCGACGAGGGCAGGGTCTCCGATGCGCACGGAAAGGTCGTGTCGTTTGAGAATACGGTCATTATTATGACGACCAACGCGGGCGCGACAATGTCCTCCAATACCCCCGGCTTCGGCGCGAGCGCGCAGGAGCAGGAAAAGGGCAGGACCGAAAAGGCTCTCGGCGAGTTCCTGCGTCCGGAGTTTATCAACCGCGTTGACGAGATAATCACCTTCCGCTCGCTCGGCAGAGAGGACTTTGTACGCATCGCGGGGCTTATGCTCGGCGAGCTGCGCGATACACTTGCCGCACGCGATATAAAGGTCAGCTGGACCGAGGCGGCTCAGGAATATGTTGCCGACCGCTCCTATTCACGCAAGTTCGGTGCGAGAAATATGCGCCGCTATGTTCAGACGCACATCGAGGACGGCATTGCCGACGAGCTTATCCGTCGCTACGGCGAGAGGGTGACGGCGGTGACCATCGACGCGCCCGGGGAGGGCGCGGAGCCCGACGCTTATCCGGTCATTACCGTGATATCGGATAAGGACGGGCTGCAAAAGTCCGACGTATGAGCGGCAGACAGAATGATAAATGGTACGAGCTGACCCCGGAGCAGGTGGCGAACAGATTCGGCTCGGATCCTGTTCAGGGGCTTGATTCCGCCGAGGCGGAAAAACGCTCGAGAATCCTCGCAGAGCGGCTGCGCGAGGAACAAAAGGGAAAGAAAAAAGAGGATAAGCTGCGCACCGTCGCAGACCTTACCGCCGTCCTTCTTATATTTACCGCACTGCTCGCGCATGTTTTCGATCGCGGAATCAGCTCCGCGACCGTCATCGTGCTTGTGGCGGTGAACGCCGCTGCGGCGCTTGTCGCATATATCCGCGCGCAGGGAATACTGCGCGAGACCGGAGAGCGCGCGGAGCCGCGCGTGTACACCGTTCGCTCGGGCAAGGCAAAGCGCCTGCCGGGCAGCGAAATAGTGCCGGGCGATGTTATCTATGTCAGTGCGGGCGACGTTATCCCCGCCGATGCGCGTATAGTCCAGTCGGACGGCATCACCGTCTCCGAGACCGATATTACCGGTGAGCACGGTGCGGTACGGAAGCGCTCCGGCTTTCCCGAGCTGCGCGGCGGTTCTATTTCGCTCCGCGCACAGACGAATATGCTCTTTGCGGGCAGCGTCGTAATGAGCGGCAGCGCACGCGCCGTCGTGTGCCGTACCGGCTCGGACACCGAGCTCTCCGTGCTACGCGCCGAGCAGGAGGAGCAGCGCCGTATTACCGCAGGCAAGGGCAAACGGAGCGAGGAGCCGGTTCTCGCCGCTTTCCGCTCCATGCGCGAATGCGGCGATATATGGGGACTGTGCATGATAGCTGCGGTCTTTGTCGTTGTTGTGCTCGACCTTATCTTCGGTAAGGGCGAGGGCAGCCTTTTCGACACCTTCATCACCGCGCTTTCGCTCGCCGTATCGAGCATGAGCTCGTATTATCTCGCATTTTCCCATATCGTCGTTGCAAGCGGCGTTCGCAGGCTCGGCGGCGGTGGCAGGGAGAGAGAGACCGGCGCGCTCGTCCGCCGCGTGGACAAGCTCGATTCGATAATCGACCTCGATACGCTCATCATCCCGCGCTCCGCGCTCATCGCGTCGGATGCGGTACATATATCCAGAGTCGTTACGGCTGCGGGTATCGACCGACGGATAGGTGAGCATGGCTTTAAGCGCCACTGTGCCGAGATAATCAAGCTCGCTGTCGTTTCGTCCGGACGCTACGGCGCGCGAAAGCTCGTATATAACAATCTCAGCGGAAACAACGTCTACTCCGGAGAGGAGGAGATGCTTATTTCCTGCGCGACCGATCTCGGCGTATATAATGCGCGGCTGGATCGCGATTATCCGATGGCTGATCACCGCGAGGAGGGCGAGGACAGCCGCTTTGACACAACGCTGTATTTCGCGGGCGGCGATTTCTGCGCCGTTTCGCGCGGCGATCCCGGAGTCATGCTGCCGCGCTGTATCTCGCTCCGCGAGAGCGGCGGCGAGCACCGTATGACCGACGATACCCGCGCACGTCTGACCCGCTATGTTTCGGATGCCGTAAAGGACGGCTGCCGCGTCATTTCGGTCGCTACGCGCCGCACGCAGTATACAAATCTGCGCAGAATAGCCGCATGTCAGAGCGACCTCGTTTTTGAGGGCTTCATCGTTATCCGAGAGCCGATAATCGACGGTGCGGCAAAGAGCATTGCAGACTGCCGAAGGGCGGGTATCAAGATAATCATGACCGACGACGGCAGGGGAGACTACGGTCTCGTTCTTGCCCGTTCGCTCGATATCGTCCGCGACCCCGGTGAGGCTACGAGCGGAGCTGTGCTTGCAAAGCTCAGCCCCGAGATGTTCCGCGTCAACCTGCCGCTGTACAGCTATTTCGCACGGCTCTCCCCCGCACAGACAGAGCGGCTCGTCGCCTGCCTGCGCGCGGACGGACACCGCGTCGGCTTTGTCGCGGACAAGCTCGATTCGCTGCCTGCCATGCTCGAGGGTGATGTGGGCTACGCGCTCGAGACCTCCGAGACCGGAGAGGAGCGCAACGCGCCGATCGTCAGCGGCGACATAAGAGCGGCGGACTCAGGTGCTGCGCTGCGCTATCTCTCGGATATCGTGCTGCTGCGCCCGCGTATACGCAGCTACGGCGGCTTCTGTGCGCTTGTCGGCTCGGTTCGCGGTGCGGTACAGACCTACCGTAATCTGCTCCGCGTTGCGTTCTATCTCATTGCCGCTCAGGCGGCGAGAATAACCCTCGTGCTATGGGGAATCATCGGCGGCAGACCGCTCATGACCGCGCCTCAGGTGTTGTTCTCGGGCCTTGTTATCGACTTTGCCGCCGTGTTCTCGATAGCGCTTCAGCCGCCGTCGGTGCACGTGCTCAACCATCGTGACGAGGTTCGCGGCAGGCTCGCTAAGCCTCTCCGATATGTTGCAAGGTATGCCGTTTTCGGCGTTCTGTGGGCACTTATCGCCGCGCTCGTACCGACGATAATGCGTGCTCGCGGTGTCGCTGTCAGCGACGAGCAGCTGCTCTCTGCGGGCTTTATCGGCTTTATGATAACGCAGTTCGTCGCGCTGAGTGAGATAAAGCGCGAGCGCACGCTGCTCGACTTTCGCATCCGTCTCGGCGGCGCGGGAATAATGCTCGCTCTGCTCTGTACGGCGCTTGTGCTGATATCAATTACCATCGCCCCGATAGGCGAGCTCTTCGATATAATTCCGGTGTCCGGCATGGGCTTTGTCCCGATGCTGTTCACCCCCGCTGTGATGGCGCTTGTGTTTGAGGCTGATAAGCTCGTTCGCGGAGATACCGCCGTCGGCGTATGGATACGCTCGACGCTCGGCAGGCTGTTTACCGGCAAAAAGAAAAAGCAGGCTGCTGCCGATAAAACGGCAAGTGCTGCGCATACCGCACCGCCCGCAGCGACTCTGCCTGCAGCGTCTGCCGAGCGCAATGCGCCCGGCGTGCGCGAGCTGTTCGAGAATTTTGACCTCGAGACCTTTATTGAGGATTCCGCGCGCACCGCAAACGAGCGCTCGCTGTATGAGATCAGCACCGCCGTTCGGCGTGATGAGGCGCAGCGCGCAGCCGATGAGGCGAGCGCTGAGGATGCCGATTACTTTGACAGCGTAGGCGGAGGCGGTATGGAATATCCCGACGACTCAGGCTCGCGGGATCTCAAAGCCCCGACCTCCGGTGCATCGGTTGATACAAAAGCTCCCATCGCGGGGTCGACCGATGCGGGAGCTGCGGATGCGGGATATACCGCAGACGGCGTAGTAAGGGCAGACCGTATCGCAGCAAGCAAGGCAGGCTATCCGAATGTATTCCGTAATGCCGGCAATGCCGCAGGCGGCACAGCCGCCGGGAAAAGCCCGATGCAGACCGGCAGCGCAGGTGCATATACGGATAGCGGACTGCCGCGCAGCGAGGCGGGTGTCTCCGCATCCGACAGTGCCGGCTCTGAGCATGCCGCCGACACGTCCGACGGACAGAGTGAGTTCGCTATGGGCGATATCATCGACAGTATCTTTTCCGATGATGATTGACAGCTCCGTGAAATGACAGCTCCGGGAAATGACGGCTTTGCTTCGAAAATATCGAGGCTCTCGGAGCGTGACCGGGCTTCGGGCATCGACCGTCGGGTACTGCTTGTCCGGTACCGACCGTCGGGCGAATGCCGATGCCGAAAGCATCGGTTGACAGAATATTGAAGCTGCCGATGCTCTTATCAATATTGTCGTATGAGAGCAGAGCATCGACCGAAGGATAAATATGCGTATGCCCCGGATACGTACTCGAATATAGGTCGAGCACGCACCGGGGCATCGGCATATCCGGAGCTGCGGATCGGCGGATGAGTATATGAAGCTGCGCCTCGGTGACCGACCGTATAGCATAGGTCGAATCGCTGCAGGGCTTGCATAGCCGGCCGACACGTTCATATTTTATTTACAGAAATAAATTTCAAAAAACTATTGCATTTTTCGATGCATTAAGATATAATAATAAGGCACTGAGCAAGGCCTGTTGGTCAAGAGGCTAAGACGCCGCCCTCTCACGGCGGAAACAGGGGTTCGATTCCCCTACGGGTCACCAATGACATATCGTCGAACAAAGCAGCGTTTCGGAAGAAACGCTGCTTTGTTTTTTGCTTTTGTGATTCGGCAGAAACACATTGTTATCGCGGTGAAGCTTGATTACTGCGAAGGTATGATCAGAATATCCGATATGGAACGGCAGATCAGAAAAAAACAAAAAAACATCCCGCGTACTGCGGCGGAGTAACTCCGTGCATATACGCGGGATATTATAATTTATACCGGTGCGGCAGCGTACACCGAGAGGCAACTGCTGCCGCGCACGGCTCTGACCGTTCGATGCCGGGCAGAGCACAGCTTTTGCTGCGCTCCGATACGGACGCACGCTCCTCGCGCAGGTGGTGTAAACAGCGCGGGTAACATGTGCGGCACCGCTCGATAAGAGCTTTACAAAGCGGACAAAGCCGAGGCAGAGCGTATGCTCTGCTGCGCTTCCTACCCGTGACAAGCTCTGCTGTCGGCGGGCGGTGCGTGGACTCGGCTCTGCCGTGCGGGGTACAAATTTATTTGCTTTGCCTAAAATAATTTCACTGCGGCATCTATGCTCGCTGCCGTTCTCAAAGCCCTCACAGCTTGAAAGCCTTGCGGGGGTCGGGGGAGCTTTTTCGAAAGCGCCCCCGACCCCCTCGTCAGCGTACTCCGCGTTTGCGTATCCGCATACGCATATGCGTCGAAATTACTTAGCGTCGGGCTCGAACAGCTCTCTCTGCTTGAGGAGGTACTCGTATTTAGCCTTAGAGGTTTCAGCCGCATCCTCAAAGAGGCGCTCTGCTCTCTCGGGGAAGGACTGAGCGAGGCGGCTGTAACGAGCCTCGTTCTTGATGAAGTCGATATATTCGGCGGTCGGAGCCTTGGAGTCGATGGTAAGAGGATTCTTGCCCTCTGCCTTAGCCTCGGGATTGAAGCGGAACATATGCCAGTAGCCTGCGTCGACAGCCTTCTTCATCTCGATCTGGCAGTTCTGCATGCCGCCCTTCTTGATGCCGTGCATCTCGCAGGGAGCATAGCCGATGACGAGCGAAGGACCGTGGTAAGCCTCAGCCTCGGAGAGTGCCTTGAGCAGCTGATTCTGGTCGGCGCCCATAGCGACCTGAGCAACGTAGATGTAGCCGTAGCTCATTGCTATCTCGGCGAGGTTCTTCTTGGCGATCGCCTTACCTGCAGCAGCGAACTGAGCGACCTGACCGATGCGCGAAGCCTTGGATGCCTGTCCGCCGGTGTTGGAGTAAACCTCGGTATCGAATACCATTACGTTGATATCCTCACCGGAAGCGAGTACGTGGTCGAGACCGCCGAAGCCGATATCGTAAGCCCAACCGTCGCCGCCGAAGATCCATACGGACTTCTTAGCGAGATAGTCCTTCTCTGCGAGGATCTTATCCTTCAGCTCGTTCTTGCAGTCGCAGGACTCGAGCATCTTGATAAGAGCGTCGGCAGCTGCGGTATTCTCAGCGCCGTTGTCCTTGGTTGCGAGGAAGGTGTCGATAACAGCCTTCTTCTCGTCGTCGCTTACCTGCTCGCGCAGCTCCTTTACGTAGCCGATAACGCGCTCGCGGATGGTCTTCTGACCGAGGTATATGCCGAGACCGTGCTCTGCATTATCCTCGAAGAGGGAGTTCGCCCATGCGGGACCGTGACCGGTTGCGGTGTTGACGGTGTAAGGTGTTGCGGGTGCGGAGCCGCCCCAGATGGAGGAGCATCCGGTCGCATTGGAGATATACATTCTCTCGCCGAACAGCTGAGTTACGAGGCGAGCATAGGAGGTCTCTGCACAGCCTGCGCAGGAGCCGGAGAACTCAAGCAGGGGCTGCTTGAACTGGCTGCCCTTAACGGTGTTGTTGATGAGCTCCTTCTTCTCGGAGACATGATCGACAGCCCAGTCGAAGGTTGCCTGCTGCGACATAGCCGCAGACTGAGAAACCATCTCGATAGCAGCCTTTTCGGGCGTGCCGTCCTTGAGCGCCTTGTTTGTGACAGGGCAGGTCTTTACGCAGAGAGTGCAGCCCATGCAGTCGAGCGGGCTGACAGCCATGGTGAACTTATAGTCGGTCTTAACGACGGGCTTTGCGGCAAATGCGGTGCCCTCGGGAGCTGCTGCAGCCTCATCCGCGGTCATAGCGAACGGACGGATAGCAGCGTGCGGGCAGACGAATGCGCACTGATTACACTGGATGCAGTTCTCGGCATGCCACAGAGGAGCGGAAACGGCAACGCCGCGCTTCTCATATGCAGCTGCGCCCTGCGGGAACTGACCGTCCTCCATTCCGACGAATGCGGAAACGGGGAGGCTGTCGCCGTCCATCTTGGAGATCGGACGAACGATGCGGTTAACGAAGTCGACGACCTCGGCACGCTTGCCGACGGCTGCGGGCTCTGCGGGGGTCTGACCGGCTTCTGCCCAGTCTGCGGGAACATCTACGTGAACGAGAGCGCCTGCGCCGAGCTCAATAGCCTTGTGATTCTGAGCAACGACCTCGTCGCCGAACTTGGAGTAGGACTTGGTTGCCTTCTCCTTCATGTAGGTGATAGCGTCGTCCTTAGGCATAATGTTTGCAAGTGCGAAGAATGCAGACTGAAGGATGGTATTCTTGACCTTCATGTTGCCGATATCGTTTCTTGCAATGCTCGTTGCGTTGATGATATAGAAGTTGACATTGTTCTTTGCAATGTAGCTCTTGACCGATGCGGGGAGCATTTCGCCGAGCTGATCAGCACTCCACTGGCAGTCGAGCAGGAAGGTTCCGCCGGGCTTAACATCGTCAACGATCTTAAAGCCCTTGTGCAGGTATGCAACATTGTGGCAGGCAACGAAGTTAGCCTTAGTGATGTAGTAGGGAGCCTTGATGGGCTGATCGCCGAAGCGCAGGTGCGAGATAGTCACGCCGCCCGTTTTCTTTGAGTCGTACTGGAAGTAAGCCTGAACGTACTTATCGGTGTGGTCGCCGATGATCTTGATGGAGTTCTTGTTTGCACCGACGGTACCGTCTCCGCCCAGACCCCAGAACTTGCAGCTGATGGTGCCGGGTGCAGCGGTATCGGGAGCGGTGTGCTCGGGCAGCGAGTGACCGGTAACGTCGTCGACGATGCCGATGGTGAAGCCGTTCTTAGGCTTGTCGGATGCGAGGTTCTCGTATACGGCAAAGATGCTCTGAGGAGTGGTATCCTTGGAGCCGAGACCGTAGCGGCCGCCGACGATCTGAATATCACGGCGATCGCTCTGGGCGAGCGATGCGACAACATCGAGGTAGAGCGGGTCGCCGAGAGCGCCGGGCTCCTTGGTGCGGTCGAGAACTGCGATCTTTCTGCAGGTCGCGGGGATAGCGGCAACGAGCTTGTCCGCGCAGAAAGGACGGTAGAGGCGGCACTTGATAAGACCGACCTTCTCGCCTGCCGCGAGCATATAGTCGATGACCTCCTCGGCAACGTCGCATACCGAGCCCATAGCTACGATAACGCGCTCTGCGTCGGGTGCGCCGTAGTAGTTGAAGAGCTGATAGTCGGTGCCGAGCTTGTCGTTTATCATCCCCATATACTTCTCAACAACAGCGGGAAGCGCATCGTAGTAACGGTTGCAGGACTCGCGGTGCTGGAAGAATATATCTCCGTTTTCTGCGGAGCCGCGGAGAGCGGGGTGATTCGGGTTGAGCGCATGGGCGCGGAATTCGTTGACTGCGTTCATGTCGATCATCGACGCGAGCTGGTCGTTGTCCCATACCTCGATCTTCTGGATCTCGTGAGAGGTACGGAAGCCGTCGAAGAAGTTGATGAACGGCACCTTGCCCTCGATAGCTGCGAGGTGAGCGACGGGAGCGAGGTCCATGATCTCCTGAACATTTGACTCTGCGAGCATTGCAAAGCCGGTCTGACGGCACGCATAAACGTCGGAATGGTCGCCGAAGATGTTCAGCGCATGCGACGCAACGGTGCGGGCGGACACGTGGATAACTCCGGGAAGGAGCTCTCCGGCAATCTTATAGAGGTTAGGGATCATAAGGAGAAGTCCCTGAGAAGCGGTGAAGGTAGTGGTAAGCGCACCGGAAGCAAGGCTTCCGTGAACGGCGCCTGCCGCACCTGCCTCGGACTGCATCTCAACGACCTTTACGGTGTCGCCGAAGATGTTCTTTGCAGGCTCGCCGGCGATGTTCTTGCCGGTCGCGCTCCAGGTATCTACATTCTCAGCCATCGGGCTGGAGGGTGTGATAGGGTAGATGGCGGCAACCTCGGTGTACGCATATGCAACATGCGCCGCAGCGGTATTGCCGTCCATAGACAGCTTCTTACGGGTGATCTTTTCAGCCATAAGTGTTATTTCCTCCTGTTTGTGATTGTGAGTAGTGTTATCTCATACGTGCTCCATTGTAGCACTAATTCCGCACTTTGTAAAGAGATTTGCGAATTATAAACCGAGATTTTCGTGAAAATCGTGAAATTTACGGTGTAAAATATGCTTTTTTTCCGCGCGGTGGGCAAGTTCACAATAATTTTAAAGGTAAAAGTATAAATACATTTGACGGGGAGGAGCTATTGTGATATAATTTATCGGTAATATGCAGAAGTCTGCCCGGACACGGGCGGAGCCGCATGCTGTGCCGCTGCCGCTGCGGGGCGGACTACGGCGGTATATGTCCGCTCTCCGCTATCGGGAGCGGGACGGCGCATACAATATACAGCTAATACAGACCGGGTGATATCGCCGCTGTCATTCTGTGATATCGGGCGCATGCCTCCGGTGAGAGAAATACGAAACGGAAGAATATAAAATGCCGAAATATACAGAAAAAATAGATACCTACACGCTTCCCGTCGCGGCGCTTGACGGGACGGTTATTTTCCCCGGAATACCCATCAGCCTCGAGCTCAGCTCCGAGGGTGCTATCCGCGCCTGCGAGAAGGCGAGCGGCGAGAGCGGTCGGGCATTCTTTTCGCTGCGCAATGTCTCGGACGAGGAGGCTGTCCGCAGCGCGCTGAGCGACGGTGACAGCGACAGCGAGGAGATAGAGGACGATATTTGCGAGATAGGCTGCGTCGGTACAATAAAGCAGTTCGTGCGTTTCCGCGAGAACAGCGCGAGAGTGGTCGTAGAGGGCGTATGCCGCGCGAGCCTGCTCTCGGCAGAAACGGATGAGGACGGGATACCGGTCGCCGCCGTACTCGGAAAGACGGTAGAGGTCGACTCGCACAACGATACGGCGATTGAGGCGATAATGCGCGAGGTGCGGGGATCCTTCGACGAGTTCGTTTCCCGCATGCCTAAGGTATCTCCCGAGCTTGCGCTGTCGGTGCACTCGATAACCTCGCCGGGACTGCTGTGCGACTTTATCGCCTCCGGCGTGCTGATGGACGTGCACGATAAGCAGACTGTGCTCGAGCAGTACGATCCGGTCGTGCGGCTCACGACGCTGGCGGTCATTCTTGCGCGCGAGACCGAGATCGTCAAAACCGAGGCCGATATACGGCAGAAGGTACAGTCGAATATCGACCGCGGACAGAGAGAATACTATCTGCGCGAGCAGCTCAAGGTGATATACGCCGAGCTGGGCGAGGGCAGAGACAGCGAGGCTGCGGGCGGTCTGTACGACGAGGATGACGACGAGATAGCCGAGTACATGAACAAGATACGCGATGCTGCGCTGCCCGAGGAGGTAGAGGCAAAGCTGATCAAGGAGACGAAAAAGCTCGCAAAGACCCCGTTCAACTCGGCAGAGGCGGGAGTTCTCCGCAACTATCTCGATGTCTGCCTCGAGCTGCCGTGGAACAAGCGCACCGAGGACAGGGTGGATGTTGAGCTTGCCCGCAGGATACTCGATCGCGACCACAACGGACTCGAAAAGGTTAAGGAGAGGATCCTTGAATACCTTGCGGTAAAGCAGCTGAATTCCGAGCTGCGCCATCAGATTATCTGCCTCGTAGGCCCTCCCGGCACCGGAAAAACCTCGATCGCCCGCTCGGTCGCCGAGGCTATGAACCGCAACTTTGTGCGCGTTTCGCTCGGCGGAGTGCGCGACGAGGCTGACATTCGCGGCCACCGCAAGACCTATGTCGGCTCGATGCCCGGACGCATAGTAGGCGCGCTGACTCAGGCGCAGGTGATGAATCCGCTCATTCTTCTCGACGAGATAGATAAGCTGACCTCCGATGCGCACGGCGATCCGTCGTCCGCGCTGCTCGAGGTGCTCGACGGCGAGCAGAACAAGGCATTCCGCGATCATTTTGTAGAGCTGCCGATAGACCTGAGCTCCTGCGTTTTTATCGCGACGGCAAACACGCTCGAAACTATTCCCGCGCCGCTGTTCGACCGTATGGAGGTCATAGAGCTGCGCAGCTATTCGCGCCACGAAAAGCTCGCTATCGCAAAGGATCATCTCATCCCGAAGCAGCGCGCGCGCCACGGTCTTACGACAAAGCAGCTGAGAATAAACGATTCCGCCGTTACCGAGCTTATCGACTTTTACACCGCAGAGGCGGGTGTCCGCTCGCTCGAGCGTCAGATAGCCGCGCTCTGCCGCAAGGCCGCAAAGCGCATTGTCGAGGCTGAGCGCAGCGGCGAGGAGCTCGGCTGCATCAGCATAAAGGCAAAGAATATCGCAGAATATCTCGGACCGCGCAAGCTGCTGCCCGAGACTATTCGCGACAATGACGACGTCGGCGAGGTAAACGGCCTTGCATATACCGAGGTCGGCGGCGATCTGCTGCACATCGAGGCGGTAGCCGTTCCCGGTACCGGAAAGCTCGAGCTGACCGGCTCGCTCGGCGACGTTATGAAGGAATCTGCGCAGGCTGCCATCACATATATCCGCGCGCATGCGTCGGAGCTGTCGGTCGAGCCTGACTTTTATAAGAAAAAGGACATACACATCCATGTGCCGGAGGGCGCAGTACCGAAGGACGGTCCCTCCGCCGGAGTTACCATTGCCACGGCGCTCGCGTCCGAGCTGTCGGGCAGGGCGGTGCGCCGTGATGTCGCCATGACCGGAGAGATAACGCTGCACGGCAAGGTGCTGCCCATCGGCGGGCTGCGCGAAAAAGCTATGGCGGCGTATAAGACCGGGGTAAAGACGGTGCTTATACCGCGCTCGAATCTGCGCGATCTCGAGGAGATAGATCCCGTTGTCCGCGAAAAGCTGAACTTTATTCCCTGCTCGCGCGTCTCCGAGGTATTCGGCGAGGCGCTGATATAAGGCGCTGCCGCATGACGTGCAACTGCGTCGGCTGCTGCTGCGCGTGTGTCGATGGACTGCTGTCGAAGCAAATGCGTTGACGCGGCTGTCGATGTCGCGATGCGTCGCTGCCGCAAAAGCTTAAGAACGGCATACCGAAAGAACGGCAGCCTCGAAAGGACTACCTTCAAGAACGGCAAAACAAAAACAGAACGGGAGAAATAAATGAACCGCTCCGATATCAATATGAACAATATCGAGCTTTTCCGCGTTGCGGGCGAGCCGAGTCAGTTCGTGCGCGACGGCAGACCGCAGGTGGCATTCTCCGGACGCTCGAACGTCGGCAAGAGCTCGCTCATCAATACGATGATGGGCCGCCGCGCGCTTGCGCGCGTCAGTTCGACACCGGGAAAGACGATAACCGTCAATTTCTATTCAATAGATAAAAAGCTCTATTTCGTCGATCTTCCCGGCTACGGCTATGCAAAGCGCTCGCCCTCCGAGCGCGCGCGGCTGTCGAGAATAGGCGACGGCTACTACGGCGAGGGGCTGCCCTGCCTTACCGTTCAGCTGATAGACAGCCGCATAGGCCCTACAAAGGACGATATGATCATGCTCGAGTTTCTCAGCGATACAGCGTCGCCCTGCTGCATTGCGGCGACCAAGTGCGATAAGCTCGGAACAAAGGCGCTCGCGGAGTCGATAGCGAGCCTCGAGCGCTTCGGCATTCCGGTCGTGGCGTTTTCCTCACTCAAGGGAACCGGCAGGGACGAGCTCTGGAATCATATACTTACCGCCGTATCACAGTAACGGAGAGAAAAATGTTTAGTAAAGAACAGCTTCTTATATATCTGTTTCGCGTGCCGTGCATACTGTTCGCAATATCCTTTCACGAGAGCGCGCATGCGCTTGTTTCCTCGTGGCTCGGCGATACCACCGCGCGAGATGCGGGCAGGGTGTCGCTCAATCCGCTGCGGCATCTTAATCCCGTAGGAATGCTGATGATGCTGTTTTTCGGCATCGGCTGGGCAAGCCCTGTCATGATCAATCCGAGCCGCTTCAAGCATCCCAAGGCGGGAATGGCGGTATCGGCTCTCGCCGGACCGGTGTCTAATCTGCTGCTCGGCTTTCTCGGCTCGGAGCTGTATGCGCTCTCGTATATGCTTTGTCCGGCAGGCACCGTCCGCACGGCGCTGCTGATGTTTCTGTCGGTATTTATCTCGCTCAATGTCTCGCTCGCGGTGTTTAACATGATTCCCGTGCCGCCGCTCGACGGCTCGCGCGTGCTTTTGTTCTTCTTGCCCGAGCGCATCTATTTTAAGATAATGCAGTATGAGCGGTATATCATGGTCATATTTATCGCGCTTATCGTGTCCGATGTTATCAATCTGCCGATAAGCTACGTAAGCAATGCGGTCATAGATCTGTTTTTGAAGTTTGCTTTTCTGCCGTTCGGCGGCTGAGCGTGCGGCTTGAAAAACGGTGCGCTGCGAGGTGCCGAAGGATCGGATTTTTTAATACGAGATTATTTTCAAAGTTTCTTTCAGAGAAGGGAGAGGATGTGCATGGAGGAGATAAGCTACCATCTGCCGAGCTTTGACGGACCGCTCGATCTGCTGCTCGCGCTTATTGCAAAGAATAAAATAGACATCACCGATATCCCCATTGCGCTTATCTTCGACCAGTACATGGAGTATATCTCCGCCGCTCAGGCGCTCGATATGGAGCTTGCCGGCGAGTTTATCATCATGGCGTCGCGCCTTATGCTGATAAAGAGCCGCATGCTGCTGCCGCGCGAGGAAAAGGAAGAGGAGGATCCGCGCGCCGCGCTTGCCGCCGCGCTGCTCGAATATTCGCGCATAAAGGGCGTGAGCGAGATGCTCGGCTCATACTACGAGGCGCACGGCGGCAGGATCGCAAAGGACCCCGAAACGCTCCCCGAGGATAAAAGCTACGTCGCCGACGACAGCATTGCGCGGCTCGAGCGGGCATTCCGCTCGGTGCTGACGGGGCGCTTCCGCTCGGAAAGGACCCCCGCGGCAAAGCCGGAGGCAATGCTCGGAACGCTGCTGCGGCGCGGCGGGAAGAAGATACCCGTTTCGGTGCGCATCTACGGTATAATGCGCCGTCTGTATCGGCGCGGCGACTGCTCATTCCGCGAGCTGCTGCTTGCGGGCGAGGACAAGGCGGAGATGATAACCACATTCGTTGCCGTGCTCGAGCTTATCCGCTCGCAGCGCGTGCGCATATCGGACGAGTCCGAGGAGGATCTGACGCTGCATCTCAGCGAGCAGACAGCATAACGGCTGTCGGGCGCATTTTCCCGGCAGAGCCGAAACATAACGGAGAGTGACAACATGGCTTATGATACAAGAGAAGAGATGCTGCGGGCGCTCGAGGCTATCCTCTTTGCGTCGGGCTATCCGGTAAAATTCGATGTGATCGCAGACGTGCTCGGCATCGACGGCGAAACTGCGCGCGAGCTCGCGCGTGAGCTGTCCGACAGCTGCGAGGGGAGAGGGACAGAACTTTGCTTTGTCGGCGATGCGTGCCAGCTATGCTCGCGCGCCGAGTACGAGGAGGCGGTCCGTGCCGCGCTCGGAATACGCAGGGGCACCAAGCTCTCGCCGGCGCTGATGGAGGTGCTGTCTATCGTGGCGTACCGCCAGCCGGTGACAAAGGCTTATATCGAGCAGGTGCGCGGAGTCGACTGCTCGTATTCGATAACCGCGCTGCTTGACCGCTCTATGATAGAAAATGTAGGTCATCTTGATCTGCCCGGCAGACCCGCGCTGTACGGAACAACGCCCGACTTTCTGCGCGTGTTCGGTATCTCGAGCCTCGACGAGCTGCCGCCGATAGAGCTGTTTGATGCCGTCGGCGGGCAGAATGTCGGAGTCGTCGGCGGGTCGCAGACGGCTGAGGAGGCTTCGGCGGAGACCGGCGACGCCGACGGCAGCACGGATAATGCGGCTGTCTCTGCGGAAAACGACAATGAGGATAATAATATGGCTGCTTCGACAGAACCCGGCGATGCCGACAGCGGCACGAAGGACGAGGCTGCTCACGCGGAGCTTGACCCGGGTGACGGTGCTGCGGATGACGGTGCGGAGGATTGAGCGGATAGCGGAGCTGCGCCGGCTCGAGCGGCGGTCTGCCGAACGGAATTTTTCGACCGATCCATGACCGATTGAGATACCGAACGACTGAGAGGGGGGAGCGGTATTAAGGCTCTTATAATAATTGCCTCCGTTATACTGTTTTTTGTTCTTCTGCTCTCCGTTCGCGTCGGGGTGCGGATAAGATACGGCGAGGAGAGCGGCTTTATGCTGCGCCTGACCGTGCTCGGCATCGGAATAAAGACAGTTATCCCCGAAAACAAGAAAAAACAAAAGCTCCGCCTCTCCGACTATACTCCCCGC
>QWCN01002095.1_pt1 | contig 27429 bp, 17 predicted proteins | sample 1972711 | NCBI WGS metagenome assembly QWCN01 (sample SAMN09866707, study PRJNA288562) | Human gut metagenome isolate term1_stool, whole genome shotgun sequencing... | isolation source: gut | host: Homo sapiens | place: USA: California
ATAGCCATCGGTTTGGATAACGACTGCAACGGAGCGACGGTGGGAAGCATCGCAGGCGCCTGCCTGGGCGTGGATAAAATTCCCGCCTATTGGTACAGACCCTTCCACGATAAATTTCAGACATATCTCCGCGGTCATCGGGAGTTTTCCTTTGCGGAGATGGCGGAGCGGTTTGTCGCTCTCTATAAAAAGCGGGAACTGTATAAAACAAGATAAAAGAGGACGAAAAACGAAAGATCTATATGCAAAAGAAAATAAAAAAGGAAGAAAAAACAAGAGCTTGATAAGCGAAAGGAGGTAAAAAATGACGGGAAAAACAAGATTTGCGGCGGGAATTTTGGCCGTATCGCTGGGGGCGGCGCCCCTTTGCCGTGCGGTCGCCCTTTCGATTCCCGAAAGGACTGCGGAGGCGGCTTCGACGGCGAGGACGCTGACGCGCTCGGCATATCGCGATAAATTGAAAGGAGCATGGACGGGAGCTCTTTGGGGCAATTTTACGGGGCTTCCCACAGAATTTGTCTATACGGATACTCCCAATCCTTCGGATACGGTGGATTGGGTGGTGGGGAAACAGTATGTCACGGACGACGACACCAGCCTCGAATGGGTGTTCCTGCACATGATGGACGTCTACGGCGCCAACGACATCACTTATGCGGATATGCCCGAGGAATGGCTCTATCATTTTCAGGACTATATCTGGGAAGGGAATTACACCGCCCGCGGCCTGATGATGAGCGGTCTTCTGCCCCCCGAAACGGGAAGTAAAGAATACAATAAAGATTGGCGGGACATCGACGCGCAGATCGAATGCGAGGTGTTCGGACTGATTACGCCCGGTATGCTTTTGAACGCAAAGACCCGCACCGAGTGGTGGATGGCCGCCGTGGGCGACGGGGCCGTTTTGACCAATGCCGCCTTTTACGCGATGCTTTGTTCGGAAGCGTTTTTTACGTCGGACGTCATAAGCGCCGTGGACACGGTGATGGAGTATTTTCCCGCAGATTCGGAAACGTATGCCACCGCCTTGCGCGTCAAAGAGGTGCACAGAGAGAATCCTTCCGACTGGCGCGCGGCAAGAAATATTCTCCATCGGGAATTTTACATAAACAACGCGTATCAACCGTACGTCAATATAGACAGTCAAATCAACTTCGCTTCGACGCTGATGAGTATTCTGTACGGGGAGAACGACTTTAAAAAGACGGTGGAAATCGCCGTTTTGGCGGGGTACGACAACGACTGCAACGCGGCGACTGCGGCGACGATCATGGGGGCGGCGTGCGGCGAATCGGGGCTTCCCGCCGACCTTCTGGAAAAGTCCGGAAATGTCTATCAAAATACAAACCGTCCCGGACTTCCCGACGATACGATCAGCGGAATCGCGGAAAAATGCCTGCGTTTCGGGGAAGAGATCCTCCTTTCCGCGGGCGGCAGAATTACGGGCGAAGGGGAGGCCGCCGTATACGAAATACGAGATAGAGCGTTCGAACCGAAAACGGACGATACGTTATACAAGAAAAAGATTCCTGCCTCAGACAAAGCATGGGAATTTTCAGGAATGTCTTTCTTCCATAATTCGAAATATCTGAACGGAAAGGGCGCGGGAACGGTGCGCGCGGGCGATTCCGCCGAATTGACGTTCAGCGGTACGCAAATAGCTCTTAAAGGCTGTACTTCGGTAAACGGCGGCACGTTCGAGATGTTTATCGACGGGAAATCCTACGGGGACGTTTCTTTAAAGTCTGCGGAAACGTACACGGCATCCCGCTTTATCTCCATGTCGTATGCGCAGACCCTGAAAAAGGTGCGGGGACTTTCGGACGGAAAACATACGCTCAGACTCGTCAGCAAGGAATCGGGCAAGTGGCACGCCGTAGACTATGCGGTGACGGAATGCAGCGAGGAAGAATATTACTCGGATGCCTCTTTGAATCTGTCCCGTACGCCCGCCGCAACGGTGATCGGATCCGTTCCCTCTCCTTGGGGCAGCGGCAACGGCGGCAATCATAACCTCGGCGTCATCTGCGACGGAAATTATTTCACGGGCGATTTGCAGTCGCAGAACGACACTTTCCTGGGCTATGACGGCAACGGAAAGGAAATCGATAAGAATTTCGAGGATTATTACGGCTACACTTTCTCCCGGGAATTTTCCGTAAAGCGCATCGTCTTTCAGGAGGGCGCGCAGTGGGATCAGGGCGGCTGGTTTGCGGACGGCAGTTTGCGCGTCGAGGCGCTCGTGGACGGCGTATGGACGAGAGTGGGATTCACCGCGTCGCCGCTTTATCCGAACGGCAGTACGCACGCCGAATTCGGGGAAAACGGAGAAATGTATACCTTTCTTTTGACGCAACCCGTCGCCTGCGAAGGCATCCGAATCATCGGAACTCCGGGCGGCAGGCAAAAATTCGTATCCTGCGGGGAATTGGAGGTCTATTGTGCATAAGAGCATTTATGAAAATAAACGCCTGCGTTTAGGCGCGGGGATAATAACGGCGGCGATGGTGTCTTTGGCTCTGTCGGCGGGTCTGCCTGTGGCGAAGAGCCGGGCGGCTGTCGTCGGCTATGAAAAGAAAATGGAAACGGATGCGGAAGGCTTTAAGATTTCGGAGGGCTTTCAGCTCGTCGAGGACGACAAAGCTTCTAAAAATTGGCAGCACGGCACCTATGGGGCGGGCGAAAGCATTTCCTACCGTTTCTTCGGTACGGGCGTCGCCGTCTACGGCTTTTCAGGCGAAGAGGGCGGCGATTTCCAAATTTCGCTCGACGGTGAAAAAAAAGGCGAATATTCCGCTTCGGACGAAGAGGAAACCTATCAAAAACAGATCGCGCGGCTCTCGGGACTGAAAGAATCCTGGCACGAAGTGGAAATCCGTACGCTCAGCGAAGGAAAGTGGCACGCGGTGGATTTTCTCAAAATCAACATCGGTAAGGAAAACTATACCGCGACTTATAATCTCGCGCAGGTGGGAAACGTCATCACCTCCGTACCTGCGCCGACGGGCGGGGGAAATAAGGACTTGAACGTCGTCAAAAACGAAAAAATTTATCCCGTAGGCACGTCGGGCGTCGGTCCCGCTCAATACGATTCTTACGTGGCGGGCACGGGAGAAAACTATTTCTGGATGGGCTACGATTTCGACGATATTCTCACCTTTTCCAAACTCGTCTTTCAGGAAGGCGATCATTGGGCGGACGGCGGCTGGTTTCAAAACGCTTCGTCGCTCAAAATACAGGTGAGAAACGGCGGGGAATGGACGAACGTGCCCCTCCTCAACGATCCGGGCTATCCGGCTTCGATCTCGAATAAAGCGGAGGCGGGCGAGTCGTCGGAAATTTTCGAATTTATCTTTGCGCCCGTCGAAGGGGACGGTATTCGCATTTACGGCAAAGCGGGCGGCAGCGGACATTTTGTTTCCGTTTCGCAGATAGAGGTATATGCTTTGGCGGAAGCCGAAACTTTGGCAGGCGGAGCGGATTACAGGGACGCCTTAATATACGTATATACGGGGGAGCCGTATACGGTGACTTTCGAATCGAACGGCGGCACCGCCGTACCGCCGGAGAAAGTGGCGGACGGAAATAAACTGGAACGTCCGGCTTCGCCCGCCAAAGAGGGCTATGTCTTTGAGGGTTGGTATACGGACGAAGCGCTGACGCTGGCTTACGATTTCCAATCGCCCGTCACGGCGGATATGACGCTGTACGCGAAATGGGAAGAAAAGGTTCCCGATTCCTCTTCCGAAACCTCCGAAAACGCTTCGGGGAGCGGGACCTCTTCCGGATGCAACTCGGGCTGTAAATCGGCAGCCCTGCCGATTGCGGCGTTCGCGGTGTTTGCCGCCGCTTTAACGTTTTCGAAGGGCAGGCGCCGATAAAAAAGCGGGAAAGAAAAAGGAAAGAGAGGTAAAAAAATGATGGGAAAAATGAATCTGAGAAAAAACAGGGGAAGAATAGGGACGGCGGCGATGGTTTTCGTGCTGTTACTGATCGTTTTGGTCGCCGCCGCACTGCGCATGGAAAAGACGACGGTAGAAGGCGAGGCTCTCGATTTTACATCGGAGCGCTGGGACGTGGAAAGCGGCAAGACCCTGGGCGGAAATTCCGAATTGCTTTCGGACAAGGACGCGGACGCGGGCGAAAACAGAATTTTGTACCGCACGAAAGCTTCTTTCGACAATTATAAATTGAGCTTCGAATATCGCTATTCGGGCACGAATCGGGAAGAGCCCTGGATGGGATGTAACGGCTTGATTTTAAACGATTCGGCGGATTCGCTCGACGGTTTTTACGTCGGTTTTTACGACTGGGGCGGCGCTCTGTACTGTTCTACGGGATATTACAGAAACGGGGAGTTCGCTTTCCTCTACGGCAATCACACGGGCTGGAACACGGCGGGCGCCGCAAATAACGTCTACGAGATTTACGTGCAGGGCGATCTGGCGAACGTCGTGATAAACGGCTGGATATTTACGAGCTTTTCCCTTCCGTACAGGCAGGGAGGATATATCTCCCTCCTGGCGGACGGCTGTTCTGGCGTCTATAAAAACCTCACGGTGACGCCGCTGGATTCCGATTTCTGTCTTGCTTCCAAGCTGGTGCGGGCGAACTGGGGCGGCTACAATATTTGCGGCGCGCAGTATTATTTTTACGAAACGGGAAAAAATCAGACTTTTCAAATGAGGCTCCCCGACGATTTGACGCAGGTGAAAAAATACTACCTCGCCAGACAGTCCAAGCTTGCGGACTTAGACCAGGACGTGGAAGTCTATCTCGACAAAACGGGCAAACTGACGCTTGCGGACGAGTGGACGGATAAGATTGCGGACTGGGGGGACAGCGCTTACGGCAATCGAGATTTCGGTTTGAATACGGTCGCTCTCGATCCCTCCCGTTTTGAAGGGCTTGGGGGAGGAGAGAATGCGGGATTCTTTTTGAAAAAGAATACGGACGGCTGGTATTCGGCGTGCGAATACTGGCTGCTCTGGGAAAACGCCGCGGGAGAAATTTTCGTGTCCGACTATTTCGATATGGCGTATGAATTCGATAAGCAAGCGCACTCTTACGCGAGCGCCGAGCCGTCCAGCTATTTCTTCGGCTATCAGTTTATCGCCCAGGACAACGCCATGCTCGTTTCGAGAACGAGAGGCGCGAAAGCGGAAATCCTGCGCACGCCCGAAATTGCCAAAAAGGGGGATATCGAATATACCTTTGCCCTGGACGAAAAAGAAAAAGTTTTCGATTTGAAAGATTACGTGAGCGTAAAGACCAATCATTTCAGCTGTCAGGTCGGATATTTCCTCGACGGAGCGGAAACGGATGAGATCGTTCTGCCCAATGACAACGCGGAGGGAACGATCCTTGTGGAAATTCTCCCTGCGGGCGCTAACGACGCCAGCGGCAATCTGGATTTCGGGGAAAAGAAAGTGACGATAAGTTATAAAACGATTAAAACGGTAGAGGAAACATATCTCGAAAAAATTTCCAATATAGAGGTCTTTGCCACGAGGGAAGGGCAGACGCTGGAACTTCTGGATTACGTCCGCACCAATGCAAAGGAAGGGGAGTGGAGCTATTCCGCGTTCGGCGGGGAATTCGTTTCGGGAACGGAGTTTTCCGTGCCCTTCGAGGAAAAGACGGGGCCTATCGTGTTAAGATTCGTTTCCGCGCAGGGGGAAGAGCTGCGCACGGAGCTTACCTATTCGTCGAAAAAGATCGTCGTAAAGAGTCCGCCGCCGCTTCCCTATCTGGACGCCTGCGACAGCGTTTCTGATTTTTGGACGCCTTTGTCCGAAGCCCCCGTCGCTGTGAAAGACGGTAAGTACGTCAGCTCCGCCGAAAACCGTTGGAGCGCGATTGCGGATACGGGACTGAATTCGTATATGTTTCAATTCACTTTGAACGTAGCGGGAGCGCAGGGCGACAGAGCAAAACACGGCGTCCTTCTGCACGCCTTTTACAGCTTGAAGGGACTCAACGGCACCCTCGTCGGCTTCGAGCTTCAAGGAGATAAACTGATGTGTTCCGTCGGCTATTATGCGGACGGTAAATATACGGAATACGCCTATAAACACACTTATTTTAACGGCGCTTTGGATTATATCGTAAAAATTACGGTGGAAGGCTCCGCCGTTCAGCTGATGATAAACGGATGGAATACCTTTCAGATGACGGATAAATATTCCGCGGGAACGGGAATCGCCCTCTTAAACGGCGACGCGGAAATTTCTTATGACAATTTCGTTTTGATAGAGTCCGAGGGAAGCATGGACGAATTTGTGTTCAGAGAAGATTGGAAAGGAGCGGACACCTATCAGAAAAACGCGCGTTTTTCCTCCCCGTTCACCCTGTTTTTCAAAACTCTTTCCGGCGGCACGAATTACAGATTGGCGCGCAGAACGCCGCTCGGCGAAACCGCGCAGGCCGCCGAAATTTACGCGGACGGGCAAAGTTACGGGACGTGGAAAACGGTAAAAGGGGAACAATACGGCGACGTATTTTTCGGACTCTCCGACTTTTCCCCGCAGGGAGCACAGTGTTCGATTCGCGTGGAGCCGCGGGACGGAAACGTGTTTTCGGCTTCCTATCTTTGGCTGATCTGTGAAAAGGACGGCAGGGATTATATCGCGGACTGCGTTTATTTCCCTTACGAGTACGACGCCCTGCTGCACGGAGTCACGGAGATTCCCGCCGTCGATGCCTCGGATACGGGGTTCGTGGCGACGGGCAATGAGATGATCTTGAATACGGCGACGGGCGAAGAAGTGCGCTACGCGGCGAACGACGGCGTGCTGGGCAAGATGCAGCCGCTCACCTATTCCGATAAAAAAGTTTCTCAAACCACTACTTTGCCCTATCGGTTATATCTTCCCGAAAATTACGATTCGTCGAAGAAATACCCCGTTCTTTTATACTTACACGGCGCGGGCGAACGCGGGAGCGACAATATGGCGCAGGTGGCCGGCTCCAACCTCGGCGTGACGTTTCCGCTCAAACGCATCATCTTCGGCAGCTATCGGAACGACGTCATCATCGTCGCTCCGCAGTGCCCGCTCGATAAAAGATGGGTGGAAACGGATTGGACGCCGGGCGGCTATAAGATAGACGAAGTGCCGCAGTCCGTCCCTTCCAAATTGGCGGCCTCCCTGCTTTATAACGAAATCTTCCAAAAGTATTCGGTCGATTTGTCGCGCGTCTACGGGGCGGGCATTTCCATGGGCGGCTTCGGCATCACGGATATGGCGATGCGCTATCCCGATCTGTTCGCCGCCATCGTAAACAGCGCGGGCGGCGCCGACAGCGGCGAATTCGCACTGCTCTCCACGACGGCGCTGGCGGGGTACAACAGCAACTCGGATACGACGGTGGGTTACGAGGCCCTTGCGCAGCTGTGCGGGAATATGAAAGACGCGGGACTGGACGCGAGGTATACCCATGTCGAAGATATCGGACATCTGTCCTGGCTGGTCGCTTATCAGGACGCGGAACTCCTGCATTGGCTCTTCTCCAAAACGAAGAAATGGACGGTGAAAGTCAACGCGTTCGGCGGGAGTTTGAACGGCGATATTTTAGAAAGCTTCGGGATCGATCAGGAAAGGGTCGTCCTGCCCGACGCCTATAAAGAAGGTCTGACTTTCGCAGGGTGGTACACGGACGCGGGGTATCAGAACACAATCGCGGAATTTGACGGAAGCATCGCGCGGAATCTCACGCTTTACGCCAAATATGTAAAAAATATCACCGTCAGCTTTTCGGACGGCGAAAAAATCATCGACACGTTGGAAACGACGGACGAGGAAGAAGTCGATCTCTCTAAAATATCTCTGCAAAAGGAGGGGTACACGCTGACGGGCTGGTCGGACGGTACGAACGATTATTCGCTCACCGAGCCGCACGCGTTCGGCGAAAACGTGACTCTCACCCCGAAATGGAGCGTCAATCGGTATGTCGTGAAGATCTACGACGGCGAAACGGAGCTTTTCAACGAAAGTTACGATTACGGAACGTCGCCCGAGATCGCCCCTTTGCAAAAGGCGGGCTATCGATTGGAAGGGTATTATAAAGAAGCGGATTTCAGCGGAGAAAAAGTTTCGCTGCCGCAGACGGTGACAGGGGATTTAATCCTTTATACGAAGTGGATTCCCGAACAAACTACGTCGGACGGAGAAACGTCCGCTTCGGATTCCGTAAGCGGTTCCTCGTCGGAGAGCGACTCCCGGGATACGGCGTCCGATTCGCACGGCGGCTCCGACGGGACTGTGATCGGCGGCTGCAAGGGCTGCGGAGGCGTTTCCGTGCCCCTGGCGGGAGGTCTGGCGCTGTTGACCGCGGCGATTTTCAAAAGAAGAAAAAATCGCTGATTTAAATTTTTTCAAAGATTTGCCTCTATTCTTTGGAAGAAAACGTACAAAGGCGGCGCAAATCTTTGCGCCGCTTCGTATAGAGAGCGCTTACATAATTTTATAACGTCTATGTTTTAGAGGAAGTCTTCCCGATCGGAAAAAAGAAGAGGAACCGCATAGGGAAAAAGCGCGCAGGATCTTTGGCGGCCGTACACGAGCAGTACGGCTGCTTCTTTTTGCCTCTCTTTTATTTTGTATCGACAAATAAAAGTATTTTACTTGACTTATTTCATTTTTGCGCATATAATAATAGAAACGATTTTTTCTATTATGAGGGTGGCTATGAACAGAATTTATAATTTTTCAGCCGGACCGGCGCAACTGCCTTTGGAGGTGCTCAAAGAGGCGCAGGAGGAAATGCTCGACTATCGCGGCACGGGAATGTCCGTGATGGAAATGAGTCACAGAGGCAAGGATTTCGGAAAAATCATCGCGGAAGCGGAAGCAGAACTTCGCTCTCTTGCGGATATTCCCAAGGAGTATAAAGTTCTGTTTTTGCAGGGCGGCGGAAACACGCAGTTTGCGATGGTGCCGATGAATCTGATGAAAAACAGGGAAGCGGATTACATACTCACGGGCGTGTGGGCGAAAAAAGCGGCTAAGGAAGCCGGGATTTTCGGCAAGGTGAATATTCTCGCCTCCTCCGAGGACAAAACCTTCTCCTATATCCCCGATTGCTCCGACCTGCCCGTTTCTTCTCGTGCGGACTATGTATATATCTGTGAAAACAACACGATTTACGGCACGAAATTTCATGCGCTGCCCGATACCAAGGGCAAGCCTTTGGTGGCGGATATGTCCTCGTGCTTTTTGTCCGAACCCTTTGACGTGAAAAAATACGGCTTACTCTTTGCGGGCGCGCAGAAAAATATCGGACCGGCGGGTACGGTGGTCGTGATCGCGCGAGAGGATCTTATTCGGGAGGACGCGCTGCCGGGTACTCCCACTATGCTGAAATACTCCGTTCACGCCAAGGAAAACAGTATGTTCAATACGCCGCCCTGTTACGGCATTTACATTTGCGGAAAAGTGTTCAAATGGATCCGTTCCCGCGGCGGACTTGCCGCGATGAAGCAGGTGAACGAGGAAAAGGCAAAAATTCTTTACGAGTATCTCGATGCGAGCAGGTTGTTTACGCCCACCGTCGCAAAGCGCGATCGTTCGTTGATGAACGTACCTTTCGTCACGGGCAGCGAACAGCTCGACGCGCAGTTCGTCGCGGAGGCGAAAGAAGAGGGACTCCTCAATCTCAAAGGGCACAGAACGGTGGGCGGTATGCGCGCCAGTATCTACAACGCGATGCCCAAAGAGGGCGTTGAAAAATTAGTGCGCTTCATGGAAAAATTCGAAAAGGAACACGGGAAGCAAAGAGATGTATAAAGTAAAATGTTTTGATAAGATAGCGAAGTGCGGACTCGATAAGCTCGGAAACGGGTATGTTTTTACGGACGATATCGCGGAGGCGGACGTCGCTTTGGTGAGAAGTTCGTCTTTGCACGAGATAGACGCGGGGGAAAATCTTTTCGCCGTGGCGCGTGCAGGCGCGGGAGTAAACAATATTCCCGTGGACAAATTCGCGCAAAAGGGGATCGTCGTGTTCAATACGCCCGGAGCGAACGCAAACGGGGTGAAGGAACTGGTCATCGCCGCCCTGCTGCTTTCCAGCCGCGACGTCATCGACGGCGTGAATTGGGTCAGGACGATCGAAGGCGATGTGGGAAAGGCGGTGGAAAAGGGCAAGAAGGCGTTTGCGGGCAAAGAGATCGCGGGGAAAAAGCTGGGGGTGATCGGCTTGGGCGCCATCGGCGTTCTCGTCGCCAACAGCGCCATATCCCTCGGCATGACGGTGTACGGCTACGACGTCAATCTTTCCATAGAACACGCTCTTGCCCTCAAAAACAATATCATCACGGTGAAAACGCTGGACGAGATGTTTGCCGAATGCGACTACATCACCGTTCACGTTCCCCTGCTGGAAAGCACGAAATACCTTTTTAACGCGGACGCTTTCGCCAAAATGAAGGACGGGGTGAATATCATCAACTTTTCCCGGGATCTTCTCGTCAACGACGAGGATATGTGCGCCGCGATCGCGAGCGGGAAGGTGCACCGCTATGTGACGGATTTCCCCAACGAAAAGGTACGGAATATGCCGGGCGCGATCGCGGTGCCGCATTTGGGGGCGTCGACTTCGGAAAGCGAGGACAACTGCGCCGTAATGGCGGTAGGGCAGCTCAAAGATTACGCCGCGACGGGCAGCATCAAAAATTCGGTCAACTTTCCCGCACTCGACGCGGGGAGCATCGCGGGCGGATACCGTATCGCCGTTCTGCATAAAAACGTTCCCAATATGATCGGGCAGTTTACCGCGCTTTTGGGAAAAAAGGGGATCAATATCGTCAATATGGCGAATAGGAGCAAGGGGAACTGCGCCTATACCGTCATCGACGCGGAAGCGGATCCCGCGGGGATCGCCGCGGAACTCTCCGCGATTGAAAACGTTTACAGGGTCAGAATCATCAAATGAAAATCGGAATGCCTATTCTGTATTCTTTCGATTCGCTTCTCGATAATTTCGCTTTTGCTTCGCGCGGCGGATTCGATTTTGTGGAACTCAATCTGAATTTTTCCTATTGCCGCAAAGCGCTTCTCGAAAAGGGGCTTTTAGGCTCTCTGATCAAGAAATACGGCTTGGGAATTACGCTGCATTTTTTCGACGAAGCGGATTTCGGCACTTATGACGAAGTCGCGGAAAGCTATTTAATTCTCTTGGAAAGGTATCTGCTGCCCGCGGCGGCAGAAGGACTGAAAACGCTCGTGGTGCATCTGATCGAAGGTCCCGTCGTCACGATCAGCGGCGTGAAAAATTACGTGTACGAAAAAGAGTTCGACGAATATATCGCGCGTTTGAAGAGAACGCTCTCCCGCGTGGAGCGGCTCTGCCGCGAAAATAAGGTGGCTTTGGCGCTCGAAAACTCCAAAACCGTCCCCTATATGGAAAAGACGTATGCCGCTTTGCAACACGAGGGCTTCTCTTTCACTTTCGATATCGGTCACGACGAAGTCTGCGGCAATCTGCCGCGAAAAATTTTTCAAAAAACGGACTTTCGCGGCGTCAAGGAGTTCCATATCCACGACGTCAAATCGGAAAAGAGCATGAAAAAGGATCACGTCAATCTGGGCGACGGAAAGGTGGACGTCGCGTATTATAAACGCGTCGCGGAAAGAATCGGCGCGGACTGTTTGCTCGAACTCAAATGCACCGCCGATCTGGAAAACTCTCTCGCGTACTTCAAAAAATTGTGACGCGGGACGAACCGCGGCAAATCCGTTTCGCTCTGTAATACAATATTTTTTTTGCGCAAGGAGCGTCTTCCTCCCTATACGGGATTGTTGCTTTGCACTTAAAAGGATTTAAAATAGTTTCCATGAATTCGCAAATAGAAACGACGGTCGTTTTACGACGGTCGTTTTTTTTCGTTTGGGCAAAGGAAGAAAACGTATCGAAGGGTCGCAAAAATTTTTCTGCCGCGGAATACGAAATTTTGAGAAGAGCCGAAGAGAAAACTCCTGGTATGGCAAACGGATTCAAAGGGTAAACTAAAAGCATAAGGTGGAAAAGAAATTGAAATTGGAATCGGTTTGGCAGGGTGAAACAAAAAAATATCCGGGGCTGGAAAAAGATATCGACTGCGACATCGCCGTAATCGGCGGCGGCATTGCCGGCTATCTCACGGCTTTCAAACTGGCGGAGGCGGGGCGGAAAGTGACGCTTTTGGAAGCGGACAGATTGTTTTCGGGAACGACGGGGCGCACGACGGCAAAAATTTCCGCTAACCAGGGCAGCGTTTACGCCGAGCTTTCCGCTCGTTACGGACAGCGCGCCGCAAAGCTGTACTACTGCGCGCAGGAAGAGGGAAAGCGGGAATATGCGGAACTCGTGGAACGGCATCATATCGAGTGCGACTGGATGGAAACGGACAGTTACGTCTTTTCCGAGGACGGCGGTTCTAATCTCGAAAATACATTCGAGGTCTTGCGCGGAATCGGAGCGGAATGTGAAATGGTATACGAACTCCCGCCCTTTCGGGGCGTGTGCGCGTTGAAAATGAAGGGGGAGTATTTGTTTGATCCGCTGAAATTTTTGAGCGCGCTGCCCGTCGGCTTTGAAATATACGAATCCACCCGCGCCGTAAAGGTGGATACGAAGCGCAAACTCATTCAAACGGACAGGGCGACGGTGCGGGCGGATAAAATAATTATAGCGACGCACTATCCCATCGTGAATTCGCGCGGCGGCTATTTCATGAAGCTTAGGCAATCCATGTCCTACACCGTCGCCGTTCGGGAAAAATGTACGGAAAATATGTATCTCAACGAGCGGGAAGACGGACTCTCCGTGCGTCCGTATGCGGAAGGCACGCTTTTCGGCGGCGGGGACCATAGGACGGGAAGGATAGAAAGCGAACGGCATTTCGATAGACTGAAAGAGCGCGCGAAAAGTCTTTTCGGGGCGAACGCCGTCACGCATTGCTGGTGTGCCGAGGACGTCATGACCTTCGACGGGATGCCTATGGCGGGGAGATACTCGAAAAATACCGCCGACGTATACGTGGTGACGGGGTTCAATAAATGGGGTATGACCAATGCCATGGTCTGTGCGTCCGTATTGACGGATGCCCTTTTGAAAAGAAAAAACGCCTATGCGGAAATTTTTTCTCCGCAAAGGCATATTAAAAAATCGTTCGGGGATTTTACGTCGAATGCGATGACTAACGCAAAGGGACTTATTCTCGGCTATTTCGGCGTTTCTTTTAAAACTGCCGCCGACGTGCCTGCCGGCAGCGGCATGATCGTCTTTTACAACGGCAAAAGGCGCGCCGTCTATCGGGATTTAGAGGGAAATCTGCACGTCATCGGGTGTATGTGCCCGCATATGCACTGCGAATTGGCTTGGAACGGCAATACGAATACGTGGGATTGCCCCTGTCACGGCTCCCGTTTCGACATTTACGGCAATATCCTTTCCGAGCCTGCGGTGAAAGCTTGTAAGTACGAGAGAAAGAACGGGGAAGAGTAAAAGGCGATTCCTTTATTTTACTGCCGATAGACGAGCGGGGACGAATAGTTCTTTTGAAGATAGCCGAACGCAAAATCGATATCGCCCAGCCAGGCTTCGATGTCCGCTTCGTTTACTAAAACGGGAATGCGGTCGTGAAAGTCTTTGACGGGCGGAGTGGCTTCCTTCGTCAGAATAATACAGGGATTCTTATCGGAAAGCCGTTTGTAAAAGCCGCCGAGAAATAAGGGTTTGTCGTCGGAGCGATGAAACAGATATTTTTGCTTGGAGGAAGACCATTCATAGAAGCCGCTTGCGGGAAGCAGACAGCGCCTTTCGAAAAAATCCCGCCGAAACATCGGCTTTTCCGTCACCGTTTCGCTGCGGGCGTTGATGATGACGCCCTTTTCGTTAAATTTATCATATCCCCACGTGAGCAATTCGGTCGTCACATTCCCGTTTTTCATCACCAGAGCGGGAACTTTCTCGCTGGGGAAAATTTCGCCCGGATGAAGACCGTCGTAATTGTATCTTTTTTGAAGGTCGTTGAAAATGAATTCCATATAGGGATCGCCGAGATTGAATTCGAATCTTCCGCACATAACTAAATCACCTCTCTTTCAGTATACACCTTTTCTGCAATTTTTACAAACGCTTGCGTATGCCAAAACAAAAATAAAGGCATAGAAACGGGCGTTTTTCTATTTGTACGGCAGATAGGAAAAGCGATTTTTAACCAAACGCATCCGTATCGCTATTTTCGCTTAAAAAAATTTTTATAGACGCGATAGGAAAACGTCCGAAGAGGGCGTTTTTTTATGTGCGCCGTTTTGTTTCGACGCGCGCCGAAACTTCTTAAAAGAAACGTTGACAAAAAGAGTGCATAGCCGCGGCGTTTATCGCCCACATTTACAGTGACGCAATCGGGAGTATTTGAAAGAGAGAACTTGAAATACTTTCACAGTCCTGCCCAAATCGGGGAAAAACAGGAATAAAAAATAGAAAAATGTTTTGTGGAAGCGTTACAAACAACAAAATTACAAGAACAAAACACATTCTACTATTCAAATTCCTGGAAAAATGTTGTATCCTTATTTTGGCATTGTGATAGAAGTCAAGGAAAAAATAAAGCTTTAAAAAGGCGGCAGAGATGACGGAAACAACAGATACGACGAGAGATAAAAAAATGGCGGAATGGAGCGACGAGGAACCTTATCGGGAGCCTGTGGACGAAACCAAGCCTTTCGACGTCCGATATCCTTGGGAACTGCATTACAACAAATATATCGAAAATGCGCAGTTGTCCATTTATGAAAGCGGCTGGCAGCATTGCAGCCCCGGCTACAAATACGGACCGGCGCGCTGGGGATATTTTCTTCTGCATTTTATCGAAAACGGACGCGGAACTCTCACCGTCAATCACACGAGCTACAAGCTTTCCCGCAATCAGGTGTTTCTCACTCTTCCGGATACGGATACGACGTATACGGCGGACGAAGAGCTGCCCTGGCACTATTGCTGGGTAGGGTTCAACGGGCTCAACGCCAAGGAGTTTTTGATTAAATCGGGGTTTATCGAAAACGGCGTCTATATAAAGTCTTTTTCCTCCCCCGAGAAGATTTTTTCCATCTTTAAGCAGATCAACGATTATAACGCCCGGGACGAAGCCTCCGCGCTGGGTATGCTGGGATGTCTTTACGTTCTGTTTGCCGAGATGTTCAGGGAAAATAAAAATTTTGAACTTCCCGTCGTGGAAAATGAGAGCTATATCGACAGGGCGGTGCGATATATCAATGAAAATTACGGATTTCCCATCACCATAAAAGACGTCGCCGATTACGTCGGATTCGACCGCAGCTATTTCTTTAAGATATTCAAACAGCAGATCGGCGTATCCCCGAAGGAGTACCTCATCAATCAGAGGATGTCCAAGGCGCGCAGCCTGATGAAAGACACCGAGTATTCCTGTTATGAGATCTGCAAAATGGTGGGGTACGAGGATTATTCCAATTTTTCGAAAACGTTTAAGAAAAGATACGGCAAGACGCCGCGGGAGTACGTGGCGCAGCCCTTTGAAGCCGACGCGCTGACCGAATGACCATAGGAGATAAGCGCAAAGCGGCGAAAAGGGGACGCGGAGAAGCGAGGTTATTATGAAAGAAACGGAATGTAAAAAGGGTATCCTGCGGGCAAAGACAGACGGCGGTCCGCCGAAAGCGGGAAGGCGAACGGGCTTCAACGAAAACAGGCTGCGAAAGAATCTGTTTATCGTGGGAATGCTGTCGATAGCGATCGTTCATTTTCTGGTCTTTTGGTTGTACGTAAATTTGAGTTCGATTTTAATGGCGTTTAAGAACGTGACGATAGAAGGAACAAAATGGGGATTCGGAAACTTCAAAATTATGTTCGACAGTTTTAGGAATCCCACCTCGGAGCTGCGCGGCGCGTTTGTCAACACCATGATTTTTTTTGCCGTAAATCTTCTCATCAAGCTGCCTTTGACCTTTATCTGTTCGTATTTCCTCTATAAAAAGATCAAGGGATATAAATACTACCGCTTCGTTTTCTTCCTGCCGAGCATCATTTCCGCCGTCGTTCTTACGTCGCTGCTGAAATACATGGTCAATCCCGGCGGTCCTCTTCCCAGAATATACGAGATGCTGTGGGGCAGGGAAGCGCCGCTGTTTCTTGCGGACAGCGACTATGCGCTGGGCGTCATCCTCTTTTATACCATCTGGTCCGGATTCGGCGTCAATATCATCCTCTTTCAGGGCGCGATGAGCAGAATCCCGCCCGAGATCATCGAGGCGGGAAAAATAGACGGCGTGGGAATGACGAGGGAACTTTTCCAAATCGTTACGCCGCTCGTCTGGCCGACGATTTCCACCGTCGTGGTGCTGGCGTTCGTGGGTATCTTTTCGTCGAGCGGGGAGATCCTGCTGTTTACAAAGGGACTTTACGATACGTATACCATCTCCTATTGGATATTCGAGCTGGTGCAGGGGATCAAGGGTACGGTCAATCTCGAATACGCGTCCACCGTGGGTATCTTTTTCTCGGTCATCGCGCTTCCCATCGTTTTGCTCGTCAAGCGCGGGCTGGAAAAAATCACGGAAAGCGTGGAATATTAGGAGGCTGCGAAAATGAAAAAATATAAAGAAAACGCCTCTTTCACCAAAAAGAGCACTGCGGAACGCATCGTTTATATCGTCGTCTTCGTTCTCTTTTTCCTCTATGCCGCGAGCTTGCTCTATCCTTTCCTCTGGGGATTGCTTTCCTCCCTCAAAGGGGTGGACGAATATTTGGATTCGCCCTTTTCTCTCCCGTCGGGATGGCTGTTTTCCAATTACGCCTCCGCGTTCGAGATGCTGCGCTACAACGACGCAAACTTCCTGCAAATGATCTTCAACAGCATCTGGTTTACCGCCGGCGGCACTTTGATTGCGGGAATCGTCGTTTGCATGACGGCTTACGTCGTGGCGAAGTACGATTTTAAAGGAAAGGGCTTCATTTACGCCTTGTCCCTCGTCATTATGGTAGTGCCCGTGGTGGGCGCGCTGCCCGCGCAGTATCGGCTGTATAATCAGCTGCATCTCACCGATTCCCCGCTGCTTCTCATCACTTACGCGAGCGGTTTCGGATTTAACTTCATCGTGATGTACGGCTTTTTCAAATCGTTGCCGTGGGGCTATGCCGAGGCGGCGTTCATCGACGGCGCGACGCATTTTCAGGTGTTCTGGAAGATCATGCTGCCCCAGGCGTCCGCCTGTATCTTTGCCATTTCCATCGTCAATGCCATCGGGATGTGGAACGACTACATGATCCCCATGCTGTATCTCGACCATATGCCCACGCTCGCTTCGGGATTATACAGCTATCAGACCATCATGGAGATGGATACGAACTGTAATTATCCCGTCTATTTCGCGGGCATATTCATGTCGATGCTTCCCATGGTCGTCATCTACGGAGCGTTCCACAACGTAATCATGGACAATACCGCCACGGGCGGATTAAAGGGTTAAAAAAATCATATTGAAAAGGAGCAAAATATGAGGATTTCAAAGAAACTTACCACGGCTGCCGCGCTCGCTCTGGGCGGAATCATGTTTGCGATTCCCTGTGCCGGCTGCGGACAGAGGGAGTACGAGGACAACGAGGATACCGTCGTCATCGACTTTTTCAAGGGGGATTACGGGATCGATTTCATCAATAACCTCGCCGACGCGTTTATGGCAAAGCACGAGGGAAAAAAGATCTACGTCAAGGATACGGTGCTGAGAAATCAGATCATCGACAGACTCAAATCGGGACCTAAAAGCAACGACGCGGATATCGTCATGACGAACGGGGACGCGTTCGGCACGATCGGTTTGGGCGCGCAGTTCGGTCAGCCCGCCATGTTCGAGCCGCTCACCGAAGTGTACGATTACGTCGCGCCCGGGCAGAGCAAAAGTATCCGGGAACTTACGCAGCAGTCCTTTAAGGACGTCACTTCCTTCACGATAAACGGGGAAACGAAGGAATATTTCATGATTTGGGCGTCCGGGCTTCAAGGCTTGATCTACAACAAGGATATGCTCGGCGAGGACCGTCTGCCCAAGACCACCGACGAACTCATAGCGCTCGCGGGCGAGTTGAAGGAAGAACTCAAAGATACGAAAAAATCGGCTTTTATCTATTCGGGTTATGTGGATTATTGGATGCCCATCCATTTGGTCTGGTGGGCGCAGTACGCGGGCGAAAAGGCCTACAACAAATTTTACGAAGGGGAAATCGAACAGCTGAATCCCTTTACGGGAGAATACGAATATACGCAGAGTCCCGCGATTTTCACGATGCCGGGAAGAGAAGAATCTTTAAGCGTCATGGAAACGCTTTTGAAACACAGCAACGGCTACTGCGATAAAAATTCCACGGCGCTCAGCTTTACGGACGCGCAGCGCAATTTCCTCAAAGGGCAGGCGGCGATGCACCCCAACGGGGACTGGCTGGGAACTTCCGTGGACAAGGAAAACGCCAACGTGGCGTTCATGAAAACGCCCGTCATTTCCGCCATTGTCGATAAACTCGACACGGTCCGCGACGATAAGACGCTTTCCAAGGTAATCGCGTATATCGACGGCGACGAGGGCGCCGAACTGCCCGCAGGGGTTTCCGACGCGGATTTGAAAACGGTGACGAACGCGCGCAATATGATCTATCTCGCGTCCACGACGCATTTTGTAGGGATTCCGTCTTATGCCAATGCAAAGCCGCTCGCCAAAGAATTTCTCAAATTCATGTACTCGGAAGAGGGGGCGATGATCTTCGCAAAATCGACCAACGGCACCAATCTTCCCGTCAATTACGATTATCTCGGCAACGCCGAGGTTGCGGCGAAATTCTCGGACTTCCAAAAATCCCGCCTCGCGCTGATGAACGAGGACGCCATCGGAATCTATCAACGTCCGCAGCATCCCATCGTCTATAAGGGAATGCTCAAACCGTACTCGTACAATTCGGGCGTGTTGGAAGCCGCGTTCGGCGCGACTAATGAAAACGACCGCAAGACGGCGGCAGACATCATCAAGATCGATACGCAGAAGTACGACACTACGGGCTGGAATAACTTGCTCAAACTCGCGGGATTGAAATAAGGAGATGCTATGAAAAGAAGCTTCAAGATTCTGTCGGTACTCGCCTCCGTCGCCATGTCTTTCACGCTGCTCATCGGCTGCGGAAAGAACGGCGCGTCGGCGGACGAATACGCGGACATATGGACGGCTCCGGGGACGGTCAAGATACTCAAAGACCGCGAGGCGGACGACGCTTTGCGGGGCAACGCTCTCAAAGTGTCCATGGCAAAAAACGAGTACGAGGGCGCGCAGATCATCCTGTCCCCCAAGGCGGATATTTCCTACGATATTTCCGCGGGAAAACTCGTAAACGAAAACGGAAAGGAATTTCCCGCCGACCGCATCGAGTTTTTCAATCAACACTATATCGAAACGACTTCCCGCTCCAATAATAACGTTCAGCTGGGACCGGGCTGGTATCCCGAAGCGTTGATCCCGCTCGACAAAGCGCGGGAAAAGAAGGAGCTGAACGCCTCCAAAACGGCTGAAAATCAGGGGATTTGGGTGAAATTTCACACCGCAGAGGACACGCAAGCGGGGATTTACAGCGGCAAGTTTTCCCTCACCGTCAACGGCGCAAAAGCGGAGATTCCCGTCTTTCTCACCGTCTGGAATTACGTCGTTCCCGCCCAGTCGCACGCCCGCACGGCGTTCCTCAACTATCAGGACTCCGTGATCCAGGGCGAAGGGGACAACTCAGACGAGATGATGGAGGCGTATTACGAGTTCTTCCTCGAAAACCGAATCACGGTGTCCTCGCTTCCCGCCAAGGCGGACGATGACGAACGCTTCCTCCAAATGCTGAAAAAATATTACGCTCACCCCGCTATGACTGGCTATGCGGTGCCGTATGTGGAAGCGATGATCAATAACGAACAGCAGCCCGATTACGAAAAGCTTAAAATCACGATCAAAAAGATCATCGATCTTTCGATTGAGGATAAGGTGGACTATCTAAAAAAAGGATATTTTTACGTTACTTTGATCGACGAGTTCGATCAAGTCGCGGAAAGACAGGGACTCGCCAAAAGAGTCGGCGAAAACATAGATTCCATGCTTGTTCAGATAGAGAAGGAATTGTTATCTTCCGACAAAGATTTCTTTACGGACAAGGACGGGACGGATTTCCTCGCAAGTTTAAGACAATCTTTAAGACAGCTTCCGAATATGGCGGTGGCGCAGCCTTCGAGAAATCAGGATCTCATTCCCTATTTCGAGATCTGGGCGATTCCCGCTATCTACATCAATTCTAAGGCAAACCGCGACAATTTCGACAAATGGCTTTCGGGCGAGGGACGCGAACACTGCGAAACGTGGTGGTATACCTGTATCGGTCCCGAAAATCCGCACGTTTCCTATCATATCGACGATTATCTGCTCTCGGCCCGCGCGATGGGCTGGATGCAGAAGGACTATGGTCTTGCGGGCAATCTCTATTGGTCGAGTTCCGCTTATGTGCGCCGCGTCGACGGCGATAACGAGCGTCCCGTGGATCCCTATACGACGCCCAATCGTTTCGGGGACGCTTCGGTGAACGGCGACGGCTATCTCGTCTATCCGGGCGCGAAGTACGGCGTATACGGTCCCATCGGCAGCGTGCGCACGGAGGCGATCCGCGACGCAGGAGAGGACTATGAATCTCTGTGGCTTCTGGAACAGGCTTACGAGGAACTCTCCGCCTATTACGGCATCGATCTGGACGCGGACGAAACGCTGCGCTCGGTATACGATTCCCTTTATACGGGCGATCAGGCGTATACGAATACGGCGACTTTCGAAACCGCCCGCGAAACGGTGGCGGGACTCATTCTCGACGCGCAGAGCGACAACCGCATGATCGTAGAAAACGTGGAAAATCTCAACGACGGAATCCAGGTTTCCATTTTAATCAACGGCGAAGCGTCTTTGACGAAAGACGGCGAGGCACTGACGGGCGAAAGCGTCGGACAGGGCAAACGGTACGTGATGAAAGTCGATTATTCCGACTCGGATATTTATCTCGATTTCGAGTATAAGCTGGGCGGAAAGGACTATTCGGTGCATCGTTTCGTTACGACGGGCACGGGGTATGCGCTGCGCTTTACGGCAGAAAATACAAACGTTTTCCAAGTGACCGGGCAATCGGAAGGCGCCGTTTGTATCGAATCTTACGAGGGCGTGAAACAGGTCTATCGCTTCGGCGTTCAGTCCGTCTTTACGGGAAACGCTACGACGGATCTGGCGTACGAGCCTTCCATTTTGGTGAAATCGGACATTTTTGGCAAAGACACGAAGGGGAAGATCCGCAGCCTGAGATTTAAGTTTTATAATCCGGGCACGGCGGACGTGAAAATGACGGTCAAACTGTACCGTTTCTCGATGGACATCGTGGACTACACCTTAAAGCCTGGTTGGAATTCCTTGGAATTCAACAATATTCAAGACTTTGATTCCGTTACGGGAATCATATTCGCCTTCAAGAATGCGAAAGACGAGAAGGGGAATCCTGTGAAATACGACGTCTATATGGCGGATTTCATCTATCAGCTTGCGTGATAAGGAGGCGCGGACATGAAAAAAGCACTGACATTTTTAATGTGCCTGACGGTTATGCTCGGAGGTTTCGGGCTTTCCTCATGCAATCAAAAAGAGGGCGAAAACGGCGCGGGAAAAGAGAGCGCCGCCGAGATCGGGCAGGTGCAGGATATGGAAGGATACCGCAAGATCTACGACTTCGAATCGCAGGATGAGATCAACACCATCAAAGCTTTTTGGGATTTCGGGAAAATGCAGGTGAGCGGCGAACACGTCACTTCGGGTTCTCATTCCATGCGCCTCGAAGTGCTCGGCACGCAGCCCGATTATCAGTTCGTATTCCACGATTGGGAAATGATAGACGACCAATATCTGCAATTCTATGTCAGAGAAAACGACTGGATGGGACTGGAAAACGGCGATATCAGCGGTTTTGACAGCATCATGCTGGACGTATACAACGATTCGGGAAGGGAAATCCCGCTCACCATGCATTTGGTCGCGGAAGTCGATTCGAACGGGAAAGGCGACGCGCGGCAGGTGAATATCGATATGGGCACGAAAGCGCTTGCCGAAGGGGAAAATAAGGTGGAGTTTAAATTAGGACTCGCCGCCCGACTCAACGGCATCGAGAATCTGCGTTACATTCGCTTGATTTTGCCCAATCACGTCAAAGGGGAAACGCCCGCGGTGCTGTACGTGGACAATTTCCGGGCAAAGCAGTCCCTTGCGCCAAAGACGGTGAACAAGAGTAAGAGTTTTGCGAAAAACGAGATCCTGCTTTTTGAGGACGACGAGGATGCGTATATGTTTACAAATACGCTTTCCACCTGTCAATATAAGTCCTTTCTCGAATTTGAAGCGTACAGCAAGGCTTCGACGCAGGGGAATCGTTCCATGCTCGTCACGCAGCCCGTCAGTCCCCGTTCCTTCTTTTGGGGAGGAGAAGTCACCGCGCATATGTCTTCGTCGACGCTCGGCAAGCTGGATCTGTCGGGATACGACGAAAACTACGTGATCAAAGCGGACTTTATGCTGTTAGAGGGCGCCGATTCCAAATTCGTCAAGTTCTTCGTCCAATTTGACAACATGAGCTATTCGGCGGACGCGACGATGAATAAGGGCAGAAAGACCACGGTCACGATCCCTCTCTCCAAGTTTCAAACGCGGGAGCGTTTGTACGACCTCGGTTTTACGCTCGGCGAGATATTGGACGGCGACCCCGTGCAATTCGTGGTGGACAATATCCGTTTCGAGAGCAAATAAAGGATAAAATTATACGAAACGCCCGTCGTTCGGGCGAATATCAAAGATGGGATTATGGCTCGCGGCAATGCGGCTGTAAATATTAAAAACAGGTTGGGAGGACTAAGATGAAAAGACTTTTGTCATGGCTTGTGAGCGCCGTATTAACGCTTACGATGTTTACGACATTTGCGGCGTGCGGCGATAAGGAAAAGAAACCTTTGACCGTCACCGTCGAAGTGGCGGCTACGGCTACGACGCCTTGCGGCACCGATTATAAGGTGCCCGACGCGGAGGTGAAAGGGGTGGAGGATTACGAGATGGAAATTTCCGTCACCGCAACTGCGGGGGGTACGGTAAATTACAACGAAGAAACCAAAACTTTCTATGCGAAAAATCTCGGCGCGCCCGCCTATACCATTACGTATACGGCATCTTATCAGGATGACGGAAAAACGGCGACCGCGGTAGGCGTCACGAAACTTTCGACGACGGACGGCGAAAAGCCCACCATCTCCGCGCCCGATTACGTGACGGGGATCCGCGGCGATAAAGTGGAAATTCCCGAGGCGTCCGTCGTGGACAACAGCGGCGAAACGATTGCCGCCACTCACGTCGTCAAAGACGACACGGGCGCGGCTGTGGATACCGTAAAGGAAAACGAAAAGGAATACGTGCAGATCTCCGCAACGGCGAAATGGTACACGGTCGTTTACAGCGCCGCCGATTCCAGCGGCAATAAAGCGACCGACCACGAATGCAATATCTGGATCCGCAATTCGAAAGACGAAGTCGAATTTTTCGACACGAAGGAGCTTGTGGACGTTACGACGGCAAGTTCGGCTTCGGAAGTGATCGCCGCTACGGAAGCGCCTCAGGGCGGTAAAGGAAACGTTTTGAAAGTGAACGTTCCCGCAAAAGACGATACCAACGACGGATATGTTTCCCTCACCGTGCGCAATCTCGGCGTTACCGATTTCACCAACGTCGTAAAGCTCAAAATGAAGGTTTACAGCACGATAGAACTCAGCAACTATCCGGATTGGCACGGCGGCAACTCTATTACGGCGGGAAAGCTGGACGGCGCCTCGAAGGGCAAGAACGTGAAGGCGGACACCTGGACGGAGATCGTCTGGAATCGCGCGGAAGTGCAGGAAATGTTTAACGGGGAAGAGGCGGGACATTATCTGCGCCCGAGTATCGACGAAGTGACAGAGCTGCGCCTTGATATCGACAATGCGGGTTGGTGGGGCGAACAATCCGAAGGGGACGGCGGCAATGAAAAATGGCTCTCCCAGGCGTTTGTGCTCTATATCGACAGCATCGAAGTGGAACAGATGGATCTCAACTGGACGCCTAACTCTTACGAAACGGACACCGCGACCGTATATGAAATCAATACGTTCAACGACTATGCGCGTTTCGAACTTTTGAATTCTTTAAATTCTCCCGCCGAAAATTTCAAACTCAGTCTTTCCGACGAGCATACCTCCCCGTTTGATCCCGCGAATCCGGACGCGGAAAACAAATCTCTCAAAGTGGAGGTGAAGGGCTATTCGAACGGTTATCCAAGATTCGTCATTTCTTTGGAGAAGCTTGCGAAGGTCCTCGATTTAGGCACTCTTCCCGATAACGCGACGTTTAAGGTCGATATGTACGTGGAATCTTCGACGGGCGAAAAAGAAGTCGTCGACGGTCACAACAACATGGTGTTTTACGAAAAGGGAAATTCTGCGGAAAAGAAAGTCGTTTTAGAACAATCGCTTTGGGTGGAAGCCGGACAAAGCACCGTCGTCTGCGCTTCGGTCGCAAAAATCAAAGACGCTCTCATCGATATGACCAATCTCGATTCCGTCGGTTTCTTCTTCTATGTGGACGCCGACTGGGGCGGAAACTGCGAACAGGTCGTCTACTTCGATAATTTCCGCATCGAAGTCCCCAAGGCGTAAACAGAAAAAATCCTCGGACTGACAACGATTGAGGACGGACGGGAAAGCGGCGGCGCTTTTCCGTCCGCCTGAGTATCGGCGCTGAAATACGGAGAAACAGTTGTGATAAAAAAGGTGATACTCGATACGGATATCGGCAACGACTGCGACGACGCGGGGGCGCTCGCCATGCTTTGCGGCTATGCGCGGCGGGGCAAATGCGAGATACTCGGCGTCGCCTCCGGTACGGCAAAACCTTTTGCCCCTTCCTGTATCCGCGCGATCGGCAACGATTACGCCCTTTCTTTTCCCATCGGCGCTTTAAAGGACGGCTTTGACGCTTCGCGCGACTATTATTGCGGACTTTTTTGCGGCGCTTGGGAAGAAGCGGAAGAGTACGTCCGATTTTATCGGCGGATTTTTTCGCGGAACAGAAATATTTTGTTGATCTGTATCGGCGCCCTGCACGGAATGCGCGTTCTTCTCGACTCGCCGCCCGACGATATTTCCCCCCTAAACGGCACGGAACTCTTCGCATCGGCGGTTTCGAAAGTCTATGCGATGTGCGGACGATTCGACGGAGAAACGGAATGGAATATCGAAATGGATATTCCGTCCGCCCGTTCGTTTTTTTCGCGCTGTCCCGCGCCCGTCGCGGTGTGTCCGTTCGAAGAGGGCGTCGGAGTGCTGACGGGAAAAAATCTGCGCGAAAACAGCGCCGCGAGGCGCGTTTACGAATCTTTCTGCAAGGACAAGGGAGGGGTAAGGGACAGTTGGGATCCTCTCACCGTCTATGCGGCGATAGAAGAAAAAAACTGCCGCATCGAGCCTTGCCGCCTGTCTTTGGACGAAGAGGGAAAAATGAAAAGAGAAAAAGGTACGGAACACGCCGTGATAAGCGCGAAAAAGGGAATCGGGAAAATTCTCGATAAACGAATGGTTTGACGGTTGACTGCACAGGGGCGGAAAATGAAAAAAATTTGGCGGGAGAAAAAGGAATGAAAAAAAATTGGTTCCCCATCGGGTTTTGGAACTATGTGGACTGCGGCAGGCTTGACCCGATGAAAGAAGCCAAAACATGGAAAGAACTGGGAATGACGCTCGCGATGAGTTTCGAATATCACTCCAAAGCCGATCGCCCTTGTATGATAAAGACGCTTAACGCCTGCGAGAAGCAGGGGCTGCGCGTCATCGTCTGCGACTGTCGGACGCACTGGAAAAATCTCGAAGAAAAAGGCGAAGCCGCTTTTGCGGAAGACGTAAAAAAAGCCGTAGACGATTTCGGTTCCCACAAGGCTTTTTATGCCTTCCACGTGGGCGACGAACCCGACAGGGAACATTGGCAGAGCATGAAAAAAGCCTGCGAGGTCGTAAGCCGTTTTTCCGTTCCCTTCGTCAATTTTTATCCCGTCTGGGAAGGAGCGGATTTCGAGGAGAAAATAGGCGTGCCGTTTCAGAATTACGGCTCTTGTCTTTTGGAAACCCTCCGCGAAACGGGACTTAATATGCTCGCGTACGATTGCTATAATCAGTGTTACGAATACGAAAAAGAAAAAGGATTGGAAAGCTATTTCGCAAATTTAAATTTATTTGGAAAAACCGCAATGGAGCAAGGTGTTCCCATGTGGACGTCCCTTTTGAGCGTGGGACATTGGTGCTATCGCGTTCCCACGGAGGACGATCTGCGCTGGCAGATTTCTACGTCCGTCGCGCACGGAGCGAAAGGGCTTTTGTGGTTTTTCGTCTACGAGCGCGCCCTCGATTCCTCCTATCGCCTTTCTCCGATCGATTTGTACGAAAACCGCACAGAAACGTTTGAACGATTGGCGCGGCAGAACAAAATTTTCAAGGATCATTTTTCTTCCCGCCTGGCGGGCGCGACGCTCGACAGGGTGACGCATTTTAACAAATCTTACGGAAGGACGGAAACGTATGCGGAAGGGTCCTTTGCGGATTTCGAGATTTCCACGACATACGGCAATCCGTTGATTCTCTCAAAATTTCATGACGAAGAAGGCGAATTCGTATTGATCGTAAATAATTCTCAAAACAACAGCGAACGAGTGCGGGGCAGTTTGGAAAGAGTAGCTTTCGACGAATGGCTGGCGCCCGGGCAGATGAAGCTGTTGAAGTACGGAGAGAACGGAGCGAGAGAGCGGTTATAAAAAGTAGAAAAAAGCAGGAGGAAGCGAGGAATGGGAAGAGGTCGGATCACGATCCCTACGGACGAAGGGTGTGAGGAAATAACGAAGGAACTGGCGAAAAAATGGGGAGCGGACGCGGTGCGCGACTGCGACGGGACGAAGCTGCCTAAGAACGCGAAGGAGCTGGCGGACAAGGTCTATAATACGTACTTTGTGGTGCGGGGGGATAACGAGTGGGCGCAGGCGCACAAAGAGGAGTTGCAGAACGTGCTGTTGATGTCGGAGCGCGTGACGGCGACGGAGCCGAGTCTGGAAATAGAGCTGTTGAAGGGATATTCAAAAAGTCAGCTGGAAGTGAATGAAGAATCGCCGCATAAGTATTGGCAGGTGTATGACCGCACCTCGGGGGAAGAGGTACATGATTGGGAGTACGCGGGAAAGGGCGTGGTGAGGATAGGGAAGGCGAAGAAGTATCACGAGTATACGGTGAACTTTTTTGCGAAGAATATCTGGGAT
>QWCN01003059.1_pt1 | contig 27406 bp, 48 predicted proteins | sample 1972711 | NCBI WGS metagenome assembly QWCN01 (sample SAMN09866707, study PRJNA288562) | Human gut metagenome isolate term1_stool, whole genome shotgun sequencing... | isolation source: gut | host: Homo sapiens | place: USA: California
CGAACACGAGGCGCGTCACCGGCACCGCCATACGCTTCACGAACAGCGCGTCAGCGTGCGCCACCCACCACTCCAGGTACCGCAGCGCGTTGATCTACAGCTCAGCCGCCCGCCGCTGGCCCACGCGCACGCGCAAGTTACCCTCGCTGGAGCGGTTCAACACCATGGAGAAGAAGGCCTCGTCCACCAGCTGCGCCACCAGCAGGCGCTCCTCCGTGCCCTCCGCCGCGAGCGTCTCGTGCAGCTGCTGCATGATGCCCTGCACCGTCACTGCACACACGTCGTCGTCGCGCTCCAGCAGCGACATCAGCGCGTGCAGCAGGCACAGCGGCGACGCCACTCTGTTCTCCGCCTCCCCATTTCCTGTCTCCACACCCGCAGCAGGCATACCACACTCCTCTCCTGGGACGGGAGCGCCCATGCAGTAGGGCAGTGGCGGGAGTTGGGGCCCCAAGTATTCGCAGTGCTGCTGCTGGAGCGAGGCGACGGGCGGCGTGGGGAAGAGCGAGGCCTGCGAGGCGTTGGCGCGCGCGCACTGCAGGAAGAGCGCAGCGAAGAAGGCGACGACATCCCTCACGACCTCCTGCGCCTGTGGCAGCACTTCAGAATCCTCCTGCAGCAGCAGCACGGCGTACAGTAGCAGCGCGATGCAGCGCTGACGGCCCAGGTCGCACGGAGCGGGCGTGGCGGGCTGCTGTAGGGCCGTGGCGAGGCGGAGCACGCCGGAGGGCGTGCAGGAGCAGGCGGTGCGGCAGAAGCGGAAGAGGGAGAACTTGAGGACGCCGATGATGTTGCGCTTGAAGGCCACGCGGATATTGCGCATGGTGGTGATGTTCTCCTGCGGGCAGCGCAGCGAAGTGCTCAGCTTCACGATGCTGCCCTTCAGGTCGTCCATGATCAGATTGCGTTGGAACAACTCCGCCACCAGCTCCAGCAGGTAGTCGAAGCACACCGTCGCCCCGCCCGCCGCCGCGTTGCAGTGGAGCAGGAGCGACGGGGACGCGTCCTGCAGACAGGGCAGGTCGATGGTGCCCTTGAGCGAGGAGCGCGTGCGCCCGCCGAGCCGGCCGAGAATGGTGATGGCGATGGAGGTGAGGTTGCTGTTGGGCGAGTTGTGCAGGATGGTGTTGAGCAGCGCGATGAAGTCCGATTTGATGGGATCGTGCTGGAGGAAGTAGCTGGCCTGCTCCACCGAGATGTGGTTGATCACGCTTTCGATGTACGACACGGCTTGGAGTGACCCCCCGATTCCGACCTCACCTGACTTCTGCAGCGTCTCAGGCCCTGCCAGCCCCTTCACGTAGAAGGAGAGGAGCTGCGGCATGCACATGCGCATCTGCTGGAGAGAGAAGGGCACGCGATAGGCGATCTCGAAGAGGCGCTCGGAGATGTGCGGGTTGTTGCAGTTCTGGATGAAGTGGCTGAGCTGCAGCACCAGTGGCTTCACGATCAGTGCGAGCTCCTGTGAGATGAGGTCCAGCTTGTTGTGCTGGAAGATGTTGAAGCAACCGAATAGCAGGTCGAGATAGAAGGTCCAGGTGCGGGAGTGCAGGAGCGCGTACATGGTGTTGGTGATCAGCACACGGAAGTATGGCTTGAACAGCGCCTCCTCCTCCGCGGCGATGGTGAGCTGCGTGCTGAAGCACTTGAAGAGCGTGAGGATGACGGGCGGCTCGCTGCTGGCGACGTCGAACTCACTGAGGTGGTCGATGATGAACTGAATGAGAATGATCGCCGTGTAGTGGAAGCTCTGCTTGTGCCGGATCAGCAGGCTGAAGAACTCGATGAAGATCGGGTACTGCTTTGTCTTCGCATATAACTCCTCCAGAGCCGTCGACAGCACGCGCCGCGCCACCAGCTCCGGCAGCTCGCAGAACACCTCCGCAAACTGACGCACGCGCTGTTCCAACTACGCCTCACGCGCCCGCGCGACGCGCACCTGTTCCTTAGTGCGGCTCTCGTCCACCTTGTACAGCTCGCCGCAGCTGAAGGCCGCCACCACGTACCGGTAGAACAGCATCTCGAACCGCACGGGCACGGGGATGGGCGACAGGTCGGGCGAGGCGGGCCGCTCGGCGCCGGGCAAGGGCATGGCAGGGGTCACCACCGGGTCCTCGGGCGAGGGGTGGTTGAAGAAGCGGATGACGAAGAGGAGACAGCTGCAAAGCTGCTGGATGAGCGTGATGGTGTTGTAGCGCGACTCCTTGATCTCGATGTCGCCGATCTCCACGTCCTTCTGCGACGGGGTCACGCGGATGCCGAACTGGTCGTACTCCGGCCGCGGCGCCACGTAGTTCTCGCCCTTGCTGAACGCCAGGTAGCGCGCGTTGCTGGCCTCCGCGTCGAGGTACGCCTTCTTCACGTGGCGGATGCGCGCGTCCTGGCGAATGATGGGCTGCAAGTCCTCCAGCTTGCGCACCATCGTGAGGGTCACGCGGTAGCAAATCTCCACTATGGGTGAAGGCGAATGAGGAAGACGACAGACGGCGTCGCGCTGCGCGGTGGGGAAGTAGCGGAGACGCTCCACCAGCTTGCCCATGACGCTGGCGATCACGCGCACGGTCTTGAAGGAGACGGCGGGGTTGCTGACGAAGAGCGCGTACTGCTTGACGGAGGCCTGGATGTCGAGGAGGCTGAGCGAGCTGAGCGAGAAGAGCACGAGGTCGTTCATGATGTGGATGCGGTGTTCCGCGAAGGTAACGTTCTCCTTGAAGTAGATCTCGTGGGGAAAGAGCACGGTGGTGGTCATGAGGAGGGCGATGCTGGAGCGAAATGCCTGCGGCAGGTTGTTCTTGTCCAGCAGGATCTCGATCACCTGCAGGATGAGGTCTGAAGAGGAGAACTAGGCATCAGGAGGCGATGGGGTACACACGCAGTCGGGCGGGAAGTTGATGACGATTTGGATGGCGGTCTGCGCGATGGCCTCGATAGGCTCCGGCATCGCCTGCTTGAAGAGGCGGAGGAGCTGCACGTAGGAGAAGAGCGAGTAGCAGAGGATGCGCAGGTACTGCAAGTACTGCTTCTTGGTCGTGATCGCCAGCTTGAACACCTCGGTCTTCGTCAGCGTCGTCAGCGCCGCTACGCGTCACGCCCTCGCGGGAGGCTCACCGAACAGCGGCGCGCGGTGCTGCTGGGCGAGCTGCGGCTTGGCGCGCAGCAGGCGCATGAGGATCCAGAGCACCTTGTCCAGCACGAGAATGGAGTTGGGCACGGGCGTGATCGGCTGGTTCTATGGAGAAGGCGGGGAACGGGCGTTACGGTGACGGTGTTCATGCGGTCGCGCAGCAGCGCCGAGGAGGGCTGGTTGAGCAGGTCGATGGAGAGGGAGCGGCCGCGCGACTGCGTGATGCTCTGGAGGGAGGTGTCGCCTGAGCCGGTGATGATCTTCGGCAGCTGGAGCGAGGAGTCGGGGCCTTGCGAGGAGGAGGGCAGCGAGCCGCTCGGCACGAACGACGATGGGATTTGCTGCGTGACGCTCGGCGTGGGCATCTAGACATGGGAGAGGGAGGAGAGAACGACCGGCTGCTTCTCGGGATCCTCGATGTGCATCGTCAGGAAATGAGAGGCAGACACGCCAAACTGCGTGTATGCGCGCTCCACCTGCTGCAAGAACTGCTGGGCTGTAGCATCGGGAACTAGCTTGTAGAAGGGACTCATGAGGCTCAGAATCTGAACGATGATCACGCCGTTCAGCTCATTCTCCACGTCAAAAGACTAGGCGTCATTGTCATCACCTGCAAATCACGCTAAAGGAGATTTGAAGGATCTGGGCTCTTTCCGCTTCCGAGTTCATCCCCTTTAACGCCATCTTCTTCAAAATGGAAAAGCAGTAGCTAGAAAGTGACGAACTCCATACAAACACACTTTCGAATCCGATGCTTCATGGTATCCTCGAAAGACACGTCAATCGTGTTTAAAATGGTGGAGATACACTTGAGCAGCCCCGAAATGAGTTCGGGCGTCTTGAACAGATACATGTACTCATATGCAGATTTGACTTTGTCATGAAGCTACGGGACTAAGGAAGATGCTCGGCTCTCCTACAGTTGTCTCGTCTACTTGCAGGTTGCTCAGACTTGATAAGACTGACTGCGCTGCAATCGTAGACTGGTTACTCGCACTCTGCATACTCAAATCTGAATTCGGGAAAAATCGACCCCTTTTCTGTACAGACGCCCGAATTCGGGAGGGGTTTTGCCGCTTTCCTCCATTCTGCACCCTGTCCATGCCATCGTGTGTCTTGGTTCCTGTAGACACCTACATTCAAATGGGGCGTGAATCGCATGCCATGCTCTCAAGCAATGCGTGGGCAACAAACAGGCAATGTCAGTAGATGAGAGAAGCAAACTGTTGTAAAAGAAGCCTCTTAAAGGGAACATCGACCAGTCCGATGCGAATACCCCGCTCTCTCGAGTACACCCAGCAGTACTACGCTGAACCATCCCTTTTGTCACTCACCCGTTTCAGTCCGGAGGAGATGTTGCGATTCAGGAGCAGAGAGGTTGTGTACGTCTACAATCGCATCCAGCCCGCTTCCCTACTCGTTGGAACCCGCGGCACGAAAACCGCGAGAACTGCAGCTCATCATCAAACCGCGCGCCATCTTCCTCCTCCGCCTCTTCCTCCGGCAACACCTCCGGCACATACGTCGTTGCATCCATCTCTCCCACCGCCCTCCTCTTCACCGAAACACGCTGAGACTGCTGTGCCTGCCGCATCAGCCGCGCGGAGGCAAACTCCTGGCAGTTGTAGTTCTTCACGTACCGCGACAGGCTCTTCGCGATGCCCTTGCTCGCCTACGCCTCACTCGTTCGTCCACCGCCCACGCACGGCAGTAGCGTGATGGGCGTGACGGCCTGGTCCACGGGCGACGCCACGCAGTCGCACTGGAACAGCCGGTTGCGCAGCACGCGCTCGCCCAGCGGGAGGTTGTTCACGTTGGGCACCTCCTTGCTCTTGCCCAGCACGTGCCGGCACTTCGGGCTGCCGCAGTAGCACGGGATCTGGTGGTTCTCGTCGCGGTCGAACTGGTAGTCGAAGGTCAGCTCCTCGCCCGGCGCAATGTCGCGGATGGCAAAAATCCCCACGGAACTGGTCCCGCCGGTGCGCCACTTCTGGATCTCGCAGTTGGGGTCGCAGCTGTGGTTGATGAAGCGCGAGGCGTTGCCCTTGTCCGTGGCGTCGATCAGCTGATTCGGCTCCAGACTCATGTAGTACATGTGCAGCTGCCCCTTGCGTCTCTACGTCTCAGCACGTCGAGTGATCTGCACCTCGCGACGCCGCTCGCTCTCCTTCTGCGAGATCACCTCACCCACGTACTCAATGACGAACGACCCGCGGGGAATGGGCGCCGCCGCCTTGATGCCCCACCCCTTCTTTGCGGCGTAGAACAGCACCAGCTTCTGGTAGCTACGCCTCACCCTTCTCTATCAGGATCACCGGTGCTTGCGAAACATCTGATTGGTGCACTCCGCTCCGCACGGGCACGTCGCCGGGTTGCATTCGCAGTAGCACAGGCGGTTGATGCAGCGGTCGCCGCAGCCGCAGCGCGAGAAGGCCTCCAGGTCCTCGCGCGAGTGCTCGCCCACGCCGCCGCCGTGAGATCGCTCCAGTAGCGAGTAGGCGTAGGAGGGCGGCAGGCACGTGCATACCGCGTCGTCTTCCACGTCCTTCTTCGGCTTCGGGGACACGTCCACGTAGACGTTCCGCAGGATGTGCACGAACTCGTGCTTCACCGCCTCGGCGTCGCGAGCGATGCTCACGCCCTCCGGCAATGGCTCCACCGTCGTGTAGGTATCGTACCATACAGATCCCTCGTTCACCACCACGGTGTTTTCGGTGCTCACGCGGCGCAACAGCTTGGAAGGAGAGAGTGGTTGCGATGATTCCGGATGCCGGGCCTTACGAGGCGATCGCATGTGCTCCTCCCTCACAACAGTTGCAGGGGCGTTCCTTTCCACCTGTGGCGAGGAAGGGGCGACAGATGGACTGGGGACGACGAACGAGCTCACATCCATCTTCTTCGCCATCTTCTTCAGCGCCTCCTCCACCTTCCTGTACCGTCCGCCCTCCTGCTGATTCAGAGTCTGAATCTCCGTCCTATTGCTCATGCCCGCCCACTGCACTCCAACAAGACAGCCGGAATAAAGCTGCTGTCCAGACAGAAGGGCGTGCGCGACACATACTCCATAGGGAGCGGGATTCGGAAGTCGCGAGCGTCCTCCGGTGCTCCCTTCACGATGCTCGTGAGCTTCTTATAGAACTTTCCACACTAAACGGGAAACACTCGGCGACTCGCCTACAGGCTTGATGAGGTCTTGCTTGTTCACCTTTGCTTGCTTCCTGTTCATCGTCAAGCGAGGAGCGATAACAAACACCAATGAATGGTACAAGGCAAAACTACATGAATGCGGCGGGGACGAACGAGTTCGGGTCGTTGCTACGAATAAGGCCATGCCAGCGAGACCACTCCATCACAGACGGATCAAACCCGTTGAGTCTCATTTTCGCCTTCACCGCTTCAACGGGAACACCCACTTCCACCTGACGGAAAAACACGGCGTATTTGGGGTGCTGTTTCCAGGTCATCCTGTTTCCCGTGTTGGCCGTATCTTCCTTCTTTTTCTCCTCCATCACCTGCGAAACGCTGCTTTCCTCTTCCTCTCGAGCCCCTGCATGACTATTGCCCTCCAGCTTCTCCAAAAACTCCATTCCGCGATTTTCGTCTACTTCTTATCCTCGAATAACAGTGGATACAGCTTTCCTGCTCTGCATTCGCCAGTTTCGCTTCCACCAAAGAGAGCGCGTTTTCCAATGCTGTAATCCGGTTGTTGATACTGCTCAATTTTGATTCGCATCTAGAAAGTCAGAATTCCCTCCGTTCCAGCAGAATACGTTGAAGCGAACGAATTCAGGAAGGAGACGGTGGACGTGATGAACTCGTTGATAGCCAGTACGGTGCTATCACATTGAACGGAAGAACCCTTGCCGAACATAGGATTGTGTACAGAAAACAGGCGAAAAAGAAGATCACCTTTGCAGGTGGAACATGCTCACCCAATGCTGGATCGTTGTTTGTAATACGGGGTTCTTGGAATTGTCGCGGTTGAACTCCTCGTACAGCAGTTTGGTTAGTTCCGGCACAGATTTCTCCGGATTCGCTTTTACACACTCCTGCAGCCTTCGGAATTCCTCCTCCGATAGAGACTGGCTCACCTCGACTTGCGTATTGTTCGGCGAGGAAGAGGGTATACCTGCCGGCTTCGTTTCCTTCGGCGATAATGGTTTGTCTTGCCGTTCGACTGCAGACGGGTTATTCGGAATGAGCATATGTGCTGGAACGACGTAAAACGAGACGAAGTCGCTCTTTGTCTCTATGCATCATTCCATTTTGCGTTACACTCACTGCTCAAGTAATCGATGATGGAATCGAAGACTTGGAGTCCGTACACACCACAATTCAACGCTAGGGCCTGTGGAGTGGTTAGATGAGAAGTGCATCGCGCCAGAAACCTACCATCCCAACTCTGAAACCGTAGGTGTTGATTCGAAACAAAGACTGCTTCTCCGTTTAATGATGTGTTCTGTGTTGAAGGAAGCTTGTCTGTGTATCCTCTATTCAATTTCGATGGAAAAGGAACCCACTGGTCATGTCCTTTCGTGTTTGCTTTGTTTCGCTGCATTATCGTATTTCATAGAAAAGAAGCATACTGGTACTAAAAGCAATTGAAACGGAGGTTGACAGATGGATTTACAGAATAGCGTTCTGGTCCTCTTTCCTCCCCTGCAGTGTCGAATACGCCTCCTCCACAGCAATCTGATCGTTCGTGCTCTCGACGGCCTCATCCTCGTGTTCGTACGCCGGATTCCGTGCGGCAAAGTGGTACGCCAGCCTTTTCATGTCATCCGAGTGATCAATGTCGTCCACCACGAACCCGTCATCCTCATACTCGTCATTCCCGAATAACTGCCGATAAATGGCCGGCACTACGCGATGTGAAGTCGGAGGCCTTCTCTCTCGTATGGTTGGTTTCTCACTCCCAATTCTCTTTTCATTCCCAGCAACTCTCTTCTCACTCGTCACAGACGAAGCAGGGCGTTTGACAGGACGAAGCGACGGTGGCAGCGTCTTCATCCCCTGCATCTGTTTCGTCTGCACCTACGCTGAAAGGACATCGTCACGCCTACTCGCAGCCTCCACGACTGGTTCTCCCGCATGGCGTTCTCCTTCTCCTGCTTGCTCACGCGCGAAGGCTTGGGTGCGGATTTGAGGTACTCCATGCCTTGTGCTTCTGTCTTCTTCGCCGCGGGTGAAGGAGGGGGAATAACCGTTTGCGATGCAGCGACGTAGGACTTCCAGCTGTGGATCAGCGATTTGAGGTCAGCGCAAAGAGAGGCATCCGAGGAGCGGGAGATCATCTCCTTCAGCGTCTTCACGGCCTGCGTTTCCTTGAGACTCTTCAGAGTAACCGGCAAGCCCTACCGGTGAAGAAAGCAGCAAGAAGCAACGCGCAGATCACGGATTGCCTTCATTTTGGATTCCATTTCTTCATTGATCACGGCGGCATCGAGGGCCGTTATATACTGCTTGATTTTTGCAACCACAACGGAATGATCCATCTTCGGACGATCTGTTTCTGTCCCCTCCGCCCTCAACTCATTCTTCATCTCGCTCTTATGCTTTTCATTTAGCTTTTGGATGCAGTTCTCAAAGGCGGAGCGAATGAGCCCATTACTACTCCTAGCGTTGCTATAGCAGAACTCCTTGATCCATCCAGGTATCTACATGCTCAATCAAGAGCCAAAGAATGCACCTCCCCCGTACTTCCCGAATACGCCTTCTCGATGAGTGTTGCCACGTGAATAATGGAGTTGAGAATCTACATGAAAGGGAGGTCAATCCCGTACATTCACACTCATGGATCCTAAGAATTGTGTTTTTGTGCAACAAAGGGAAATTCCCCCACCACCGCAATCATTTAGACTTCAGGAGCATCACCGCACACAATCAGCTGACTGGAACACAATTCCACCATTGTCTTGTTTCTCAGGATGCCCAAACCGTTCGTTCCTGACTACCAGAGGAAGACCATCCCACTGGTGCCGATGATCGCCATCTCGTGCGTCTCATTCCTCGACAATTTCTGCTACAGCCTCGTCAATCCAATTATCCCCTATATGACTCTGGAGTATCTTCCTGATGTATGTTTCTGCCACATTTTCTCATCCGTAGGTCCCTGCCACCCAAATCGGCTTTTACAGTGGATGGATTACGGCTGCCTACTCCCTTGGTGGTATCCCCGGAAACTTTTTCTGGGGTTGGTTTGCGGATCGATACGGCAGGCGGCTGTCCATTTCGTGCAGTATCATCGGAGTCATTATCACTATCAACATTTTCGGACTGGCACAAGACTTCTGGACCGCCTTCATCGGCAGAACCCTGTGGGGTTTCCTGAATGGTAATCTGGGCATCGCCAAGACCTACATCAGTGAAATCTGCAACGACTACACGCAAACACTGGGATTTTCCATCTTCCAAACAGTGGGTGGCATTTCCTCGTGACCTTCCTTTACTCCCATCACTGCGTAGAACGGTCGGTCCCACACTCGGAGGGTATCTGTCGAAGCCCGAAGAGAACTTCCCGGGTCTGGCGAAGCAATTCCCCATTCTGCGTGATGTAGCCGTTGTGCGTGACGATCATGCGTAGTACCGTTACTACATCCCCTGTTTCGCTGCATGCGTCATCTGCCTGGCGATTTTGATCATCGTCCTGTTTTTCCTCCCCGAAACGCTGTCGAAGGAAGACGTGAAGAAGAACATTGCGCTGATGCGTCGTTCGGAAGTAGGCAGCAGATGATCAGTTTCAATCTCAGGAGGGAATGAAGCACCTGAAGGAAAAGCGCGCTCGCGACCCGCACTACATTCCCACGGAAGACGAGCGCATCCAGGAGATTCTGATGGAGGGCTCCTACCCGCGCCTGCTGACAAACCGTCAGGTGTTCATGGCGTGCCTGCTGTATGGCATGTTGTCGCTGGTGCAGGGCGGGCACGACGCGCTGTACCCCGTGTGGATGATCAACCCCGTGGAGGCCAAGGGCTTCGACTGGACGCAGAGCGAGGTCGGCATGCTGTACTCGATGCTGGGCCCCATTCAGATGGTTTCGGGACATATCCTGCCATAAGACCCACTTCGCTTCCTTCACCGCACCGGTGCTGAACAGCGTGGTGGCGCGTCTGCTGACCTACAAGGAGATGTGGCTGATTTCCGGCTGGCTGTACATGGCCACCATCGTCATCACGCCCATCGGCGTCCTCACGCTCTCCATGCCCCAATGGGTGGCCCCCACTTTTTCGACTCACGTGTAGGTGCAGTGGTGTGTGACCTACGTCATCTACGCTCTCTCCTACGTCGCGCGCATCCTGCAGTTCACCGCCAGTATCGTCATGATCTCCAACGTCGCCTATCCCGACTTCCGCGGGAAAGTCAACGGTATTGGCCAGGTCTTCGCCTCCACCGGACGTTTCATCGTAGCGTTGGGAAGTGGGAGTGAGTTGTAGGGCCCAACGATTGCGACGAACGTGTACGCGTGGTCGGTGAAGGGCAACTACCCATTCCCGTTCCACTTCGGGTTCGTCTTTTATGTGGAAGAGAGAAAGGCGTGTGAGGCGTAGTTGCTGGCGCTGCTGCAGATCGCGCAGACCTACCTGGTGTACCTGATCGGCGACGACGCCAATCACAGCATGCCGTCGATTCGCCGCTTCGTGGCGCAGGAGTACAAGCAGCGCGGTCTGGAGCTGGACACCGTCAAGGCGGCGGAGCCGAAGGAGTCTGACATGGCGAAGGAGCCGGTGGTCGCTGCGGGTGAGAAGAGTGTGGTGGTAGTGCCGGCGAACAACGAGGGTGGCGAGAATGCGGTGGTGGTCGCCACGGACAACGAGGGTGGCGAGAATGCGGTGGTGGTCGCCACGGACAACGAGGGCAACGGCGAAACTGCCGTAATTGAGTCAAACAGTGAGAACATCGTGATTGAAACCAACGGTGAAAACGTGGAGGCTGCGAACACCGAGAACATGGTGGTGGCTACGAACAGCGAAAACAACACAACCCCCAACACCGAGAACAAGGAAGCGTCTCCGGTCCAACCGAGCACTGCTTCGCCTGTTTCTTGCAACAAACACGTCACACCTTCGCGTACTCCAGCTTGCTCTCCAGCTTCTTCGCCTCCATCAGCTTCCGCACCGCCTTCGTGAAGTCCTCGTTCACCACGAACGACCGCTCCTCCCGAATGGCGAACATCGCCGCCTCCGTGCACACGTTCCGCAGATCCGCGCCGTTGAACCCGTTGCACAGCTTGCTCAGCGAGTCGTAGTCTACGCCTCAGTGCCCACGCCCTCGCCCACCGATCTCGCCCTGCTTCTGCATCTTCGCGCTGTGGATGCGCAGAATGTCCTTGCGCGCCACCGCGTTCGGCAGCGGGATCTCCACCTTGCGGTCCAGCCGGCCGGGGCGCAGCAGCGCGGGGTCCAGCGTGTCGGGCCGGTTGGTGGCCATGATCACCTTCACCTGGTCCAGCTCGTTGAAGCCGTCCATCTGGTTCAGCAGCTCCATCATCGCGCGCTGGATCTCGCGGTCCGTGCCCGAGCCCTACGCTTCACCGCCGCCGCCCGCCCGCACGTTCTCGCGGCGCTTGCTGCCAATAGCGTCGATCTCGTCAATGAACACCACAGCGGGCGTGTGCGTGCGCGCATAGTCTATGCCTCAGCCCGCGCGCCGTGCCGCACTGAACAGCTCGCGGATCACGCGACTGGACTCGCCGATGTAGCTCTCAATCAGGGAGGAAGCCACTGTCTTCACGAATGTGGCGTGCATCGTGGAGGCCAGCGCCTTCGCCAGCAGCGTCTTGCCCGTGCCCGGCGGGCCGTAGAGCAGCACGCCCTTCGGGGCCTTGATGCCCACGCGCACGAAGAACTCCGGCTTTGTGAGGGGCAATTCGATCACCTTGGGTTGAGAGAGGAGACTGCGCCCACTTCGCGGATCTCGCGGATCTGGTCGTTCAGTCCGCCGATGTCGCTCCACTGGATGGTCTCGTTCTGCTCCTCCATCATGGTGGCAACGGAGGGATCCACCTTCGGGGGCAGCGAGCGGACGATCATCTTCGTGGTCGTGTCCAGCGCCACGCGGGTTCCCTGACGGAGTTTGTGCACATCGACCTAGTCACTTCAGGAACCCGCTCAAACGCTCACGCATTTCTTGGCATTTACGACATAACGCTGACCGAACGAGGACTTCACGAGAATCTCCTCATCGTTCAGGACGCACACCACCTCTCCGATGGAATGCCCGACACTCTACCGTTTCATACGGACAGGATGAACGAACCATAAAGGCGGTCAGCTTCTGTTTTGTGTTTGCGTAGTCTTCATCCACTTTCTTTCCGGTTTCTCGCAGCTCCTCAAATCTACGTTGTCACTCCGCAATCAGCAGGGCAAACTCCCTCTCTCTGTCAACCATTCTTCTATGTTCATCTAGATATCTCTTTATCAACTGCTCCTTTTCTGCATTCATTTCAATCCCTTCTTGATGACTTTCGAGTTATTCTTAGGGAGTTGAAAGAAGTGCGAAAATCGTCCCGCTTTTTGGATCCTGCTTCTACCAAGCTTGCTCGATTATTCATCGTGCTGGCTCGTATTGTGTGGATGGGTGGATGCGATTGGGTGAATACCAGATGCCATGGCGCTGAACGGATGGAATGGATGTGAACGGATGAAGAAATGGAATGGGTGGACTGTTCTATTCATGTCTGAACGGATATGAGGAAGAGATAGTCGAACAGGAAACTGAATACGTGCAGTGATCGTGGTAAAACCGTTAGTTCATTCCTCACTCATTATTTCATTCTTCGATATAGATATGGGCTTGTTTGGAAGAAAGAAGGAAGCGAAACCTGCTGTCATGCCCGTCGATCCGGACGAGGAGAAGACTCGCAAGATGATTGAAGTGGCTTCTAGCATCGATGAAAAGATTGAAATGTCGGATAAGAAGTATTGCTTGACGTAATTTCTGATGGATAGAGTGGCTGCTTTGGAGGCGAAGAGAAAAGCCTATTTGGAAAAGGCAAAGGTTGCCAGAAAGGAGAAGCGCAATCTCGGTTGTGTGTAGACTTGATTCTTCATTTCTAGAGGTTCAGCGCCTTTGTATCAACATCAAGCAGTGTGACGAGAATTCGAAGAGACAAATCGTATGCCCAGAGTGGATTTGTGATGGATCTAGGCTATGGGAGTCAAACTGACCAAGCTGAAGAATCTCTGCGAACAGTACTTGGAGCAGAACGACTTCATCATGTCCGTCACGTCCGCTACGGAGCTGATGGAGAAGTATGGATGGTACGTGCTGGTTGGAGAGTTGATTCATAGTGATCAGGCTCAGGCCGAGAAGATGATGGACAAGCTTCAGGATCTGAAGGACCGTAACGATGAGATCAACGAGACTGTGATGGAGGGCGTGGAGGAGGATCTTGCTGACAATGAAGATGTTTTGAACGAGATCGATGAGGCCAATGCGGAGGATGCGAGGAAGGAAGCCGAGAGCGCTCTTCCCTCTGCTCCTACTACTGTGCACGGTGGAGCTGTGAAGAAGCCGACTCCTGCGAAGCAGGAGAAGGAGGAAGACTTGGATGGCTTGCTTGCTGAGTTAGGATGGCGTGTTTGTTTTCAGATTCTCTGTTCTGGTGGCTGTGAGGGTGCTGTTGAGAGATGGTGTGATGAAGGAAAAGACGAGAGTTGAGGAGTGGAAAGGAGAAGGCATGATAAGAAGTTTTGTCATTGCCTGAACGACAATAGAGGGGAGAGAGTCGAGTGAGAAACTGAGAGTGAGTGCAATGATCGTGATAGTTTGTGTAATGTGTCAGTCATTCTTTGTTGCAGATGGGCATATTTGGAAAGAAGAAGAAAGCGGAGACATCTGATGCATCTGTTGATTCGGATGAGGAGATGATTCGCAAGATGAGTGAAACGGTGTCCAATCTGGATGAAAAGATTGAATTATCGGATAAGAAGTACCAGTAGGTGCGATTTCTAATGAATAGAGTGGCTTCCATGCAGGCAAGGAGACAAGCCTTGAGGAAACAGGCGGTTGCTGCGAAGAAAGAAGGGAAGAGTCTTCGTTGTGTACAGATTTGAATGTTCACTTGTAGTAGTGTTGCAGTATTGTAAGGCCATCAAGCAGTTAGACGAAGATATGAAGGCGCAGATAGTATTTGCAAAGGGGGCGAGTGATTGTTCTAGAAATTGGGAAACAAATTGAACCACTTGAAGAGTATCTGCGAACAGTACTTGGAACAGAAGGACGCTATACAGTCCATGACGACCGCTGCGGAATTGATTGAAGAGTTTGAAGTGTACGTGCTGTTTGGAGAGTTGATGCAAAGCGACCCGATGAAGGCAGAGAAAAAGATGGACGAGCTACGTGCTTGTGAGGACCGTAGCAATGAGGTCAACGAGACGGTGATGGAGGGCGTGGAAGAGGATCTTGCTGCCAACCAAGCCGTTTTGAATGAGGTTGATGAGTCCAATACGGTGGATGCGAAGAAAGCAGAGGTCGTACTGGAGAAGAAGGAAACTGAAGTCGATCTTCCCTCTGTTCCTACTGCCAAGGATGATGGAGATGTGAAGAAACCAGAACCCTGCGAAGAAGAAAGCTAAAGAGGGTGCTTGTTGCGTTTGGATTGTGTGTTTGTTTTCAGATTCTGTTCCAGTAAATGGTGGCATGATGAAAGAGTGGAAGAGAATCGAGCGGTGTGTAGGAAAAGGCGGAATAGACAATTCTATTCCTGTATGAATGACAATGGAGGAGAGAAAGCCATGAAATTGACTGAGAGTGTGTGCAATGATCGTGGTAGTTTGTGTAATGCTCTAGTCATTCTTTGTTGCATATGGGCATATTTGGAAAGAAGAAAGCGAAATCATCTGCTGATCCGGATGGGGATATGACTCGCGAAGTGAATGAAATGCTCTCCGATTTGAATGAAAAGATTGAATCAGTAGATAAGAAGTACCAGTTAGTGCGATTTCTAATGAATAGAGTGTGTGCTTTGGAGGCGAGGAGACAAGCCCTCTTAGATCAAGCAATTGCTGCTAACGAAGAACAGCGCTATTCCAGTTGTGCATAGATTTGAATATTCATTTCTAGAGGTGCAGCGTCTGTGCTATTGCATCAGTCAATGCGATGAGGATGCTAAAACATACGTGGTATATACATACTGACTAGGTGATTGATCTAGACAATGAGAACGAAATGGATCGAGTTGAAGGATCTCTGCGAACAGTACTTAGAGAAAAAGGATTCCATCACATCCATCACAGACATGATGACACTACTAGAGGTATTAGGGTCGTACATGTTGTTTGGAGAGTCGATGTATAGCGAACCAACTGAGGAAGAGAAGAGGAAAGACCAGATGAAGGCAGAGAAGATGCTGAAACTGGTTCAGGATGGTGAGGCCTGTAGCGCAGAGATCAACGAGACGGTGATGGAGGGTGTGGAAGAGGATATTGCTGCTGATGAAGATATTTTAAGGGAGATCGATGAGTTCTATGCAGAGGAGGCAAGGAAGAAAGCCGAGGCTGAAATGGCGAAAAAGGAAACCGATAACGCTTCTTCCTCTTCTCCTACTACCAAAAAATAGGGAACTGCAAAGAAAACCAACTGCAGCGACGAGGATGATCTAGACGCTCTCCTTGCCGAATTAGGATGGGATGTTTGTTCCCAGACTCTCTCTACCCAAACAAGCGCTTTGCACTACGAACCCGAAAAGATACCGTTCTTTCAAAGACGATCTTGCCTGTACAGTGATTGTGTTCCCCTTCTTGATAATAACCAATTCCCTATTCACGCGTTCTCAACACTCAGATATTGATTGTATATGAAGAGAATTGCCTCTATTCTTGCACTCGCTGCCATCGTGGCAACCGCGATGGGCCTCGGCATGAAGGACGAGCTCAATGCGAAGGTGGGGAAGTTTGGGGTTTTTGAGTTCTAGCTCTCGAACACCTACACGGAGCCCAACCCCGTGAACATCAACGGCACCATCAACGTGTGGATTCACGCCCACACTCACGATGATCCCGGCTGGCTCGTGAAGGCGGACCAGTATTACGTGAAGGTATCCACTGCCAAGTCGTTCTCAGCCGTAGCAAGTGCGCTACATCCTGGATACCGTGATCGGCGCTCTGGCTCTGAACCCCGCGAGAAAGTTCACGTGGACAGCTGCGCAATTTGGATGACGAGTAGTTACGTGGAGCAGGGCTTCTTCCAGCGCTGGTGGAGAGAGCAGGACGAGCACGTGAAGGCGCTGGTTCACAAGCTGGTGGACAACGGCCAGGTGGGCGCTCGGCCGGGGCATGAGGCGTAGTTCGAGTTCAACATGGGCGGCTGGGTCATGTCCGATGAGGCGGCGGCGAACTACGAGGACATCATCAACGAGATGACGCTGGGCGCCAAGTTCATCTACGACGAGTTCGGCGTGCGCCCGACGGTTGCCTGGAGCATCGATCCGTTCGGCCACTCGAAGGAGGTGGAGGCGATGTACGCGGCGATGGGCTTCGACGCGTTCGGCATCAACCGCGTGCACTACGCGGACAAGGAGCAGCGCACGAAGAACCAGAAGCTGGAGTTCGTGTGGCGCGGCAGCGCGAGCGAGGGCGCGAAGAGCGACATGTTCATCCATATGATGGACAACCACTACTGCTCGCCGAAGGAGTGCGACTTCTTCAGCAACAGCAGCGGCGACTGCATGTACTGGAAGGACGACAACGAGTGGTTCCAGGACAACGCGGAGCTGCCCACGTTCAAGGTGAACATGGAGGAGAAGGCGCAGGCGTTCGTAAACATGGTCAAGACGCGCGCGACGTACTACGACAACGGCAACAACCTGCTGATCACGTGGGGCTGCGACTTCACCTTCCTGAGCGCGCCCGTGTCCTACGACAACATGGACAAGCTGATCAAGTACGTGAACGCGAACGAGGAGCGCTTCGGCGTGCACGTGCAGTACGCCGTCTTCTCCGACTACATCAAGGCTGTGCACCAGCACAAGAAGCAGTGGGACGTCTACGAGGGCGACTTCATGCCCTACGCCTCCGACCCCGACGCCTACTGGACCGGCTACTACACCAGCCGCGGCCGCACCAAGGGCATCAGCCGCCGCGTGATGAACGAGCTGGCCGCCGCCGAGCTGTACCTGTCGCTGGCGAAGGTGTACGAGCTGCCCGTGGACCTGCCGGCCGTATTCGACAAGGTGATGAAGCTGCGCAAGGCGGAGGGCGAGTTCCAGCACCACGACGCCATCACCGGCACGGAGAAGCAGGCCGTGGCCGACGACTACACCGTGCAGATGGAGGACGGCTCCTTCTTCGCCAACGAGGCCACCGCCACCGTGCTGGGCGCCATCCTGAACGTGCGGCTGACGCACAACCTGACGCTGGCGTGGGAGCAGATGGACAAGGGCAAGCTGCTGGGCGCCGTGCTGGTCAACGACCAGGCGCAGGCGCTGCACACCGTGGTGCGCGCCGTGGTGCCCGTGAGCGCGCTGGAGGTCACCGACGCGCGCGGCAACGCGCTGCCCTTCCAGATCAACGTCATCCCCGACTGGTCGGTGGAGCGCGCCAACGGCACGCACGTGGTGTACGTGGAGGTGACGGTGCCGGCGCTGGGCTTCACCACCGTCTACTTCTCGCCGCGCATGACCGCCGCCACCGTGCCGCGCGGCGGCATCGCGCGCGACGACTTCATCGAGAACGAGGCCTACCGTCTGACCTTCGAGAACGGCGCGCTGGCGACGGTGGAGCTGAAGAAGGAGGGCGTGGTGGTGCCCTTCACGGACTCGCTGCTGCAGTACGAGGGCCGCTTCGGCAACTCGCGCAGCTCCGGCGCGTACTCGTTCATCCCCGCGAGAAACGAGCCCGACGCCGTGGCGGAGAAGGCGGAGCTGATGGTGGTGAAGGGCGAGCTGGTGGAGGAGGCGCGTCTGGTGTACCGCGCGGGTTACCAGGAGGTGCTGCGCCTGTACCGCGCGGCGGGCGAGCTGGGCGAGGCGATCGAGGTGGTGCACGACATGGGTCCTACGGACGACGGCCGCGAGATCATCGCGCGCTTCGCGTCGCCGTTCCTGAAGAACGGCCGCGTGATCCACACAGACGGCAACGGCCTGGAGGACATCGAGCGCGTGTACCGCGAGGACCCCGTGATGCCCGTGTCCGCCAACTACTACCCCATCAGCAACCGCGTGTGGATGGCCGGCAAGGAGCACGATCTGCGCCTGAGCGTGGCGGTGGACCGCGCGCACGGCGTGGCCTCCGTGGTGGACGGCGCGCTGGAGGTGATGCTGAAGCGCCGCACACTGGGCGACGACTGGTTCGGTGTGGACGAGCCGCTGAAGGAGAACGACCACTACCAGCAGACCATGTGGCTGCACCTCGGCGCCAAGAAGGCCGCCGTGGCGCTGCACAAGCGTCTGGACACGATGCTGACCCACCGCCCCGTGGACTTTTTCTTCGTGGGCGAGGCGCGCGTGGCGAAGGGCGAGGCGTCGCTGCTGAAGAAGGACCTGCCGGCCAACGTGCAGCTGATGAACTTCCAGCTGAACGCGCTGGCGGACAACGACTATCTGCTGCGCTTCCACCACCGCTTCATGAAGGGCGAGGAGACCGAGCTGGCCAGTGTCGTGAGCTTCGACGTGAACGACTACCTGGACGGCTTCAAGGTGACGGAGATGAAGGAGTATGGACTCTCGGGCATGTTCTCCCGCGAGCAGATCGACAAGGAGAGAATGACCTGGGACATCAACCCCGCCATGAAGCAGGAGGTCGAGGAGACCGTGGACGAGGGCACCAAGGTGACGCTGGGCCCCATGGCCTTCAAGACCTACAGAGTGAAGGTCGCTCACTAATTCCTGTTTGTTGTCCACTCGCAACGTGTGCACGCGCCTTCGGTGAGCAGCAGCCATGCAGTGCAGCAACGAGCGGGAGCTGCTCCAGTTTGCCCAGCTTTTGAACTCCTTCGGGAAGGAGCTGACGTGCCCCATCTGGTGGGCTCTCCTGTTGAAGTGTGAGGCGTAGTCTGTCGTTGCTGCGCGATTCTGCGAGACTCCCCTGCAACCACTACTTTTGCAGGTATATCCACTGCATTTTGGATAACGGATCAGGGAGTGCATCGAGCACTATGGAAGCACAAGCCATCGCTGCCCCGTGTGCAAAGCCGTCTTTTCGTCCTCCCATCTGCAGGACGCGCCGAGTGTGGACGAGATCGTCGAAAACTACAAGATCCTCCTCGCGCCTCCGAATGACACCATGAGCGTGCGTTCCACCCTTTTCGCCTCATTGCTAGTTCAGTCAGCCGCTGTCGCCCACCAAGTTCGTCCGGCTGCAGACGGGAGTGTCCATCTCGTCATCGCCCAAGAAGAGCAGCGCCCGCAGCGGGCTGGCCATGCGGCGTCTGGAGAAGAAGTCGCGGAGCCAACACGCCTACGTGTTCCTGGTGACGGGCCTCTCCGCAGCGCAGCGGCGCATCATCACGCACATCTGCACGAACTCCGCCGCGCGCACCACCGCCGAGTACTGCGACGAGGGTGCGTGATGGCCTCAGCCTCACCTGTAGTCACCCACTGCCTCACCGCCTGCACGCAGAACCATGAAGGTGCCTACCTCGCCCAGCGCACCACCAAGTACCTTCAATGCATCCTCGGACACAAGCCCGGCGTCGCCTTCGACTGGGCGCTCGCCATCGCGCGCGTCGTCGACTTCTCCCTCGCCGAGGAGCGCGCGGCCCGCCGCGGCGAGGCGGTGACGGTTTCCGTGCCGCTCTGCGAGTTCCCGCCGTGGACGCCGTTTCTGGTGAGCGGCGACCTTCAGAACACGCGTCTGGTGCCCGGCGGACCGGAGCGGTCGCTGCACTCGTCGTTGGTCTGCGAGTGGTGTGGAAGTGAGGCGTAGCGGCTGTTCGAGGGACTGCAGTTCGTGCTGGAGGGCGCGTTCGAGGCGCCGGCGCCGCAGAAGGAGGTGGTGAAGGAGTTATTGGAGCTGGGCGGCGGGCGTGTGGAGGAGGTGATGAGTGAGGAGACTGTGGTGGTGGTGGATGAGTGCAGACGGAGGAGCAGCCGCGAGGAGAACCGAGTTCGAGTGGTGTTTTTGTGGGCCTTCGATTCCATCAGCAATTTCCAACTCGAGCCTTTTGAGCCGTATTCTTGTACCATGCCGTAACAAACACTGTTTAATGCACACTAAAGAGATTGATACGCGCTCCGGCCTCCCTTCGTCTTCGGCAATCGCTTGCGCTCTTCGCCGCCGCTTCGTCCGCTCTTCTCCGCCGCGCTTGCCGACCAGATGCAGACGCTCGCATCCTCACCACAGGTGATCACGGAATCGCTATTCTGAAGGAAGCAGCGAATCGCACTCTGCATACTCATTCTCGCATTACATTCATACCTGGTGGCCCTTCCACACCGCAACCACCTGCTCCGGATGCTGCACCGACAGCAAGTAGCCATTTCCCTCCTGATCGCCGCCAATCGCCAACAGCTCGTGGTTCTTGTCCTCCACACACCCCACAATGTAGTCGATGTCTCGCCCCTCGTTACAGTGGCACATGTAGTAATCCGCAATGTTGGCGAGGCGATCGCCCGTCGTCGAGTTCCAAATCGTCAGTCCTATCCGTAATAGCAATCGAAAGAAAGAACCGCGCGTCATGGAGGCACACCAGATCAGATCCTTCTTCTCTCCAAACCAGCCCATGTTCGCAATTCCACTGTCCGTCTGGAAGATGCTCACCACGGCGTCCTCCTGATTTCCGCGAGCAATGTCGAATACGCAAATCTAGAGAGAATGCTCCCAAGGCAAGACCCACCAATCCATCCTCCGACCCGGAAGCGAATACGGTGGGGTAGATGGGGTGGGGAACGAGGTGGTTGATGACGTCGCTGTGGATGTCGCGATATATGCCGATGCGCCGTCCCGTCTCCAGCTCGTAAAAGTAGATGTGCTCCTTGTCTCCAGCGAGGATCATCTTCCCGCCGCAAAGAAGCGCCGCCGAGTAGCACTCGTTCGCCATCTGATACTCGATCTTCTTCTCTCCCGTTTGGTAGTTGAACACGCGAATGAAGCCCTTCCTATTCATGACAGGAAGGGAGAAGTGCAACTGGTCGCAGACAACCACGCACGTTTCGTCAAACGGGACGAACATGCTGCAGAATGCAGACGCTGTTCCCGTTTGGATGGTTGCCACGGTCGCAAAGTCGCTCGCGTTCACGACACGCACAATTCCCGTGGAGAGGGTTAGCGAATAGAGAGAGTGGTCCTTGTTTGTGCATCTACGGGTGTGCATTCAACCAACCCATTACATGTCCATAATATAGGTGTAGTCCGTATCTCCGTCCTCGTATCTCTTCGTTTCAAACGACAGCACGATGCGCTTCTGCAGTTTGTAGGCCTCCATCGAACAACAACACAACCCACTGGGGAGGATTGAATGCAACAAACACCCGACTAGAAACAATAAAGTGACAACCTTATTCACGTGCTCTCTTCATGCTACCCCGATTCGGTTTCCTCGTACCCCGCAGCGCAGAGTACCTACGGGTTATCGAATCACGAAATACACACTTGTTCAGCGTTCCTGACACATCCATACCGCTGTCGTTCGCCTTCGCGACACTTTTCTTCATCGAGCGGTGATTCTTCCTCTCCTTCATAATATCCTACGCGTAACACAAGCTCATCACGTCCTGCCTCCACCTTGGGGTTGAATCCGTTGAACGAAAAGCGCTTGCACTCCTCCTCAGCCACCGTGTTGATCACCGGTCCACTGCAGGGATGCGTGGAGCTACGCTTGATGCGCCTCACCCTTCACCTACACCTCCATCGCCTCCGTCGCATTGAGCTTCCGGTAGCTCCACATGTATGTCTTGAGTTCTTTCATCGCTGCAATCTCCTCCCGCTTCTTGAGTTTCTCTGCGTCGGAGCGGATCATGAACTACGGAGTAACGCCTCCACCACGCAAGCAACCGGCAGATTCTTCGTTGCGTCGGACAGCTTCACCTTCTCCGAGGTGCGTTGCGCGGGAGTGTTGTCCAGAGGAATCCTCTCCTCGGTCTCCATCTCCTCCTCCGCGACCTTGTCTGGGTAGGCTTCTCCCGGTTTCCAAAAACTCATGGGTGGACAGACGGTGGGTGGCAAGCCAAATACTGATGGGACGACGCGATGCAACAAACAGCGCAAAATACAGCCGCCTAACAAGAAGTGTACACTAACCAGCAGTCCGAATGGAGCTATTTCATGTCGGACGCCACCACAGACAGCACGTCGTTCCTGGGTATGCCGAGAGAGACGCGCTTCTCGGCTCCGCGGAACGACAACCGCTTGTTGAGATCGCTCTCCTCGGAGATGGAATTCAGCGAATCCCTGAGGTTCCGCTCCGGCAGCTCGCGCACGTGCACCTCTACCCCTGACCCTCCGTCTCCAACACTACTGCAGTTGGTCTCCAGGATGACCTTCAGCATCTGCTCGATCGACTGCGATTCGAAGCTCTTCTCCTTCCTCGTGTTGATGTAGTGGTAGAGCGTGTAGAAGCACAGCAGCGGCTTCTTCAGCGGCTCCAACTCCACCTCCGCTAGACATCACCCCATTCCCGCGGTTCCACTGATGCCCTCGTCGTACTCCACCACGCCTTGAATGAACTGCAGCAGGTGCGACACCAGCGACGTCCAGTCGAACGCCATCTCCTCCGCCGTCAGCCGCACCGGCGCGCCCTCCAGCAGCGACACTGCCGTCTGACCGGTCTGACCAGTCTGACCAGTCTGGGTGGTTTGCGAGGCGAAGGGCGAGAGCGAGCGCGCGGACTTGGAGAGGCAGTGGCGGCGGCGGAAGCAGGAGGCGTCGCGCTTGGGCGTGAGGTTGATGCAGAACACGGAGGACTGCGAGACGCTCGCGCGCGCCGCCGCTGTACCACCCGCACCTGTTGCACCTGCTATGCCTACGCCGCCAAGGGTACTGGGCGAGGCGTGGCGCGCGAGGGTGAGCGTCTTGGTGTCGCGAGCAGGCGCGGCGGGCGTGGCGGTGGCGTCGAGGTTGTGGAGGCAGCAAGAGAGGCGGAAGATGTGGCTGAGCAGCGCGGCGAGCGTGGCGCGGAAGGAGGGCTGGAGGAAGGCTTGGCAAATGACGGCTAGGCGTGAGTGGGAGGGAGCGAGTGCACTGTGGTAGCCGCTGAAGAGGTTCATGAGCGTGGAGAGAATGCTGGCCTGTAGCGCGACGGTGGGCAGCGTGTTGTCGGCGTAGACGCAGAAGAGGTCGAGGAGCAGCGCGACGACGGCGAGTTCCTCCTCGCTGGTGACGTGGTAGTACGCTGGGGGTGAGTTCGCCTCTTCTCATGTACAGGACTGGAGATAGGCGGAGAACAGCTCCACGAACAGCGAGACGATGCCGAGGTCGCAGGCGTACATCCGCACCCAGCGCAGCACCATGCAGAGATCGAGCGCGTCCACCACGTCTATGTCCCAGAGGACTGAAGCACGTACAGTTGTTGGCGATGTGGTCGTGGAAGAAGCCGAGCATGTAGTACACGATGTTGGTGAAGTGCTCGTTGTTCTTCACGCGGTGGCCGCTCCCGTCGTCCTTCTCCGCGAACTCCATCACGAACGAATCCACGTTGGCGACGAAATGCCGCGACTCCAACAGGCGCATCGCGCGGTCGTCGAGCTCCAGCTTGGACAGGATGTACACGATCACCGACACGAGATAGTAGGAGTGCGACGACATCGCGCCCAACAGGTAGGAGTTCAGCTTGTCCAGTTTCTTCTCCATCTCGTCCGCTTCTATGGGTCAGTACACCCGCGCGTCCGCACCGAGGCAGTTGAAGAGAGAGAGGATAGTCATCGCCTTGGTGATCAGCTTCGTGTTCTCGTTGAAGCGGTCGATCGTGCGGAACACGTCGATCGAGAACATGGGCAGCTGGCTGGGCGACACTACGGGTGATTCCGCCGTGCGAGCGCCACCCTCTCTGAACACAAGGATCATGATGTCGTACAGGTCCAGCACGTCCTCCACGCGCGAGCAGCAGTCCAGGTTCTCGGTGATGCAGTCCAGTCCGTGGTTGTCGAGAAAGTACCCAATGGTGCTGGCGTCTGCATATGAGGGCGGAGAACGGCGCGTACTGCCGCTGAGGATGGACTGGAACAGCGAGGCGATCTGCGCGACGGCGGGCGAGTCGGTGCAGATGTTGAAGCGGAGCGCGCGGACCAGAATAGCCATTGAGTCCACGGTGATGATGTGGTTCAGGAGATAAGCTACGCGTGAGGCGGAGTGAGAGTGACGACGGCTGAGGCAGTACACGCGTAGGGACTGGGTGCAGCGGCGCAGCACGGCGGCGTCGAGCGGGTTGTCGTGGAGGTGGATGAAGAGGAGGTGGCTCTGCTGGAGGTAGAAGGCGTAGGACTCCTCGGGCAGCCCGCCGAAGTAGGAGGACAGCAGCGTGGTGATCCAGCGCTCGACTACGTCGCTCTGCTCGCTGAACTGCAACGCCTCCTCCAGCTTCACCGCCACGCGCCGCGACAGCGCTGTGAAGTCTAGAACTGAGAGGGGGTGATCGCACGCACTGCCGTTGTAGGCGGGGATGACGAGGAGAATATACGCTTCGAGTAGTGACAGGTTGTCGCCGTGACGGTCCAGGTACTCCGTGGCCTTGTCCAGGATCTGGTCGCGCTCCGTGGCGGGCATGTCCGTTCGCTCCATGATGAACGCGTAGATCAGGAACAGCGTCCGCACGATGGCCGGCTCGCCCTCGCACGACGTGATGAGCGAGGACACCGTCTCCAGTGGGAACGCCTCCACGATGCGGCGCACGCAGCTCTCCTTGCGACACTGCCCGCAAAGGCAGGAGAGCACCTTCGCGTACACCTGCGTGGTGACGATGCCCTTCAGCCCCAGCAGCGTCTGCACGATGGCATCCTGCGGCGGGTACAGCACCATGTCGTCTGCGCTCAACGCTCGCCTCAGCCCCTACCCGCATTGCAGTACAGCTCCAGCGCGCTGACGCACAGCTCCATGACTGCGCTGCAAGCGGGCGGCGTTTTGGTGCTGGTGTAGCTGGAGCGCAGCATGGACATGCGCACGGAGCTGGCGCCCAGCGTCTTCTGGTACAGCTCGATGGGCTGCAGCAGGTAGCGCAGCACGTCGCGCGCCAGCGGCAGGGAGAGTTTGAGGTCTGTGAGTGAGGGTGTGGAATAAGCGGTACAGCGCACGACGAGCACGTGCAGGCAGTTGTAGAGCGTCTCCAGGAAGAGGAAGCTGTTGTCGCGCGGCTGGGTCTGCGCGGCCTGCATCGCCTCAATCGAGATGCGCTCGTAGATCATGGTGTGGATGAGGAAGAGGAGACAGATGTCCATCTTGGAGGGGATGTAGGCGTTCACGTCCGCGAGCGCGTCGCAGGTGATCAGGGCGAGATCGATTAAAGAGACGTAGTTGTTGGGGTCGTTGTTGAAGAAGTACACGAGGGACAGGTAGCAAAGCAGGGGATCGTTGCTTTCCTTCAGACTAGGTGTGACTGGGCCGAAGATACGCTACGCCTTGATGGTCGACACAATGCTTGGCTTTGCACACGGTGGAATGTCATTCTTAGTGTCAAAGATAGGAGTATATGCGTACAGGCACCATGGTTACTCGAAAACAACGACTCGTGACGTTATAGCTGCTCGGCGTAGCTGGAGAGATCGGCACCATGTCATTACACAGAACGATGACATTGTTTGCGGACGTTCCGATGGTGGACTACGATCAACACGGACCGAAACACAAACCGCCGCCAAATCGCGGATGCCGCCGAACGTTTCGAGCGAATTCACACGCGCACGTCTCGTGGAGCCGTCGTCGAGGACAAACGTGTATTCCCGATCCACGCCGTATTCAATGATAAGAGAGAACGAGTCGGAGCTCGGGTGAAGATCCCGCAACACCGTATCGTTCATCAGATAGATCTTGTTGTAGTAGAGCACGAAAGAAGAGGCACGGCGCATGGACTGCTCCTAGAATTCAAACTACAAATTGCCCGTCACCTGAATCTTGAGTTTGACTCTGTCCACCTTCTCACCGACATCGACGGTAATGGCACACACAGTACGCTTATCCCTCGTTACAACCTTCACACTGCACGGATGATTATCCATACGATGCTGCAAGTCCTTCCTTCAAAAGAAAAGAATGGCTGTTCGGCTGAGCGACGCCGACTATGCCCGCGTGCGTGAGCGGTGCGTCCAGCTCATCCGCGCGGACAAAACACTCGGAACCCGAGAGGCGGCGCAATTCCCGACGATTCCCTATAACACCATCCAGTACATCTACCGGTAGTGCAGAGACGCGGGGGTGAGGCGCCTAGGCAGTGCTACCATCAGCTGGAGAGCGAGGAGGAAGCGCGCATTGCACAGCGGATTGCTGTATACAACGACAAGTAGCGTTGCGCGCGTTGGGTAATGTGGAGATATGAGCGCGGAGTCTCCATTCAGGAGATTCTGAGGGAAGAGGACTTGTACATGCCAATCTTTCTGCACCAGCTGGTGAAATTCCGGTACAAACTGGACGATGCGACCGCCAAGCGTTATCTCCAAAACCCCTCGCTTCTCGCGGACCCCACCCTGGAATCCATTGTGATAGTTGGTAGTTGTGATTATGGCAAGATAAAGAGCTACAACTGGAGCGGAGTGTCCATCATCAGCAATCACGACAAGATCCGGCAGTCCTCGGGTCTGGAGTATGAATACCTGCTGAAGGAGAGTCTTCGCAACCGAGGAATTCCCTTTCAGACGGAAGTGCAGCTGCGGTAGGGATCGTGGCGGAGGTGTGATGCAGACTGGACGGCTTGCCCAAGACGCCGGACATTGTTCTGGACTGCCCGATTCTTATCGAAACGGCCAAATATCCTGGCTTCTCCAAGACAATTCCTTCACCGCATGGGATGGAAGGAGGTGAACTGGATCGAGAGCAAGGCCATCTTTGGTGATATATACTGGCAGAACCAGAACGCCCAGCAGTTCTTCTCCTATCTCAACCGACTTGGACCCGGATGCGTCATTTATATATCCTGCACGCACACAGCTGCTGCCTTCATCGGGAATGGTTCGGCTTCATCGATGGCTACACGCTCGATCCGCGAATCACCCTCCTGTCCTCTCTCCCTGCCAATATCCACACGATTGACACCCCTGTACAATGTCCTGTTCGTTCCAACAAACAGAGCATAAATATACCACTTCATGAGCTCTTTCCACTTAGTCGAGGTTCGCCATGTTGACGTCCTTCTCCGTGTACTTGCCAGTGGCCTTGCGACCCTTGCGCTCAAGGATGTTCTTTCTGTCCTTGTTCAGCTTCAGC
>QWCN01002105.1_pt1 | contig 27313 bp, 29 predicted proteins | sample 1972711 | NCBI WGS metagenome assembly QWCN01 (sample SAMN09866707, study PRJNA288562) | Human gut metagenome isolate term1_stool, whole genome shotgun sequencing... | isolation source: gut | host: Homo sapiens | place: USA: California
CTGTAAAATTTGCCATTGTGTACCCTTCCTTTTTTCGCCTTGCACATGGGTACATTTTAGCATATCCTGCAACCTCATGATACTGTCCACGAATTGGGGGTTTCCCCTCTGAGGGATGTCCAATTTTCAGGGATACCCCTCACCCTCCGTGTCCATTTTTATGGGTACAGTTTATAGGGCGCTGCCCTCCATTGGATGCCTCCCGCCAAGGGAACGCTGTCCCCTTTGGATTCCCCTGCCAACAGGGTGCTCCTCGCCCCTATTGGAAACCCAGAGCCAAAGGAATCGCCATCCCTTTGGAATCCCTGCTCGTTTTGAAATGAGTACCCACAAATGGAAAAAAGTTCGTGGTCACTCATTTCAAAACGCAAAAATCCCACAGGCAAGCCTCTATCAGAGAGGCAAGCCTGCGGGATTCTCTTTGCTGAATTACTTCTCTTCTGGTTTGCTCAGATCCAATCCTCGAATCAATTTCCGCAGCGGAAGTACCGCCGAGGGCGTGACGGATAGCTCGTCCAGTCCCATCCGCAGGAATGTTTCTGTCAATGTGGGGTCAGCCCCCAGTTTGCCGCAGATACCCACCCAGCAACCATGCCGGTGTCCAGATTCCACGGTATGCCGGATCATCCGCAGAACAGCGGGATGATGAGCGTCATAAAAATTGTACAGAAGGTGGAATGCTTCGTCGAATGTACAAAGCCCCCGGTTGTGCGCAAGGCAAAACCGGGGGGCATAAACTCAGTATGTAATATCTTTGATGAAAATAAGAAATCCGAACCCGTTCCCGATTGGGAATAAGTTCGGATTTTTTCTGTATGGTGGACACATACTGGTTAAATCCGAACTCGGGGCAGTTTCAATTTCCTTCAGGGTCAGGGTCTGGCTGCCGTCCTTGTAATTGTAGGTGAGAAGCAATCTGTCATCGTACACATAGACGGAATTTACAAAAGTATCAATGATTTCCCTCCGGTAGTCGGGATCGTTGATATTGCCGTCCTTGTACCGGCTGATCCAATCCACGATTTCTTCCTTGGTAAACTTGCGCCGCTCCAACGCAAGCTGCGCAATGCTGGCTTTCAGAGAATCCCGCTGGGTTTCCAGTTTCTCCAGGCACTCCTTGGTGGTATCCGTAATAATACTCTGCCGGATAGCCTTCATCTTGTCGTACTGCTGAGTTAACCCGATAAACATATAGCCTTATTTTGGCTACAGTTATTTCGTTCACCTTTCATAAGCACCCTACGGAGGGAGCAGCAAACACCAATTTCACGATCTGCTTATGAATGCCGATAACCTGAATTGGATTTTCAGGACGAAAAAATGACTGTCACTGTGAAGCAGGCATGTCGGATTCGGCGGCTATCCCTCCAGCTTTTCAGGACGGTTCATCAGGGCATTTGTCTGTTTTCGGGATCTTCCGCTGTTTCTTCGACGGAACAAGGGACATCGCTTAAAAATCCGATCCGCGGAGGTGACTTGGGGATTTCCCGGCTCAGGGCGCGGAGGGAGGGGTCTGACCTTGGGCCAGTTCAGCCAGGTTGATGGCAGCGGCGGTCTGCATATGGCGCATGGTGATGCCGTAAATATTCTGCTCATCGCCCAGACGAATGGCATCATAGATTTCCCGGTGCTCCCGAAGGGTCGCCTCCATGCGCCCGGGGTGCATGAGGGACTTTCGTGCCAGTTTCTGGATGCAGTACAGGTGGCTGGAGAAGATCTTTGACAGCTCCGCGTTTTCCAGGGACTCCACAATGGTAAGATGGAACTCGGAATCCCAGCGAACAAACTCCGCCAGGGCGCTGCGATCCGCACTGATGGCCTCCTGCCGCTGCAGAAGCTCGCCCAGATGGCGGATCACCTCACGGGCCTTCAGGGTGCGGCGGTTCTGGGTCAGCATCAGGGCGCTGTAGCCCTCCAGCGCGCTGCGAACCTGGTTGTTTTTGTGAATCCGCTCGGGTGTGATGGCCTGAAGCTGGAAGCCCCGACTGGGAAGAATCTCGATGAAGCCCTCCTGCTCCAGACGCTGCAGCGCGTCGCGCATGGGGGTGCGGGAAACTCCCAAAGTGACGGCCATTTTTGTCTCGGAATAGATGACATTGTCGACAAGCTCTTCCTTCTCGATCATCTCACGAAGGTGCTGATAGGCTTTGACCTGCAGAGGCGAGGCAACGAGCATGGGGGATCCTCCTTTCACGGATATGGAAAGCCGTAAACCGGTCAGAAGTGGCTTGTTTCGGCTTTTTCCGGTCATTTTTCTTATTATAGCACACTTCAGGGATTTGACAAAGATTTTTTTCATAGCTTCCCGCTCATAGGCTCGGGAATTTTCGGCAGTTGGCGAATTGTTAAAAAACAACAAATCTGGCCGGATAAATTCTATATGAAAACACAAAGAAAAAGGAAGTTTCCTATTGACCGGTATACCGGTATGCCGTATAATAAAGGCAGAAAACAGAAAGGGGAGATTGCATGAGTCAGAAAATCGGCTTTATTGGTTTGGGAATCATGGGCCGGCCAATGGCCCGCAGGCTGCTTTCGGCGGGGGTATCTCTTTTGGTAAATGATGTGGAGCCTTCTGCCGCGCGGGAGCTTACGGCCGGCGGCGCGCGATTCGCCACTCTTGGGGAAATCGGGGAGGAGTGTGGGATCGTATTTACGATTCTGCCCAACGGGACGGTGGTTCAGGAGGTTCTCTTCGGCGAGCAGGGAGTGGCGCGGGGGCTTCGGCCGGACAGTCTGGTGGTGGACATGAGCAGCGTGACGCCATCGGAATCCCAGAACTGCGCAAAGCTGCTGGAGGCTCAGGGCTGCCGTTTCCTGGACAGCCCCGTCAGCGGCGGGGAGCCGGGGGCGGTGAATGGCACGCTTGCCTTTATGGTGGGCGGGCATCCCGAGGATTTTGAACGGGCAAAGCCCTTCTTTGAAATCATGGGTTCCTCGTCCATGCTCATCGGCCCCAACGGCAGCGGTTCCGTGACCAAGCTGGCGAATCAGATCATCGTGAATATGGGTATCGCGGCTGTGTCCGAGGCTCTGGTGTTGGCGACCAAGGCCGGGGCAGATCCCGGGCTTGTGTTCCGCGCCATAAGGGGCGGCCTGGCCGGCAGCGCGGTACTGGAGGCGAAGGCTCCCATGATGCTCCGCCGGGATTTCAGGCCCGGCGGGAAGATTGCCATCAACCATAAGGATATCAAAAATGTAATAGATACTGCGCACCGGCTGGACGTGCCGCTGCCGCTTACGGCGCAGCTGTTTGAGGTCATGCAGGCACTGAAGGTGGACGGACATATGCAGGAGGATCACAGCGGAATCGTTCAATACTTTGAACGTCTGGCCGGCGTGGTTGTCCGGTCTGACGAACTGGAAGAGGGTGGACTATGAACTCGCCGAAGCAACTGAGCGTGGAGGTACTGGCGCAGCTTCCGCCGGTGGACAGAGAGCGGGCGGACGCCCTGCTGCGTCGGGAGCTTCAGCAGTGCGATAAAAAGGTGGTCGTCCTGGATGACGACCCAACCGGCGTGCAGACTGTCCACGGTGTATCGGTATACACGGATTGGAAGCCGGAAACCCTGCGTCAGGGCTTTGCGGAGCAGGAGAGGATGTTCTTTATCCTGACAAACTCCCGTGGGCTTACCGCCCAACAGACGGAGACGGCCCATCGTCAGATCGCCCGGGCCATTGACGCGGCATCCCGGGACAGCGGGCGGGATTACATCCTGATCAGCCGCAGTGATTCCACCCTTCGGGGACACTATCCTCTGGAAACAGCAGTGCTGCGGCAGACGCTGGAATCCCTTGGCGCCGCGCCCTTTGACGGTGAGATCATCTACCCCTTCTTTCAGGAAGGGGGGCGGTACACCCTGAACAACATTCACTATGTTCGGGAGGGGGATCAGCTGATCCCGGCGGGCATGACGGAATTTGCCCGGGATCGCTCCTTTGGGTATACCGCTTCCTCCCTTCCACAGTGGTGCCAGGAAAAGTGCCAGGGAGGTTGCCGCGCGGAGGACGTGACCTGCATCGCCTTGGAGGATCTCAGGGCAATGAATTTAGAGAAGATCACCCGTCAGCTTTTGGAGGTCGGCGGCTTTGGGAAGGTGATCGTGAACAGCGCGGACTATGCGGATGTGAAGGTTTTCACGGTCTGCTTCCTGCGGGCACTGAGGCAGGGAAAGCGGTTTCTTTTCCGCAGCGCCGCAGCGGTCACAAAGGTTCTGGGTGGAATTGCGGATCGCCCCCTGCTGACTAGGGCAGAGCTGGTGCCCCGGGAGAATTGCAACGGGGGGATCGTGCTCATCGGTTCCCATGTCAACAAGACCACGCAGCAGATGGAGGAGCTTCGCAGGTGCCGCTATCCGCTGGAGTTTCTGGAATTCAACCAGCATCTGGTTCTGCAGCCCGGCGGGCTGGAGGGCGAGGTGATCCGGGTCGTGGAGCTGGCGCAGCAGATGATCCGACAGGGGCAGAGCGTGGTGATTTACACCCGGCGTGACCGGCTGGATCTGCCCACGGCAGATCCGGACAGGCAGTTGGAGATATCCGTACAGATTTCGGAGGCTGTAACAAGCATTATCGGACGGCTGGAGATTCGGCCAAATTTCATCATCGCAAAAGGCGGCATCACCTCCAGTGATGTGGGAATCAAGGCGCTGCGTGTACACCGGGCAACGGTAATGGGGCAGCTCAAGCCGGGAATCCCTGTGTGGATGACAGGGCAGGAGAGCAAATTCCCGGGGATGCCCTATGTGATTTTCCCCGGCAACGTGGGCGAAAAGGAAACGCTGCGCCAAGCAGTGGAGCTCCTGATGGGGAGCTAAGCCCTTCGCGGGGAATACAATGGGAAGGAAGCCGCGGCTGGCGCGCGGCAAAAAAAGAAAATCCGCAAAAACGAAAGGAGAAGAAACATGAAGAAAAAGACGATGCTTCGCCTGCTGGCGGCTGCGCTCCTGCTGATGCTGATCAGCTGCCTGGGAGCCTACGCGATCCAAACGGACATGGGCAATATCCGGGTTATGGACGTAAAAATTCCAATGCCCCAGGGAGAGACGCTGCGGGTGCTGATCCACAAGCCCGCCTCGGCCACCAGGGACAATCCCGCACCCTGCGTCATCACAAGCCACGGCTATCATGCTACCCTGGAAACTCAGGACATCACCTCCATCGAGCTTGCCCGCCGGGGCTTTGTGGTGTTCAATATGGACACCTACAGCGCGGGCGATTCCTCGGGAACCGTGGAGGAGTACGGCTACAATCGCAGCTACTACGGACTGGGCATGCTGCAGCTCGTGGATTACGTCCATGACAACATCGACTACATCGATCCCGACCGCATCGGCATCACCGGCCACTCCACCGGCGGACGGAACGTGGCCTTCACGCTGGATGCCTACGGCCGCAACGAGCACGGAAAGGTCTACACCGGACAGCCGGAGGATGGCAGCGATTACACCACCAAGGTCAGCTCCGCGCTGATTCTGGCCTTCTTCCCCGACCGGTATCTGCTGAGCAACCTTCCCAGCGGCGTGAATGTGGGCATCAACTTTGCCCGCTATGATGAAGGCGCAACGGTTCAGGTGACCAAGGTGGACGGCTACCAGTGGCCGGATATGACCGTGTCCCCCGAGGCGAAATTCTTCATCAACCAGACGGCTCCCGGCACCTTCACCATGGACACCGTGATCAGTGTGGACGAAAGCACCGGCAAGGATAAGGTGGAGCTTTCCGGCTATGACAACAGCCAGAAGGTGGAGATCGGCAAGTATTACGGAAGCATATCCGATGGCACCATGCGGGTGGTCTACAACCCCAATACCAGCCACCAGTGGCAGTTCTTCTCGGCCAAGAACGCTTCCATTACCAACCAGTTCTTTATGGACACCCTGGGCGCCCCCAATCCCATCTCCGCGGGCAACCAGCTGTGGTTCGTGAAGGAGTGCTTCAACGCCCTGGGCATTGTGGGCTTCTTCCTGTTCCTGCTGCCCTTCGCCTGCCTGTTGATGAAGACTCCCTTCTTTGCCGGCATTCAGCAGGAGGCTCCCGCGCCCCGTCCCCGCCCCACGGACACGAAGGGCAAGCTGGTGTCTGCCATCAGCCTCGTCCTGCTGGCGGTGATTCCGGGCATTACGGTAATGCCGGTCTTCTCCAAGCTGGCCTACGGAATGATCTTTACCAATGCCGTGGCCAACAACAGCACGGACTTCTTCCCCCAGCCCGGGCCCAATGCCATCGTGATCTGGGCGCTGGTCAACGGCCTGGCGGCTGTGGCCATCTTCGCTCTGGGCTATCTGATCTACGGGAAAAAGCATGGGGACGGTCCCGATAACTGGGGCGTGAAAACCACCTGGGCCAATGTGGGCAAATCGGCCCTGCTGGCAATTCTGGTGACAGGCGTGGCCTATGGCTTTGTGCTGCTGGCAGATCTGTTCTTCACCGTGGATTTCCGCTTCTGGAGCTTTGCCATCCGCGCTGCAGAGGGCAATATCCTGGCGCTGGTGCCCCACTATCTGCCGTTCATGCTGGTGTTCTGGCTTGCCACGTCCTTCATGGTCAATGCCAGCGCCCGCACGGAGTGCAAAAAGGAATGGCATAACACGGCCCTGTGTGTGGTTGTGAACGTGATCGGCCTGGTGGCGCTGGTCGTTATTCAGTTTGCGGTTCTGTTCAGCACCGGCGTGGCCATGTGGTACGCGAACCGGGCGTGGGTCAACATCTGCCTTATCATCCCCTTCATCCCCATGATGATCATCGGAACCGTGTTGCTGCGCAAGTGCTTTAAGAAAACCGGAACCATTTACTTCGGCGCGTTCCTGATGGCGCTGGTGTCCACCCTGATCATGGTGGCCAACGCCAACACGATCCTGAGAATTCGGTAGGAGGAATCATTATGTACAGGCGTCTGTCCTATACGCTCAATACCCGCGATCATGCGTTTCCCGGCGCGCCCACGCTCCGGCTGGAGCCCTTTGAATCCATGAAAAAGGGAGACCGACTGAATACCTACAACGTCACGCTCTTCAACCACTTCGGAACCCATATGGACGGCCCGAACCATTTTTACGGCAGGGGAAAGCAGCTGTATGAGCTGGAACTGTCCACCTTCATCTTCGAGCGCCCGCTGCTGGTGGACATTCCCAAGGGAGCGGGGGAGTTGGTGGAGCCTGAGGAGCTTCTGACCTTCGACGAGCAGATTCTCCGGGCGGACGCGCTGCTGCTGCGCAGCGGTTTCTCCGCAATGCGGCACAAGGATAATCAGATGTATTCCGAGCAGGGGCCCGCGGTGTCCTCCCGGGCGGCGCAGCTGATTGTGGATCGGTACCGGAATCTGAAGGCGGTTGGCATAGACTGGATCTCGCTGTCCTCGCCGCTGCACCTTGAGGACGGAATCTTGGCGCACCAGATCATGCTGGGGCATACCGGTGCGGAGCCGGTGCTGATTGTGGAGGATATCGACCTGTCCGGCCTGGAACAGGAAAAATTGGAAACCGTATTTGCCCTGCCGCTTTTTGTGGAGGGTATCGACAGCGCACCGGTCACGATCCTGGCAAAGCTGAAAGACTAAGGAACTTCCGAAAAAAGCGGTATGGCCCTGGTCATCCGCAACACCAAGCCCGTCATTCTACTGGATATCCGCCGCCCGCCCATGATTATCGCCTTCCGGGAGCACCTTCTGCGCAAAGCGGAGGCCATGGGCTATGAGGGCATCCACCGGGAAAAGACTCGCATGAAGCTCCGGACCCTGATCCAGGAGCTGGGCGGCTGACGCGGATATCCCGCCCCGGAGAACCAAACAAAAGCCTGCGGCAGCCCTCCCAGACTGCCGCAGGCTTGTTGTATATCTGAAAACAACTCTTTAAGCGAATAGCTTGTAACCCATAAATCTTCAGAATGGTAAACAAATCCAACAACGCTGTCACGTAAGAGCGGAGCCGAGGGATCTGCGCATTTCGTTACGCTTTTTGGTCAACTTGGTGCGAAGATCCTTCGACTCCGCTCCGCTTCGCTCTTCCGTGACAGCTTTTTTGAAATGCTTGAAGCTGCCCAACAAACACCAATTAAGACTATCGGTTTTCGTAAGCCTAATAAATTGGTGCTTGTAGATTTCCGAACACGCTACATTTTTGCTGTAGGGGAGGTATTCAGCCGGACGCGTACACGCTGCGTTTTCGCCTGACGGTGCGAATAATCGGGACGTTTTACCGCCGGGAGGCATGAATGCCTCCCCTACAGTTTTTTGCGCGCTTCCAAAACAGACCTGCAAACACCAATTTGTTGTGCAGCTTATGAAAGCCGATAACCTGTACACCAATTTGTCGCTGCGAAAGAGGATTTCGGAACAAAAAAATAGCATCCCGGTTGGGATGCTATTTTCATTTGGTGGAACTGGCTGGACTCGAACCAGCATCACGCGGCTTTCCAGGGCCGCACTCAACCCTTGAGCTACAGTTCCATTTGAATACTTTGGTGATGCCTACGGGAGTTGAACCCATATTTCCAGCTTGAGAGGCTGGTGTCATATCCATTAGACGAAGGCACCATATGGTGATCCGTGCCGGACTTGAACCGCGCATTACAGCCTTGAAAGGGCTATGTCCTTACCATTTAGACGAACGGACCAGATTCACAGGGAGTTTCCTCCCTGCATTAGGAATTGGTTGTAACAAGAATATCATCAATGCGCACACCGAAGAGTGCTGCAAGAACGATCAGATTATCGACAGTCGGGAGCGCAGCTCCACTCTGCCACTTGTAAATCGCCTGCGGGGAATAGAACCCAAAGACAATTTGTATGTCTGCAACGGAAAGCCCAGCAGACTTCCGCAGTCTTACAATATTGGCACCGGTCAGTGCCAGGTCAATGGTGGGAATGTTCATCATTTACACCTCCTGTTCCGAATGATTTTGACCATAGGGTACGAAAAGCCGCTTGCCTCACACTCAAGACAAGCGGCTTTCTATCATTCAGACAGGACGATGCCCAGATAGGCTCTAGGCGTTCATACCATACCGAAACTCCTGCTTATCCCGAAAATGAGCGTGCTTCACAAAGCTATGTTCCTCAAACTGGAAAATAGCCTGCCGTTCGCTCATATTGCGGATCGTAGAAGTACTGGCTTTCATGACGCTGTTCCTTTCTGCAAAGTGTTGTTCTTGGTTTCTGAAAATACTATACCACAGTATTTTCGATTTGTCATTCAACTTGTGGTTAAAATTTGCAAGCTCTTGTTTGGTAGTGTATTTGTTTGGGTGAAGGATCATTCCTGCACAGGAATCCCTGCATTCCGAAAGATTGCCTCACACAGAGCACAAAGCATATAGTCATCACCTTCCTTATCTGTTTCAAATCGGGTTGCTTTCTCTGCGGATTTCTTCAGCCAGCGCAGGTCAAAGGGATTCGTGTCCAGAATACTGTCATCGTCCTGACGGGCAGCATACATTCCGTTATTCAGACCGGCAAGATAAATCTGATCCAGAATATCCTCCATCTGTTCGGGAGACATGGATTGCATTGCTTCATAGTTGGTCATAGCGGTGACTCCTTTCCTGATCGCACTTAAGAATCAGCGGCATCCTTTCGCCAATCCTGCGCTTTTCTTCGATTATATGCCCTGCTGCTGATCGGTTTTCGGGTGACGGGGCTTACCACGCCCCATGTTTGCCGCTTGGCTTGATTGTGCTTTCGCTTTTCTTTCTTTGAAAGCTTATCGTAAGAAATCCATTTATCCATATTGGCCTCCTGATGTGAAATTACTGCTTGCATTATTCTGAAAGATGCGATATTCTGTAGTATCACCCACAGAAATGGAGGATCTGCAATGGAGAAGACATTTCCAGTCATTGATCTTGCGGCAACCGGGGAAAACATTGCCCGTCTGCGCCAGGATCGTGGTATGACCGTCCGAGACTTGCAAAGCTGGTTTGGTTTTGAAGAACCTCAGGCAATCTACAAATGGCAAAAGGGCAAGAGCCTGCCCACCGTTGACAACCTGTATGCACTCAGCAAACTGCTGGATGTTCCCATGGAGGAAATCCTGGTGCCCTGCAAGCCCCAACTGAATATTACCAGGGATGGGCAGCAGGCGGAGGTCTGCTGCCCACCTCTTTTGCATTTTGTGGGAATATGGAATGATTGTATTCCAGCGTTGGCTGTTTGTCATTGAACTTCTGGTTGAATTATGGAATAAGCAAATAAAAGTCTCCCGTTTCAGCCGGTTCATTGATATGTACCCCCAATACTGGACTCCCAGTATTGGGGGTACATATCACTTTGTCCAAAGCTCCAGCCCAAGGAGCAACAGGCAGCGCGTCGGATAACCGATAGCCGCTGTCACGCCAATCCCGTTTAATGGCCGCCAGATGATTCTGGGATTGTACTGCTGGCTTCCGGGATCACACCCATGGCCGTCAGGGCGATGCAGGTGAACAGTGCAATCACAAACGCCTTGTCCCGGTTGTCGGAAGCGGTGAAAGGAGAAGGCCATTCTTCCCTGGAGCAAGCTGCCCCGTGAACGCATGGAATCGGCTTCCAGCATCTAGGCAGGAATCATCCACGTAATCAGCATGGAAAATATCCGCAGGCAGTTGATGAATTTTGGGGTAATTATCCCCGTCCGGCGCTACTGCACATCCGGATTTTATCCATGACGTATTGTTTAACGGCCTCCCGGCCGGCGGCACCGTATTTTTTGGGGTCGATGGTTTCGGGATGGGTTTGCAGTACCTGGCAGACAGCCTTCGTGAAGGCAATCCGAAGATCCGTCGCATAGTTGACCTTGCAGATGCCACGCCGAATACATTCGCGTACCGTTTCATCAGGCACACCGGAGGTGCCGTGTAAAACCAATGGGATGTCCACCACGCTGCGGATCTCCGACAGCCGCTCCAGATCAATGTGCGGGACGCCCTTATAGACACCGTGGGCAGTGCCGATGGCAACCGCCAGAAAATCAACGCCGGTGGCGGATACAAACAGTTTTGCTTCTGACGGGTCCGTGTAGGGATTGCCGCTGCCGCCGTCCAGACTGTCTTCCTTTCCGCCGACTTTTCCCAGCTCTGCTTCCACCGGAACCCCTGCCGGATGGCAGGCATCCGCCACAGCCTTGCTCAGGCGGATGTTCTCATCCAGAGATTCATGAGAGCCGTCGATCATAATGGAGGTATATCCCACCCGCAGGGCTTTCATTGCCAGCTCGAAGCTGCTGCCGTGATCCAGATGTACCGCAACAGGTACGCTTGCCTTTTCCGCTGCCACTTTTGCGGCGGCATAGTAATATGAAAGATCGGCGTACCGGATGGTGGACGGCGTTGTCTGCAGGATCACGGGGGCGTGCAGTTCCTCCGCGGCGGCCACCACCGCCTGAACCATCTCCATGTTTTCCACATTGAATGCACCTACGGCATATCCCTCTGCTTGGGCATTCAGAAGCATTTGTTTTGTAGTCACCAGTGCCATTTGTTTTCCTCCCAGTTTTTTCCTTAAAGGCAAAGTCCGTTTTTTACCGCCGGAAGCATTTGGGGCGCAAATTGCTCCACAGCCAGCAACAGCGCACCCTCGGCTGGCCCCCATACCGGCTTCATGACCTGAACGGAAGCATCCAGCGCCGCCCGGAAGGGCTTCAGAATCAGATCGCCCGTTTCAAAAATCCCGCCAGAGTAGGAAACCGTTGGCGTATCCTCCAGCCGGAGTTGCCGGAGTACGGCGTTGACATTCTCTGCCAGCTCCCGTGCTGCTTCCTCATACAGCCGAACTGCGGATGCGTCTCCCTCTCTGGCCGCTTCCAGCAGAATCCGCTGGATGGATGCGGTCTTCTCTCTGGAGGGCGCGTACACATCCCGCACCAGGTTGTTCAGCTCATAGTCATCCTCCAGCCCCAGACGCGCTTTCATCAGCGCGTGAAGTCTGCCGCGGGGAACTCGCCCGTCGCTCTGCTTGGCAAACAGCTGGAATGCACGCCGACCCAGCCAGTAGCCGGAGCCCTCGTCTGAGAAAAACTCCATCCACCCGCCGCTGCGGGCAGAATTGCCTGCCTCGTCCCGGCCGTAGGCGATGGAGCCTGTACCGGCCACAATGTTTACGCCGGGCGCAAGCGCCATGGAACCCGCCCATCCCACCTCTACATCATTGACAACATGAAGGGGGTATGGCGCAAGCGCCTCCTGGATGCGGGCAACCGCCGTTTCATCCGCCGCGCCGCCCTCGCCGAAGCTGGGCATACCGTAGCAGATGCCCAGAACTGGTTCGCCGCAGCGAACCGCGTCCACACCCTCTCTCAGCCGTGCGCAGACGGTGTCAATGCCGTTCAGGTGGTAATAGGTTCCTCCCGTGGTATATGTCCGCAAACGCTTTCCGTCTTTGCTTGCGGACAAAAATTTTGTTTTCGTTCCGCCGCCGTCAATTCCAATCCAAACGCCCATAGGGGATACCTCACTTTTCTGGTTATATTGCTATCAGGAGCAAAAGAACGCCTCATCTTTATCCCTTCACCGCACCGGCGGACAGACCGCTGATAATGTAGCGCTGGAAGATCAGCGCCACCAGCACCGGAGGCAGACTTGTAAGCACACCAGCGGTGCAGGTCAGAATGTAGTTGGAGCCGAATTTGCTGGAGAATTCCGTAATCAGAACCGGTAAGGTCTTGGCCGCAATGGTGGATGTAAAGTTGACAGCATAGAAGAATTCGTTCCAGGACAGGATGAACGCGAAGATCACCGTGGCCGCCAGCCCGGTACCGGCCACCGGCAGAATCACCCGGAAGAAGGACTGCACTCTGGTACAGCCGTCGATCAGCGCAGCCTCGTCCAATTCCGTGGGAATGCCGTCGATGTAGCCTTTCAGCAGCCAGATCAGGTAAGGCAGGACAAAGGCCATATAGGTGATGACTAAGGAAAGCTTTGTGTCCAGCAGGTTCAGATTCGCCATGATGGTGTACATGGGAATGATAATGGCTACGGCAGGGATCATTTGGGTAAACAAAGTACCGCTTAGCAGGAAGTCTCGTCCCCGGAAACGGAATCGGGAGAAGGCATAAGCTGCTATCAGACCCACCAGCAGGGCGATGGCTGTCACGGCAAAGGTGACAATGCAGCTGTTTTTCAGCGCGGCCAGGAATTGGGAAGCGGCATCCGTTGTACGGCTGGAAGTGCCGAACAGCAGCGCCGAATAATTTTCAAAGGAAGGATTTTTCGGAAACCAGCGCATGGGGCGCTGAAGCAGATCGGCCTTGGTGGAGATGCTGGAAATGACCATCCAGCCGAAGGGTGCCACCACAGTCAGGACGATCACGAAGACCATCAGATACAGGCACACCCGGCCAATGCGTTTTTTGATTTTTCTGCTCATTTATACTTCCAGCTCCTTTCTGCACCTTCTCCGGAAGGGCTTCTTCTGCGCGTCGTCATTGCCCATGAACACCTTGATATACACGTAGGTCAGCGCGAAACAGATCATGGATACGGTGTAGCTCATGGCGGAGCCATAGCCGAATTTCAGGAATTTGAAGGAGGTCTTCTGAATGTAGTAGGCAATAAATTCTGTTGCGCCCATGGGGCCGCCCTTGGTCATGATGTAAACCAGGTCATAGGTCTGAAGCGCCCAGATGGTCTTGGTGATCAGAAGGATCACAATCACGGATCTGATGGAGGGCAGGGTGATTTTCCAGAAGGATTTCCAAGCGTTGGAGCCGTCGATGGCTGCGGCCTCATAAAGATCTCTGGAGATATTGGCCAGCGCCGCGATGGTCAGCAGCACCACATAGGGGGTCTCCTTCCAGACATTGGCCGCCCAGACACAGATAAAGGCGGAGGTCGGCTTTGCCAGCCAGACCTGATAGCTGTCGATCACGCCCAGCTGCGTCAGGAGCGCGTTGAACACGCCGTAGTTGGCGTTGAAGATCCACTGCCACATGATGGCATTGACAACGCCGGGCAGTGCCCAGGGCAGGATCATCAGCCCGCGCACAAAGCCACGCCCCTTGAATTCCTGATTCAGAACCAGTGCCACGCCAACACCCAGAACCATTTCCGCCGCCACGGACAGAACGGTAAACACCAGCGTCTGCCAGATGGAATTCAGGAAGGACTTGTCCGAGAACATGGCGATGTAATGCTTCAGCCCGACAAATTCATAGGTCCGGGAGCTGAGCACCAGATTATGGACGCTTAAAAACAAAGAATAAAGGATCGGAATAATCAGCACGCCAAAGATGGTGAGCAGACTGGGCAGGGTCAGTAAGTACGGCAGACGCTTCTCCGACAGCGCTAACCGGCGGTGACTGCCGATCCCGATGGATGCTCGTTTCACTGCTTACAACTCCCTTTGCATAAATTTTTGCTGTGCTTCTTTATTGGGGTGGGGAGAACCTCCCCACCCCAGCGTAATTTCTTACTTACTGTATTCTGCTTCCAGGGCTTCGCACTGTGTCTGCATGGAGGCCAGTCCGTCTTCCACGGAAATTTCACCCAGCATAATGCGCTGAGATTCCACCGTCAGAATTTCCACGAACTCGTCATACCACAGAACGCTGGGCAGACCGGTGGCCTTATCGATCTGGCTGCCGAAGTTCTCCCAGTAGGGATAGGCGGCCAGCAGCTCCTTGTCGGCCAGCAGGTCAGTCCAGATGGGCAGCGCGCCCAGGGCGATGGCCTTGGCCTTTTCGGTCTCCCGGCTGGACATGAACTCGATGTACTTCCATGCGGCTTCCTTGTTCTGAGACGTAGAGGTGATGGACATAGCCTCAGGCAGGGTCATGATAATGCCCTCCTCTCCCTCGGCGTGGATAATGGTGTCGGCAACATCAATCTGGCCGACAATGTTGGAAACTTCGCTGTTGTTGGCATTGGCATAGACGCTGGGCCATGCCTGCAGGAACAGGAAGGTGTCGCCCATGCAGAAGACGTCGTTGGTGGTCTCCTGGCTGGAGGTCAGGGAAGAAGCGTCGATGAAGCCGGATTCCAGTCCCTGAACCAGGAACTCGTAGGCAGCCTTGGTCTTTGCGTCCTTGCCCATGACGGGATGGCCGTCCTCGTCCAGCAGCTTGCCGCCGAAGGAAGCGGTGAGGAAGATCAGCTCCGTGGCGCCCGCCCATTCCTGGTTGTAGCAGTCAATATAAGCGGCGTTGACCAGACCTTTTTCCTTCAGCTTACCGTAGGCGTCCAGAGCCTCGTCCCAGGTCGCGGGGGCATGATCCATGCCGATCTCCTGAAGCTTGGCGGCGTTGTACATGTAGAAGCGGGTGTCGTTGTTCCAGGCGATGCCGTACAGCTGGTCGCCGGAGGAGAACTTGTCCAGCAGACCAGGGATAATGCCGGCTTTCATTTCATCGGTGATGTAGTCGTTCAGTGAGGCAATCCAGCCGTTGTTGACGTACTTCTCCACCCAGGAGTTGTCCAGCTCGATCACATCGTAGGTACCGCCGCCGGCAGCCAGATCGGCGGTCAGGCGGTCAGCCACCTGATCCCAGCTCATCAGGATCAGTTCGACTTTGATTCCGGTCTGAGCTTCAAACTCGCGGGTCTTTTCCTCGTAGAAGCCGATGGTGTCCATCTCGTGGCGGGGCAGGATCACGGTGATCTTCTCGCCGGTTGCCTCTACTGCGGGAGCGTTCGTGGCGGGGGCGTCTGCTTTGCTGCCGCATCCGGCCAGAAGACCGGTGAGCACTGCCAGTGCAAGAATCAAACTGATGAAGCGCTTTTTCATATTTGTTCCTCCTAATTATTTTGGTGATCGGACGAAGCCGTTTCCCACAAGTTAGTTCTTTCTGCCAAAGGGCAGCGGTTCGTGACGGAATTTTGTGGCTGTTTCTGTTGCAATCCCCATTTTGGATGTGCTATAATGAAGAAAAATCGATACATGATCGGAAAGCAGGTGCTCCATGGCCGCCATTAAAGACGTGGCAAAGCTGGCCGGTGTCAGCGTCGCCGCCGTTTCCAAATACCTGAAAACACCCAATAACATGCGGGAGGATACCCGCCAACGGATCGCGCAGGCGATCGAGGAGCTGAACTACCGCCCCAATCCCTTCGCCCAAAGCCTGCGGACGGGAAAAACCAACATCATCGCCATCGCTATTCCGGAGCTGGACAACCCGTACTTCAACAAGATGTTCAAGCTCCTACAGGAATTTTGCGAAGAGCGGGGCTACATGGCCATTCTGCTGAAAAACGCCACCGTGGAGCAGGCCAAAAAATGCCGCGGGTATTCTGAGATCGGGTCTGGTTGACGGCGTAATCTGCTACAATGAAGGCCAGGCCAATACCTTCATCATGGAGCTGGACGCCGGGATTCCGGTGGTGAAGATCGACCCGGTGATAACCGATGATTACCCCGCCACCGTCGGGATCGACCTGAAAACGGGAATCGAAAAGCTCTGCGCCCATCTGGAAGCGGTGGGGGTGCGCCGTCTGGGATATATCGGCCCGGTCAGCGACGCTTCCTCAGGACAAAAGGTCAATGCCTTAAAGCACTATTGTGCAGGCAGCGGTCTGTACCTTGACCCTGACGTATTTCTCACCGACTGCTACACCTACGGCGGCGGGTTTGACTGCTGCCGTAGGCTGCTGGACTCCGGCGTTCTTTTGCCGGACGCCATCGTGGTGGAATCGGACATGATTGCTCTTGGCGTTCTGAAATGTCTGGTGGGGCGGGGCGTTCGGGTGCCGGAGGATATCCGGCTCACCGGGTATGATAATACGGACATTTCCGTAATGAGCAACCCCTCTCTGACCTCCGTGGATATTCCGATGGAGGACATCTGCCTCGCGGCGCTGAATATGCTCTGCGCCCTGATGCGGGGAGAAACCGCGGAGCCTGTGATTTTTCGCACGGGGCTGAAGATCAGAGCCTCTACCATGCCGCCGGATTGACCGGCGGTATTTTTAGCCATGAATCGATACACAAATTGTGCGTGAATCGATTTACGATTGCGTTTTCATTGTAGAGGATAGCCCCCGCAATGTCAACCGGTCTGTCGCAATTTTCATCGAGAGTCATAAACATGGAAATCATTCTTTGTACAGATTGAACATTTGTGAAAAGTCCCCTTTTCATAAGCGGATAGAGGGCTTGATCTCTGCCGGTTTATTTGTCAGTGCCCGGTGGAGAATTCTTGCCGCCTTTTATGATTTTGGACAGCCGGAACACAATGCCGCACACGGCGGGGGAAAGGCACACATATACCACAAGAACCGAAGAAACTGTTTTCTGCAACATAATTGTGTTCCCGGCATTTTGAATCACAATGACCAATATGACAGCCGCAATTGTCCAGCAAGCAAGGATAATTGCCCTGAGAATTTTCGCGGTACTTCTTTTCATAAAAGCCCTCCGTCATCTATCCAGCACGGCATACAGATAATCGTCGATACAGTCGCCTACGCGGTCGATCAGAATGTCCGAGGCCTGGGGCGGCAGCTTGCCGGAGCGGACGCGGGTGTACTGCGTGGGCAGATACTGGCTGAGCAGCGCCACGGGAATGCCTACGGCGTCCAGATTTTCCAGCAGCGTGCGGATTGCCTGCTGAACCTTGGGGTTCGTCAGGTAGTATCTGGCGCGGTCGGAGAAGCTGAAGGCGCGGGCGTAGCGCTTCTGGGGCATGTCGCCGTGGTAGTATTTCGCCCATTGCCCCTTGTCCTCCAGCATGACCTGCTCCAGCGTCTCCCGGAAGCGGGACAGGGGGAAATCGTGCATGGTGTACAGCTCCCGCTCGATCTGCTCCAGGGCGAACAGCCCCTCCCGCAGGGCAAAGGTCAGGGCAGGGCCGACTTTCAGAATGGCAATGCCGTCCTCCACCATCTGACGCAGACATTCCCGGGGCTGATAGTCCGTGGAATGCCCCTCGAATACAAGGCCGGGATGGCGGGTCAGGGTCGCCATCAGGGACGCGGCGGCAGCACGGTCGTATTCGATCACGCTTTCGTCGGCGAACTCCACACCCGGCTGCACCACAATGGCAACGACCCGCTGCCATGCGTCCGTCAGGCCATGGGCGGCAAAGGCACTTTGGAACTCCGCCAGCGTCTGCTCGCAGTCTTCGGGGGTCGTGACGGTGACGCTGTCCTCGTTTTCCTGCGCGCCGCCGGGGATGGGGACTTCACTGCCAATGACGTAAACCGGCTTCGGTGCGTCCGGATGCAGAATCTGGTATTCCGCGAAGGCCCCTTCCGCCGCGGCGCAAAGCTGTGCGCCCCGGCGGGCAATGACGCTGTCCGGCAGGCGGGCGGTGGGGTCGTCGGTGGCCACGCGCATACTGGTGTCGATGTGGATTTTGGAAAAGCCTGCCAGCACATAGCCCCGAATCAGCTCCTCCGCGTTTGCCATGGCCGCGTCTTCTGGAAGATTCTGCCATGTAAGCGGCCCCAGATGGTCGCCGCCGCACAGGACGCGGTGGGCGGGCATACCTTCTTCCTTTGCCAGGCGATCCAGGAACGCCCGGAAATCGGCGGGGGTCATGCCGGTGTAGCCGCCGTTCTGGTTGACCTGATTGGCCGTGGCCTCCACCAGAACGACGGTATCGTTGGCTTTCGCGCGGCGCAGGGCGGCACGGATGACGAACGCATTGGCGCTGCAGCAGGAGTAGACGCCTTTTTCTTTTGCCGAGGTTCTTTTGTGTAAAAGTTCAAAAATAGGATTCTGAATTGTGCAAACTGCCATAGTTTTCTCCTTTTCAGGGATCAGGAAAGCCCGGCAGAGATCTACCAGGCTTTCCCTGCTTATGCAATGGACTATCTGAGAAGAAGGGGTGAAAGGGATTGATTAGTTATTTGCCAGCCTTTCTGGCTTTCAGTTCTTCCATGATTTCGGCCAGTCTGGTTTCGCTCAGCTCATAGAAGAACAGAGGAATCGTGCCTAGCAGCATGGTGCCAGCGCAAACCAGCGTCATCATGGTGTGGAACGCGCTCAGAGTCTGGGCAGTCTGTGCCGCACCGGGCGTATAACCGAAGATGCCGATAATGAACGCGACAACAACGCCGGAAACCGCCATGACCAGCTTGGTCACGAAGCAGCGGGTAGAGGTAATCATACCCTCGTTACGCTGACCGGTCTTCCATTCGCCATATTCGATCGTATCAGACATCATGGCCATAACTGCCACGTTGAAGCCTGCGACGGCAAAAGAGGCGATGGTGCTGCAAGTATAAATCAGAATCAGATTGCCCCAGCCAGCGAAATACTGTATAAGGCAGGCCACAATATAGAGACCGGAGAAGAAAATAATCACTTTCTTCTTATCCACCCTCTTGGACAGGGCAACAAACGACAGGCATCCCGGAATGCCCACAACCGTACCCAGCAGGGAAAGAACGGACATGACCTCAAGGCTTCCCAGATTGTACTGGCAATAGTAATAGTTGAACGTGCCGCGCATAATCATGGCAAGCAGACCAACAGCGTTTGCAATCTGCACAAGGAGCAGTGGCCTGTTCGTGACGACGCTCTTAATTCCAAGCTTCAGGCTGAACTTTTCGGAGTCCTCCGGTACGACATGCTCCTTGACCAGCTTGAAGGAGATCAGATACATGGTCGCCGCAAATACCGCGACGATAGCAGCAAGCGTAAAATACGCGCTGGCACTGCCGGCGCCACCGAAAGCGACAAGTGCGAGAGGCATAACAATACCGATAATGCCGGTAATTGTGTTGGATGTTGTCTGGGTTGAACCGATAATTGCGCTGCGCTCTTTTATGTTTCTGGTCATTGCAGCCGGCAGTGACCAGAAGGGAATATCAACAGCCGTAAAGACGACGTCAACAACTATGTACATGACGCAAGCGTAAATAATGCGAACCGTCATGTTCGGGCTGGGAATGAGGAAGCTCAATGCCATACACAGGCAGAACAGCGGGCCAGCCCAGAGAAGCCACGGGCGGAAACGTCCAAATTTGGAACGGGTTCGGTCTGCAATGGAACCCATCATGATGTCGTTTACGCCGTCAAAGACACGTCCGAAAGCAAGCAGACCGCCGAGAATCGCCGCGGGCAGCTGCACAATGTCCGTCAGAAACGGGGTCATCCACATAGCTCAGAGCGTATAAGCGGAGTCATGACCCAAAACACCTATCGGGTGGCCGATCTTCTCTTTCTTTGTACACATCGTCGGCTCTTCATGCACTGCCGATTCAGTTTTTTCCATATGATCAATCCTTTCCTTTCCTGTTTTCCGTCAATTCAGTCAATGATACTTCGGCAGCCAATCGCCATGGGCTTCGATCAGATCATCGACCATTGCCCGGATATCGTCAATGCTCAGTTCGGCACTGGCGTGGGGGTCAAGCATAGCTGCCTGATAAATGTAGTCCTTCTTGCCCGTCAAAGCCGCGTCAACAGTGACCTGGTGGACACTGACCTGACGCATATTCAGCGCTGCGAGCTGGTGCGGCAGTGCGCCGATGTGACACGGCTGGATACCGCCTTCATTGGCGAGGCAGGTCACTTCAACGCAGCAGTCCGCCGGGAGATTGTCAATCAGGCCGGTATTCATGACATTGCCGCCGAAGGAGAAGGGCTTGCCGGTTTCGACTGCTTCAATAATGCTGGCCGCATACTCGTTGCTTCTGGTATGGGTCAGGTCTTCGTTATGAATCAGCTTCTCAGCCTGCGCTTTCCACATTTTTGCCTGCGCGATACAGCGGCGGGGGTATTCGTCCAGCGGGATGTTGTAACGCTCGATTAACTCCGGATAGGCTTTCTTAATGAAGTACGGATAGTATTCAGCGCTGTGTTCACTGGATTCCGTGACATAGTATCCGAATTGCTTCATCAGCTCGAAGCGCACCATGTCGTCATGATCGTCCGGGGTATGGAGTTCCGGCGTTCTTGCGCCGATAATCTCCGCGTACTCGGGGTAGAGGACGGCCATCTCTGCAAGCGGGTCTTTGATCGGACCCGAAAGTGCGCGGCGCCTGATCTCCGGGTAATAATCCTCGCCGTTGCGGGTGATTTCCAGCAGCCATGCCATGTGATTGATACCGGCAATTTTATAGTTCACGCCGTCCTGAGGAAGATCAAGGCGGCCAAGCAGCATCGGAACACAAGACTGATGGGAATGGCACAGGCCGACCGCTTTGATATCGGTATAACGGTTCCAGGCAAGTGTCAGCATGGACATGGGGTTGGTGTAATTGATGAACAGGGCGTCGGGACAGACCTTTTCCATGTCCGCCGCAAAATCCTGCATAACCGGGATCGTGCGCAGTGCGCGGAAAATGCCGCCAATGCCGTTCGTATCACCGATGGTCTGACGCAGACCGTATTTCTTCGGCACTTCAAAGTCCGTGATCGTGCAGGGATCATAGCCGCCGACCTGGATCGCGTTGCAAACGTACTTTGCGCCCCGCAGAGCTTCCAGCCTGTCCGTATACTTGACGATTTTGGCCTTGCCGCCGTTGGAATTGCGGTTGATATTGCTGAGCATCCTGTAGGACTCTTCCAGACGTACCGGGTCAATATCGAACAGCGCGTATTCGTATTCACGCAGGCAATCCGTTTGCAGACAGTCGCCCAGAACGTTTTTCGCAAAAACGCTGCTGCCCGCGCCCAAAAATGTGATTTTATTCACTTGCCCAATCCTCCGTTTCTGTCATTTCAGGGAAATATATGCGTCCAGACCCTTGGGCTGATCCGGGTTGCCCCCAAGGGAAACCGACTTGAGCAGTGCCGTCATCTGGGGTATGTAAATAAACGGAATGCCCCATGCGGCAAAATTGTCAATGCCGGTGATCTGAATGTGCGCCGCAGCGCCGTAAACATTTTCTTCTCGCTCGGAAACCGTCACGACCGTTCCGCCGTGCCGGATTACGTCCCGCGCCATCGCACCCTGGAGCTTTTCCTCGCCGGGTCTGAGCAGCATGACGGTGATTGTCTTTTCGCCGCTGATGACGATGGGGCCATGGCGATAGTCCAGCAGATGGAAGTAGCGTCCCGTCAGCATGGCGATCTCCGTAAAGGCCAGCGCGCCCTCCTCAGCGATGCCGCACACCGGGCCGTCGGCCAGCACAACGGCGTTATCCCAGTCCCGCGCCGCCAGTTCCTCCAGAACCGGGCGGTACTTTGCCTGGAACGCTTCGTTACCCGCCGCCGCGTCATGCACGCTTTGCCAAAGGCCGTCGTCCTTCGCGTATCTCGCCGCCAGCAGCAGCGCCGCCGCGTAGAGATTCGTGACCGTGCGGGTCTGACAAACGCTGTTATCGTGGCACCAGGGCATACTCAGCTCGAGATCGCTCATGGGCGTGATGTCGTTGTCCGCTTCCGCGTTGATGGAAATGATCGGGCAACCGAGGCTCTGCTTGATCTTCCGGGCAGCCCACACCATTTCCGAGGTACGGCCTGAGCGGGAGAGCATCAGGACGATGCTGCCGCGGACGGTATCCTGCCAGAATGCGGGGTCGGCAATATAGTCGCCGGCCGGGATCGCGTTCGCCGCCGTCTCCGGGAAGGAAGCCAGCACCGCCGCCGCGCTTTTGGACAGCATATAGCTGGAGCCGCAGCCCATGACTGTGAACTTTCTCTGGGCATTCGCCGCGAAAAATGCGTCGATCATTTCCGCGTTCTGCCCGAAATAGTCACAGGTCAGCTTCAGCGCCGCGGACGTGCCGAGGATTTCCTCTTCCGTCAAAAACAATGTTTCTCATTCCTTTCTTTGTAGATTTTGGCCTGCCAGCAGTCAAGCACGTTCAACGGCTTCCCGCTCCGGCGGGTCGCTGTTTTCCCTGCGCTTGGTCATAGTATACATAAACGATTGTAAAATGTCCAGCGTTTTGGGGATTTAGAACAAATCGGCCAGTTGTATCCTCTTTTTTTAGATACAACTGGGGCAGTTGTATCTAAATTGCGGCCGGAATCGGGAAAATGTAAAAAAACTCTGGAAATTTTGGACATGATGCGCTAAAATATTCTCAGGAAACGAAAGGGGGCTTTCCTATGGCGAGCAATGCGCTTTACATTTCCATTTATCAGGAATTACTGCACGACATTCAGAGCGGAAAGTATATTGAGAACGAGCCGCTGCCCAGCGAGGAAAGTCTGTGCCGCAGCTACAACGTCAGCCGCACCACGGTTCACAAGGCGCTGGACATGCTGAAGGACGCGGATGTCGTCTACTCCGTGCAGGGCAACGGTGCGTATGTCAAGCCCCACATGTTTGCCCAGCCGCTGTCCAAGTTCTATTCCTTCACGGACTCCCTGAAAAGCATCAACATTCTGATTCAGAACGAGATCATCGACTGCACGATCGTCCGCGCGGACAAGGGGCTGTCGGTCGCCACGGGTTACCCGGTGGGGACGGTGTTTCACAAGCTTATCCGCCTGCGTTCGGCAAAGGAGTATCCGCTGATGATCGAAACGACCTATCTGCCCAAGAACCGCTTCATGAGCCTGGACACGGAGATTTTGTCCAACGGATCGCTGTATGATTTTCTGCGTTCGCGCTACGGCTTCCACGCGGATCGCGCCAGTGAGACGCTGCGCCCGGTCATGCCCCGGCCGGACGAGCGCACGCTGCTGAACATTTCCGCGAACACACCGTGTATGCTGCTGGAGCGGTTCAGCTACGAGAGCACCGCGCTGATCGAGTACACAAAATCGATTGTTCGGGGGGACAAGTACACGTTTCAGGTGGAATTTCAGAATCCGACAAAATGAAAAAAATGACTCTGCTGACTTGAGAGCGGTCAGCAGAGCCATTTTTCTATGCGAGAGCATTTGGGAAGAGTCGTGGGCTCGTCAAAATCTCCGCACCTGCTTTTCGGGGAGGCGTTGCGATTCCTGTGCCGATGAACCTCAGGTGGATTGCCTCATTGCAGCGCTTCTCCGGCGCTGCGCCTGTGCCTGGTATTCTTTGGCAGAAATCCCCGTATATTTTTTGAAAACATGACTGAAATAAGTGGAATCCTCAAAACCAACCCTCTGTGCAACCTCAAATATTTTCAGAGCGCCCTCATCCAGGAGCTGCTGTGCGTATTCGATCCGCTTTCCCGTAATCGTATCCATGACAGTCTTTCCTGTTTTTTGACGGAAAAAGCGGCTGAGGTATCCGGGACTGACGTGTACAGCCGCGGCTACCTTTCCGAGTGTTAGGGATTCACAGAAATGGGAGTCAATGTAGTTTTGAACATCCGACAGAAGTGTGCCGCCTTCTGCGGAAAGCTGCGCAACATATTGGCAAACAGCGCGCACAAGTTGCTGCTGGTGCCGGATGCACTCATGATGGAACTGCATTTGCTGAAGTTGGCCTTTCCACTCTGACACATCCAGATCTACCGCATTTAAATCGGCAGAAAACTCCTCCAGAGTGATGCGGCAGATGTGCAAAACCATCAGCGCCGTGTCTTTGACCTGTGAAACAGGCGGATGCTGATGCCGCTGTACATCAAAAATATGTTCCAGAGAAAGCTCTGCTTGCTGCACGTCGGCACTTCGGAGCGCTTTTCCAAGCGAGTTGAAATGAGCGGCGTGTGTGGGGGTTAGTTTGACCTTTGCGTTGCGGAAAAAGTGAAGCTCCTGTTGATTGTAAAAGCGATCCTGCAGCGCAAGCTGAGCCTGTTTTAGTGCGGAGGACAATTCGCACAGAGCTGTATCATTTTCGCTGACACCGAGATACAAGGCACCCCCCAGCAGCTTTTTTGCCGCGGAAACACAGCTGAAGCAGAAGCTTCGAAGCTGGGTGTCAGAGCAATTTGAAAAAACCATAAACAGCTCATGCTTTCCATGAGGGCAGATATGCAATTGTTCTTTCGGCAACAAGCTGTAAAAAAGATTTTTAAGACCTATCCGCACTTCAGCGGATTGATTTTGGCCTTCTACGTCAATCAGATCGGCAACCGCAACGGCATAACCACCAGTGGTCAAGCCCAGCAATTCCGCCTGCCGCAGAATATCCGACTCCCGATGTATGGTGCCATTGAGAACCGCATTCAACATTGAAGTGATCCGGCTCTCAACATCCATGTGAAATGTCCGCTGCTGTTCCAGCTTCTGCTTGCATCGTTCTATTGCGGCGATTATCTCCTCCAGGTTTCCGGTTTTTGTTACATAGTCGCTGACGCCGTATTGGATGGCCTGCTGCGCATAGGAGAAATCCGCAAAGGCTGTGAGTAGGACGACCTGTATATGCCTCTGCGTGGAATATATCCACTGCGCAAGCTCCAGCCCGTTGAGAAGCGGCATTTTGATGTCAGCGATGATAATATCCGGCTGTTGGTCAAGCACAGCCTGCTTTGCCTGCAAGCCGTTCTCCGCAGTGCCAACGATCTGACAATCGAGTTTCTGCCAATCAATCAGTGTGCAAAGCCCCTTGCGCATCAGCGCCTCGTCGTCTGCGATCAGAATCTTGTACATAGCGACTATACACTTGACCGTCCGCTGGTGATTACGAAACCAGTAAATATTGATGGCTGCGGAGCACATTTTTCAGGAACAACTCCTTCCGGAATCATGGTGTATTCCGGGGATGTTGTCCTAAAAAACTTCACGATGGACGGATTTGCCATGCAGCGGATCTACGACAAACGGCTCACGACCATGTCCGGAGGGAATCTGTCGATCCGTGATGCAGAGGGGAACATCTGGATCACTCCCGCCAGCATTGACAAAGGCACACTCAGCCGAAAAGATATTATCTGTGTCCGTCCGGACGGAGCCTGTGAAGGATCGCATAAGCCGTCATCCGAATTGCCGTTCCATAGGTCGGTTTATCGTCTGCGCCCGGATCTGAACGCGGTTCTGCACGCGCATCCGCCGGCGCTTGTGGCTTTTTCCGTTGTCCGCAAGCTCCCAAACCTTGACCTGATTCCGTCTGTACGACACATATGCAGGGATGTAAAATTTGCAGCCTATGCGGTTCCAGGCAGTCAGGAACTCAGTCTGGAGATCGGAAAGGTATTTGAACAGGGCTGCAATATTGCGCTGTTGGAGAACCACGGCGTTTGCGTTGGCGCGCCGGATATGTTTACCGCCTTTCAGCAGTTTGAAACGCTCAATTATACAGCGGAGCTTGAGGTGCTGGCAGGACAGCATGGAAATATACGCGCACTCCCGGAAAACGCATACCGCCTGAGTGAAACCGACAGCCATACCAGGCTGGGGGATTTCATTTCTCAATACCGCAGCTCTGCGGAGCTGGAAGCCAGACGCGATATGATTACGCTGATCCGGCGCTCCTACAAAATGGACCTGTTTACGGCAACTCATGGCACCTATTCCGTCCGTCTTCCTGACGGGAGCTTCCTTATTACTCCGTTCGGCTTTGATCGTGCTTATCTGGAGGAGGACGATCTGGTTCGCATCAAAGGCGATGCCAAAGAGCTGGGAAAGCAACCGTCCCGCGCCGTTCTGGCGCACCGAAACATTTACCGGGAAAATCCTCAGATCGGGGCGGTGCTTCTTGCGCATCCAGTCCATGCAATGGTGTTTGCCGTCACGGACATGGAATTTGACGCAAGAACAATCCCGGAAAGTTACATTCTCCTGCGCGATGTCAAACGGGTGCCGTATGAAGAACTTTACTTGGATTCAGACAAGCTGGCAGAGGAATTTGATGCCGCGCATCCGGCAGCAATCGTGGAAAATGATTGTGTGATCGTGACCGGAGAATCGCTGCTGCAAGCCTTTGACCGGCTTGAGGTCATGGAACTGACAGCAGCATCCATTCTGAAATCACAGCGGCTTGGCAGGATGGTGCATATCAGCGATGAAGAAGTTGCCGCGTTGAAGAAAGCGTATCATCTGGAGGGATGAGGCTATGATGCGCGTATCAGGCACGATACCATGATATCGAAAAAACAAGACCTGCTTTTTGCCTCAAAACAGCTACGTACGGTTTTCAGATAGACTCTAATTGCCGCTCACCGACACCCCATGTCCCAGAATAGCGCTTCTGCCTACACATATCCCTGGAGTTACCCTCCACGGTATTCTTTTGCCATACGTTGCATTGAGAGATGTATGGATGTTAAATCTGAAATTCTGGATCACGCAAATGTGCAGACCATGCTGCAAATGTATGTGTATCCCTCCACGACCTCCAAACGGGACGCTATGGAAGCTGCCAGTATGCTGGCAGGAATTGCAAAAAATTTTTTATTTCTGTAAATTTGGCTTTTCCTCTTGACAAATCCCGGTAGGCGGTGTTATTATAGCGCCACAGTCAGTTAGCGAACATACATTCGCATTTCTGACAGCAGGCATTTACACGGAGGAGGTCATATGGCAGCACCGGTTCTATCCAGGGAGGATATCGAGCAAATTGCCGGGAGAGTTCTTTCCATCTACACCGAGGCATATGTACCGGAAAGGCATCTGTGCTATCAGGTCAACCCGGAGGAACTG
>QWCN01002110.1_pt1 | contig 27282 bp, 26 predicted proteins | sample 1972711 | NCBI WGS metagenome assembly QWCN01 (sample SAMN09866707, study PRJNA288562) | Human gut metagenome isolate term1_stool, whole genome shotgun sequencing... | isolation source: gut | host: Homo sapiens | place: USA: California
TACCGGAGTAAATATTCAGTTCATACCCGGAGAAGATTTGAAGAACATCTTCGCCGGTATGGAGTTCTCACCGGTCCCTACCCGCGCTGCCACACGCGCCGTGCTCAAGGCACAGAAGGCAGGACAGACCACGGTGGATATTTCCAAAACACCCGCACCGGGAGGAGACGATGGAGGAAACACCGGTGGAGGTGGAAATTCAGGAGGTGACGGAGGCATAGAGGATGATCCTCTGGGATAGGATATAAAGGCGCAGCCTTTAGAAATTAATAATGAAAGTCTGCGCTATTGCTAATCACTAATCACCAAATCACTAATCACTAAATTACTGTCACATGGAGAAAAAATCAAGTTCAACCTGGAGTGTGATCATCAAAGTGGTAATTGCCGTAGCATCTGCCCTGGCAGGTGTATTCGGACTAAATTCCTGCATGAAATAGACTATGAGAGCAGGAAGTTTTTATCAGAACTATCGGGAGGTGAAACTCCTGGTAGTTCATTGTTCAGCAACACGCTGTGACAAGAATTTCTCCGTAGAAGCTCTTCGAAGATGTCATTTGGCAAGGGGCTTTGCAAGCATCGGGTATCATTTCTACATCACACGTGACGGTGAAGTGCACATCTGTCGTCCGGTTCACCAGATCGGAGCACATGCTACAGGATGGAATGACAAGAGCATCGGCATCTGCTACGAAGGCGGACTGGATGAACGCGGCCGACCGGCAGATACAAGGACGTATGCCCAGAAATGTTCCCTGCTCGATTTGCTGCGACAACTGAAAACAGATTATCCGCAAGCTAGCATATTGGGACATTATCAGCTCAGTAACTCAATACACAAGGCGTGTCCGTGCTTCGATGCAAGAGGACAGTATCGGGGGCTTTAAGCTCCTGATACTATCAGTTCAACCTCATTTGAGTATCAATATTATGAATTATAAATATCAAAAAAATAGATATTTTTCTATTTGGATAGATTAATTAAAAAAGCTTTCTTTGTATAATGAAGTAAGTTTCTTACATCAAATCTTAATAAAAAATAGATTTATGGCAAACATGAAAACTCCCGGTGTATACATCGTTGAAAAAAATGCCTTTCCGAATTCAGTAGTAGAGGTTCCCACTTCAATTCCTGTTTTTATAGGCATCACTGAAAAGGCTTCAAATGGAAAGGAAGACTTAAAAGGTAAACCATGGAGAATTTCCTCTATGGCGGAATATATAAACTATTTCGGTCAAGGTCCCGAAGAAAAGTTTATCCTAAGCTTTAAAAAGTCGAACAGCACTATTGCAGACTGCCTGTTTATGTACGAGGAAGAGTATACCGAAACTGACGCGACAACCACAAAGTATGTATTTACAGCTCAGAGAAAGAAACACTTCACTCTCTACTATCAGATGTTGATGTTCTTTGCTAATGGAGGCAGTACTTGCTATGTTCTTTCAGCAGGAAACTATAAAGACAACCAACTGCTGAACAAGAATATGATGAGCAATGCGATCAATGCTCTTGAAAAAGAGCGGGAAATAACAATGGTTGTGATCCCCGAAGCAGTGTATTCTCCGGATTGTGCAAATATTCAAACGATGGTTCTGGATCATTGCAGTAAAATGCAGAATCGTTTTGCTATTCTTGATGTTCAAGCCAAAAGTTCGGAGAATCAGACTATGATGGAGCAAGTAAAAGAGTTCCAGACCAATATCGGCAACAATGGCCTGTCATATGGAGCAGCCTACTATCCGTGGCTTGAGACAACAATACTGGGAGATAAAGATATTACAGCCAATATGTTTTCTTGGTCTGCTGACAGTGAGCTTGATTTCAAGGCATTCTTTCCCAAAGATTCCGGCATTTTGAATTATGCAAATGCAACAATTGATGAAATCATAAAGAGCCAAGAAACGCCGGATAATAAAAAGAATGAATTTCATCAAGTTTTATTGCAAAACTGGAGCGTATATCAGTCGATGATAAAGACTGTGAAGGCATCCCTGAATTTACTGCCACCTTCCGCAGCCATGGCAGGTATCTACACCATGGTGGATAATACGCGCGGTGTATGGAAAGCACCTGCAAATGTTTCAGTCAATTACGTTAACAGACCGGAGGTGAACATCAATAACAGGGAACAAGAGGATATAAATGTACCTACAAATGGTAAGTCAATTAATGCAATACGTTCCTTTATCGGCGAAGGCATAAAAGTCTGGGGCGCCCGTACATTGGATAGCAATTCACTGGATTGGAGATATATCAACGTGCGTCGTACCATGATTTTCCTGGAAGAATCCGTCAAAAATGCAGCTCATGCCTATGTATTCGAACCTAATGATGCAAATACCTGGTTGAATATTAAATATATGATTGAGAACTTCCTACGTGGAGTATGGAAAAGAGGCGGTCTGGCAGGAGCCACTCCCGAAGATGCATTCAGTGTACATGTCGGATTGGGTGACACGATGACACCGGAAGATGTATTGGAAGGTATAATGCGTGTTACAGTATTAGTAGCAATCTCCCGCCCTGCAGAATTTATTGAAATAACATTCCAGCAACAAATGCAGAAGAGCTAGCTAAATTTAGTTAAGGCACTATCCACTATTTACATAGAATTGTGGGTAGTGCCTATAAAAAAGTTCCTTCAAGCCTTCTTTCACTTGTTCGGGCGCTGCATCATTATACAATTAAAGGATCAGGTGTTGAGTAAGTCTTTCCTTCTGAACTATTGACCAATTCACTCATTATTTTCTCCCTTTATCATAGTTAATAACATCTTGAAACGTTCAACTGCATGTAATGCGTGGGAGACATTAGCCGGCATAATGATTATCTCACCTGCCTTCAGTCTGTGAGGGATACCTCCGACATGTATTTCAACTTCCCCATCAAGAATTTGTACCAGAGCATCAAAAGGTGCAGTATGTTCACTTAACCCCTGTTCTTTATCAAAAGAGAATAGAGTTACATTTCCTGCCTGATTTTTAATAATCTGTTTACTAACTATTCCACCACTGGCATAGTCTACCTCTCCAGCGATATTAAATACTGTTGCATACGCAAATGTTGTATTAGTTTTCATATCTCATTTATTTTTAAAATTGATTAATGCAAAATTAGTGCTATTCTAAAATAGAATTTGTAACAAATGTTACAAGGTATCACAAATATCCTTATCTTTTAATATAGATAACTATTATGTTGCAAAACAAAAACAACAGATACATGGTTCATTTCTATTTCTGCTCTAATACAACATTATATCAATAATGAAAACTACACTTTATGTCTTATGAAGTTGGAGAAATTCTATTTAAATGTCAGGACTCAATGAGAACCTTGAATGACTCATCACCAACGATTACAACATAGAAACCTTTCGGAAGAACTACATTTGCCTCGCCATTAACCGTACCAAGGCTTTTGCAGAGACTGCCTGTCGCTGTGATAATGCTTACTTTAGCCGGTTGCGGAGTAGAAATGTAAAGTGTTCCGTTTGAAGCGCGAACTTTCGCTTTACTGGCTGTGACAATTTTATTGGCTACGTCAGTGTCTTTTTTAATTTCTATATTCAAATTATCCTGAACGTTGGATACCGTATAGATACCGTTTACATCAGGAGTAATCACTTCTCCATTACAAGTAACAATCAGTTTCAGATTATCCGGATTGTTTAGGGTGAATTTATACTCTTCTCCTTGCATAATGGAGCTACGATTGTAACCTTCAACATCAATAACAACAACTCCAGTTGGATAACTCATATGTGTAACTCTGAATTCTTGTTTAGATTCTCCAGGAATCAGTTCGATGGAAGTTATCAGATCCGGATCACCTTCTACTATCTTATATTCGCTTTCACCGATTTTCAACACCATGCACGCATAATCACCTTCTTCAACTGTCAACTTGGTCTGACAAGTAAATCCTCCATTACTCCATATTCTAAAAGGATGGAATTCTAAATTCTTCTCATTACTGATTATGTCTTTAATCTTACCGTTCTTATCACAGTGGGCAATTGCAATGGCCCCCTGGAACGAAGGCGATTCGCAATGAAGACTAGGATAATTAACGGTGAATCGCTTTCCCGGTTCCGGTTGCTTATCTACTACCAGCCCTTTTTGCTGATTGGAATTCTGAGTGACACATAGGCGGATTTGATTTGCGAAGTTTCCTCCTTCATTAGGTTTGATATTATAAATGATAAATTGCTCACTGGTATAGTTGTACCCATCTCCGGGATTGAGGGCAGAAAGTGAAAAATATCCATTGTTTAGACCTCCCCATCCCCAGTTGAAATGGTACATCTCTCCATCACTTCCATCGAGAACGAAACTATGTCCTCCGGTTCCGGAACCGCTATAGATAACAGGGCGTTGTTCAGCAAGTTCCTGATCTATCTTTTTTGTCCATTCGGCTGGTGCGTAATCATCTTTATAACCGCTCAGAACACTTTTATCATATTGAAAATGTAAAGTTAATGCATTAAGAATCCGGGCACTTTGCGCACCACTTTCACTTAATCCGTATTTCATGTTACAACTCACTCCACAGTGATAATTGAGACGAGCCACTGCATCTATATTTTGCTGAGTATAATTAGAATCTGTTCCCGAAGATCCTTCTAAGTAATCGTCCAGCATATTGTCCCAATCGTAAGTAACATTAAAATCAGCACTATATCCCTGATCAGTTGTTGCACTTCCTATACCTTGTGCCGGGTATTTGTGATATTTCATGACGATCGCCATTGCAGTAGCGACACAACCAGTCACAGCATGGCCTCCGTTGATTACAGGACATTGCTCATTGAAAGGAGCACCTTGGTCCCAAGTAGCCGTTTTCAGCAATGTTTGTGTACGCATTCCACGAAGTTCAGATTGTTCTGCTAAAAGCGTTTTCCAAGCCGAACGGATGGTAGCATTTGCTTCCTTAATATTCTGACAAGCATATTGAATCTGGTCAGCATATTCTCCCAACCACCATTTCATATTTTCAGGGGCTTGGCTATAAGAAAAGTCTCCGGTTGTAGAATAGCCGAGAACCGGCAACGTACGATCATCACCCGATATGATTATGAATCCATTATTGTTGCCACGATTGAAAACATAAAAATAGGTATTGTCTCCACCGGAACGTAATTCAGATTTGGCAGTATAAGCAAGTTGCATAGATTGACTACTGCGGAGTTGCGGTCCTGAAATTTGTTTGGAGAAATTAGTAGCTGCCTCCAATGCTTGATTAATTGGTACTCTTTCCGCATAGGTGGTATAGAGCGGAAGGAAAGATAAAATTGTAAGTAATGTCTTTTTTCTCATACTTTAAAATGTTTAGTTTTCAAGATATACAGTTTGTATTATTTAACAAATGTACGTCGTATAGTACAAATGATAAAATCAAATCTGATAGAAAAAAAACTATATGGAAATTAATAAAGATAAATGGCTAAAAAAGAAGATTATTAAGGAAAAATCGATAAATACATGAAAAATATGAAACCTACATATAAGATATATTTTAATGCTTTACTTAGTTTTGCTATCGGGGGGATTTCTTGTTTTTTCTTTCACCCCTCGAATAATATAACAATGAATCCTTCATTATAGCAAAAAAATCAGATAAAAATCTTGCGATAACTATCTGATTTTCAAAAGAGCGGAAAACGTTTTTCAAACTCACGACCCTCAGTTTGGGAAGCCTTATAACAATTATACATTTCATTGAATTGTAACATGTTACAATTCAATAAAAATTAATTACACGAAATTTGTAATTTAAATTAAGTAACCTCATAATGCTTAATTACTAATAACCAACTCCCAGTCATCAAGTACAATCATCTCCCAATTTGGAACACCGTTTTCCACTTCGGTAACAGATACGCCATAAACAGAAAGACTCTTACCAAGATGGGAGAATTCAATCAGCGCAGCTTCTTCTCCTTTCTGAATACGGAGATTTAAAAAGTCACTCATCTGTTCCCAATCAGTAGGTCCAATAGCTAATGATTGGATCAGCCTACCTTTGATTGGGGTACCAATGACAATGTCCTTGATACGTTCTAAATATAATTGAGCTTTCTTGTAAGTCATAGAACAAAGATAGGAATTTATAGCAGAAAACTAAAAGAAACAACTTATTCAGCCTCTCTTTCCCTACGAGATATTTGTCATAAGCCCTTTTGCCAAAAATACATATCTACAATCTTCATTGGGGGATAAAAACATTTTAGTTCTGTTTGAATGAGACTCTGGTATTGCTGTATATCATCTTTATTTCTTTCAGAAAATTCAATTATCTGCCCCAGTAATTTTTCATCAAACAACTTACTTTGATAAATACCAAACCCTTTTTTAAACAAGTTATCCATAGCAGGAACACAACCTATAGTACCTAACATAATTTTAGTAACCAACGTATCTGTAGCACTAACATCTAATTCAGTACCATCTGCTTTATAATATTTTAATCCACTATAGCAGTCTTGGATTTCACCATATAATTGCATGATTCGAGTAATATCTTCACGCCCACACCATTTACCCCTCAAATCGTAAAATTCCCTTATTACCCCAACAGTTTTTATATGAATCTTATAGTCTTTCCAAAAGATACCACAGCCACCTCTATACATCCCCCAACTTGCTAAATAAAAAGCGAGATGAAGTGCTAGCTCATCATCTTTCTTTGTTTGATCCTCAAAAGCTTTATAACAATGGTCCCATGATTTGAAACGATGATTAGGGTCAGCCTTCATCTTACATAAATATTTTTCAACAAATCCTTTTTCCATATCTAATATAATATTCTTCTTCATAGTATTAATTATTTAATTCTACAAATTCCTTTAACCAATAAAGTCTATCAATTGATGCATTATAGAAGCCATCCGGGTAATGCTGTTTTATGTCGTTGATATTAGCACGAACATAAATGCTGGTGAGTAATACGTTAGCTTCACTAAGTACGACCTCTTTGGGCAGCTGTGCGCTCTCAGCCCATTTTATTGCTATAATAAGATATAGTGTCAATTAGTTGTTGGGAATATTTATAAATATCATCTAAGCTGTTTATTTCATGCTTAGTCTCTTTTTTATTCTCATCAAAAGTAGCAATATATTTCTTTGTCACACTATTAAAATACATACGACAAATCGGTTTACGATTATTATCATCAAGTAATATAGCAAAATAAGTTTGTGCATCACGATATACGACTCTAGAAATATCAACGGCAGGGCGAAGTATTGATTTCACAATCATATAACTCTCTATTTCTTCTTCCGTAGTGACAATCTTATTATCATCCTGTAATGCTTCCTCTCTCTCAATAGAATCTTCTTGATTCTCTTTATTTTCTACATCAGTCTCCGTTTTCAAAGCCGATTTCAAACGTTCTGATATCAAATCATTAATATAGGTACTAATAGATTTTTTTGTTAAAGAAGTAAACTGGTCAAGTATTTTAGCTGTAATGACCCCATCATATACTTGTTTTGCAAAATATCGAACGAAGTCTGGTGAAGGGGCGGCAAATTCTTTTGCAATAATAGCTTTCAACTCACCAGTATATTTTAACTCACTTGCTGAACTTAGTACATTTTCAACATCGAAATAGGATTTATGAAATTTCTTCAATTCTTCAATCTGATTATCTTTCAAATCAGTTATGTCTACTTCCAAGAAGGGCTTTTCATCCATTTTATTCGGCTCAATCAAATCAGTATAAAAGCGATAGAGAATGCCATTGGTTAATAAACCAAATTTAGCCTTAGAAACATTAAAGTAACGGATTAGTTGATTATCATGCAAATTAAGATCTTGCGCCCAATGTTTACATTCAATAAGAAGTACAGGTTCACCATCTTTCATTATTGCATAATCTATTTTTTCTCCCTTTTTCATTGCTATATCACAAGTCATTTCGGGAACTACCTCTAACGGATTAAATACATCGTAACCGAGAGTATTAATAAATGGCATAATGAATGCATTTTTCGTAGCTTCTTCTGTAAGGATATTGTCTCTAAGCTTTAAGACTCTGTCGGAAAGCTGTTTTATACTATCTTTGAAATCCATAATGCGTGTTTTTATAGTTTATACTTTTACAAAAGAACACATTAAACTATACAAAAGCAAACTTATTTTGACTTTTCTTTGATTTCCGTCATAATTTTCTCCAATTCGGCTAATGCAACGGTACCGTAAGGATAAATGGTGGGTAAAGAGGAATCCATAGATTGGTCTTACCTAAAATTGAGAAGTAACCTGGAATTAGTAAAGGGGTAGTCTCTGCACGACTTTAGGGACTGACTTTTAAAATGATCGGTTATGAATTTCGAAATCAGACCACCACCAAGTATTTCACGACAATGAAGTGATTGTCGTGCCGTGGTAGATAAAAAAATCTTCTCTCACGCGCTTATAATATAAGTTTGCAAACAGAAATAAAGGATGCGCTCCGTGGTTGCTGTGCATAAAAAGATTACGTAACGGGGTTCGATTCCCCATCTGCTACAAATCCAGTCAAAATAAAATTCTCAAAAGCAGAAGTGACTGAGTCGCTGATGGGGACAACATTAATTCTAATGATGCAAAGGTATGAAAACAAATCAAGAAATGGTGCGATACATTGATAGTTTTTCAGTGGTTCAGCGCACAAGTGATGGGTATTTTGACGGTAGTGAACTCCTTCGACAGTGGAATAATGTAGAAAGAAATCTATGGAGACAAATGAGTAATCTTTAGAATCTGATAATACATCAGAGTTTTTGAAAGCTCTTGCAGAGGATGAAAGTCATTATCCAGCATATTCAAAGAATCCCTCTTTTAAATCAAAGAAAGTTAGTAAATCTCTTGTAAGTACAGTTTCAAGTACCTATATTTGTACTAACAAAAATATGAAGATTATGAGAACAACAAATTATACTGATCTAAGAAATAATCTCAAAAGCTATCTTGATGGGGTTATTAATGATAGTGAACCACTAATTGTACATCGTTCCGGTAATGAAAGCGTAGTGGTTATCTCTTTGGAAGAATACAATTCAATCAAAGAGACGGAATACATTATGAAATCTCCTGCCATGATGGATATAATCCGAAAAGGAGACGAAGAAATAAAGAATGGTGAAGGTGTTTCAGTTGACATTGAAAATCTATGGAAATAAAGCTTCTTGAACAGGCTAGAATTGACCTAGAATATTGGAAAAAGACAGGAAATAAAGTCATTATGAATAAAATAACGGCTCTACTCAAAGATATTTCAGAACATCCATATACAGGTATAGGAAAACCCGAGCCCTTAAAATATGAACTCGCAGGAAAATGGTCCAGACGGATTAATTCAGAACACCGAATCATCTATTCAGTTCATGAGGATACAATTGAAATATACGTCTTCTCTATGAGATACCATTATACCAAAAAGTAAACGGTGAAAAATGTATCTCATTTCCTTATTTAGAATTATATAAATAGCACAAAAAAAGCAGTTACGACCCTTGTAACTGCTTGTTTTTCAAAAGAGCGGCAAGCGAGGTTCGAACTCGTGACCCTCAGCTTGGGAAGCTGATGCTCTACCAACTGAGCTACTGCCGCATTGCTTTCTTTAAAAGACGATGCAAAGGTAAAAGAAGTTTTTTTATATTCAAAAATAAAAATGTACTTTTACAGCCACAAAAGTGAAAAATCCATGAAACGAATCATACTTATCACCGGAGGGGCACGCTCAGGCAAAAGTAGCCATGCGGAAAAATTGGCACTAAGCCTTTCTCCTAACCCTGTTTACCTTGCTACTGCACGCATCTGGGATGAAGAGTTCCGGCAACGCGTCATCCGCCATCAGCAAAGACGTGGACCGGAATGGACAAATATCGAAGAAGAAAAACAGCTAAGCCGTCATCAATTATCCGGGCGAACTGTACTGATAGACTGCGTAACCCTATGGTGTACAAATTTCTTTTTTGATGTAAATGCAGATACTAACAGTGCCCTGGAAGCTGCCAAGGAAGAATTCGACCGCTTTACAGAGCAAGATGCCACCTTTATCTTTGTTACCAATGAAATTGGTATGGGAGCTACTTCGGATAATGAAATCCAGCGTAAATTTACAGATATGCAGGGATGGATGAACCAATATATTGCCGAACATGCGGATGAAGTATGGCTGATGGTATCAGGGATAGAGGTGAAGGTAAAATGAGAGAGCAATAGAGTAGTAAAGTGATAGAGTGATAAAACGATAAACAGATGAAAACATTTAAAATAGTACGACCGGACGAGAATATCCGCCCGGCATTGATTGATAAAATCAATAATTTAACAAAACCGAAAGGTTCATTGGGCACTCTTGAAGAGTTGGCTTTGCAGATAGGCTGGATACAACAAACCCTGTCTCCCACCCTGCAACATCCGCAAAATATTATTTTTGCTGCCGATCATGGCATAGTAGAAGAAAAGGTCAGCCTTTCCCCAAAAGAAATTACCTGGCAACAGATCAGTAATTTCCTACATGGAGGTGCAGGAGTGAACTTCCTCTGCCGCCAGCATGGATTTACCCTGAAAATAGTAGATGCCGGTGTAGATTATGATTTACCATACGACAAGGGTATTATCAATATGAAAGTACGGAAAAGTACGCGAAACTATCTGCATGAGGCAGCCATGACAGAAGAAGAAATGGAGCTTTGCCTGGAACGCGGTGCAGAAGTGGTACTCCGCTGCCATGAAGAAGGAAGTAATGTGCTCAGTTTTGGAGAAATGGGTATAGGGAATACCTCTTCTTCGTCCATGTGGATGACCTGTTTCACCGGAATACCTTTAGAACAATGTGTAGGAGCAGGTAGCGGACTGGATAATGCCGGCATTCGCCATAAATACGAAGTACTGAAACAATCGCTGGATCATTACAAAGGAGACGGATCACCGCGTGATATCATCCGTTACTTCGGTGGACTGGAAATGGTTATGGCAGTAGGTGCCATGCTACAGGCAGCCGAATTAGGCATGATCATCCTGGTAGATGGTTTCATCATGACGAACTGCATTCTGGCTGCTGCCAAACTGTATCCCGAGGTAATGAATTACGCCATCTTTGGTCATTGTGGAGATGAAACCGGACATAAATTGTTGCTCGACAACATGGAAGTAAAGCCACTGCTGAATCTTGGATTACGTCTGGGCGAAGGAACAGGTGCCATTTGCGCCTATCCCATTGTAGAATCCGCCATCCGCATGATTAATGAAATGGATAACTTTGCACATGCATCCATAACAAAGTATTTTTAACGATATGAAAATCCTCGCAGCACTCATATTTTTCACACGCCTTCCTTTCTGGAGGATCAAAGAAGTCCCAGCTAAATATTTCAAGCGCATCGTTCCCTACTGGCCATTAGCCGGATGGTTGACGGGCGGTATCATGGTCGGTATTCTATGTGTGACTGCTCAGGTGCTGCCCGTATCTATCGCATGGCTGCTTGCTATCCTATCTCGTCTGCTCATCACTGGTTGCCTGCACGAAGATGGACTGGCCGACTTTTTCGACGGCTTCGGTGGAGGAACAACCAAAGAGCGCACACTTGCCATCATGAAAGACTCTCAGATAGGAAGCTATGGAGTCATAGGATTGATAGGTTATTTCCTATTATTGTTTCTACTCTTGGAAAATCTACCGTTAAAGTTAATCTGTGCCCTTGTCATTTGCGGCGATTGCTGGTCTAAATTCTGTGCATCTCAAATTATCAACTATTTGCCTTATGCACGAAAAGAGGAAGACAGCAAGGCGAAAGTTGTGTACGACCGTATGACCTGGCAAGAATTCCTGACAGGATTCATCTGTGGACTTTTACCCATCGTATTATTCCTGCCGATAGATTTCTGGCCCGTTACAATTTGCCCGATTCTCACATTTATCTTCCTGTACCGATTGATGAAACGTCGTCTTCAAGGTTATACGGGAGACTGCTGCGGAGCTGCATTCCTGCTTTGCGAACTATCATTCTATCTGGGTGCCGCTATCTTGCTATATGCACATATCAGGTACGGTAATCCTGACTTTATCAATGCTTACTTAAAATAATTATCCTATGGAAGTTACATTTATCAGACACACTTCAGTCGACGTCCCTCCCGGAGTATGCTACGGACAATCGGATGTCCCCTTGCGTGACAGTTTCGAACAAGAGGCCGCCATTACTTCTGAAAATCTGAAAGCTTACCGTCCGCAAGGCAGGGATTTCGATCATGTATATACCAGTCCTTTATCCCGTTGCGTACGACTCGCGACGTATTGTGGATACCCAGACGCCGAGCGTGACAAGCGAATTATGGAAATAAACTTCGGAGATTGGGAAATGCAGAAATTTGATGAAATAAGTGATCCGAGATTGAAAGAGTGGTATGCCGATTATATGAATGTACCTGCAACAAACGGAGAATCATTCGCCATGCAATATCAACGTGTTGCCAGTTTCCTGGACGAGCTGAAAGAAAAAGAGTACGCACAAGTTTCCATCTTCGCACATGGTGGCGTACTGATTTGTGCACAACTCTATGCAGGAACCATCAAACCGGAAGAGGCATTCAGTGCCCTGACACCTTATGGAGGAATCATTCAACTGAAAATCTAATTACCCCTTTTCGGCCATGTGAAGATGACCAGCGGTCCTTCATGTGTATCCGACTGTACCTTGTAAATACCTCCGAAAGCATGGATAAAATGCGCATTGATTTCATGACGAATCAAAGTCGTTTTATTTTCAAAGCGTGACTTGGCAAGAGGTGTGCCGATTATTTTAAAGGTTACGATACCTTTTTCTTTATCATAACGAATGCGAACAACAATGTTATACGAATTTTTATCGTTCTCTGCAGGTACCAACAGACTGGAAAGCAATGTAGAGAACCAGTTTTCATCCGTACATATCATCTGACTCTGGATATTCGTATCCAATCGGATAGCCAAACGTCCGTTCCCTACCTGTCTGGCAAATTCAACTCCCTTGCGACACAGTGACATGACTTCACATTCTTCACGCTTATATTTTGTTTTACCGGATTCCAAACGGGAAAGTTCCAGAATGCTATTGACATACTTCAGCAGATTTTCTGCATTCTCCTGTATTATCTTGCCATATTCCACTTTGGCTTCGGGAGTCAGTTCTTTTGACTCTGTTAATAGCTCGGCAAAACCTACCACTACATTTAACGGAGTACGTATATCATGGCTAATCTCAGATTGCAGACGATCTTTAGTGACATTGTCCGCTTCTGCCTGCATAGCCGCATCTGCGGTTACTTTCTCCGCTACGGCTATTTTCCGGGACAGATAGCGTGTATATAGATAAAACAGAAGCATCAAAACCAATAGAGTCATCAAGAATAAGAAGCCTCGTTTATAATTGGTATCTTTTATTTTCTGCTTCTCCAGCAAAAGATCATCAATATGATAAATCTCCTTCACCTGTTGCAGCTGGTTGGCCGAGAAAGCATTGTCCAGTGAATCTTGTGCTGCAATCAGATAACGGCGTGTTTCAATAGCTCCGTCGATATCACCTTTGCTGACCTGAGCAGATGCTTTATAATTAATAAGTGTGGCAAATGTAGATACATAATGATTTAACACTATAGGTGTTACTTCATCGATCAAAGCAATACTCTTATCATAGTCTTTCACGCGGGAATAATATTGTAATTGTACAAGCTGGACATTCAACCAGAATACAGGATCCACATGATCTTCCAATAATGCTTTTGCTTTGTCTATATGTTCTTGTGCCTCAGCCATCTTTCCACGATTCATAAAGTGAAGCACATATTTTACTTCGCAATCAATTTTCAAATTGCTCCAATTCTTACGCGTTTCGGGTTCGCGGGAAACAACGTCCTGCAAAGCTTCATCCATCTGTGCCAAATAAGGAAGCTTCAAACTATCCTGACCAGCATTACCATATACCTGGGCAATGCGTGAAAGAATATCGATGCGTAAGAAAGGTTTAGTTTGAGGTATAAAATTCTGATAGGCTTTCAAGAGAACCTTCAGAGCTTCATCGCTTCTACTGGATACATTATAAGCACATCCCAGACTATTATAAGCAGCAATTTCCCCATTATTGGAATGATGTTCCAAGGATTCCTTCAAGGTTTCTTTAGCTACGTATATGGCCTTTTCCACCTGCCTTTTCGAAGCTAATGCGCGGCTAATAGCGGCTTTCTGTTCCAAGTAATAATCATAAGTACCTACCTCAGGAGCATAGTTTTTCAGTTTATCCACCCAGTATGCCAGACTATCCGGTTCGTGTGATTTATCGTAACAGGCAGCAAGGTAATAAGCTCCCAAATTCTCATAAGACACATTCTTTTGCGCACAAGCTTCTTGATACAAAGCTACAGAAAAAGGCTTGTTATAAGGTGCATACTGGTGCCTATAAACAATATCACGCAGATACTCAAGCTTGTCGGGCGTACTCGGCATAGCCTGCGCCACTTTCAGAATACTATCCTGATACTGCTGCGCATTGGCATCTTCCGCCTGCAACGTGTAAGCATGTCCACACAAAAAACAAAGCAATATGATTATAGTATGTTTCATAAAGCGGTATCCTCCATTTTAGATTGAAACTTCAACGGATGTGTAAAGCAGAAACGTGCACCTTGTGTATAGTTAGAGTCTACCCACAACCGTCCCTTCATGTAAGTAACAATCAGTTTACAGATAGAAAGTCCCAAGCCGCTTCCCTGTGCAAAGTCATTCAGCTTTTCAAAACGTTCAAAAATCAGATCCTGCTTTTCAAGCGGAATGCCACATCCTGTATCGGTGACGGAAAAGAAAGCTGTATTACGATCGGACATTTCCAACTTCAGTACAATGGAACCTTCCTTGGTAAATTTAGTGGCATTCACCAATAAGTTAATCAAAACCTGACGAAGCCGGGCATCATCCGTATCCATTACTAAGTCGGAAAGTTCAGTATCGAAGCGTAACTCCACTTCAAGCTTGCGGGAAGCAGATACTGTTTCTACCACTTCTTTACATAACTTCACCGCATCATACGGACGTATGTTGAATGTGATATTATCATTTTCAAAATCAGAAAAATCAAGGATGTCATTAATCAATTTCAATAACTGGAAAGAATTGACTTTGATGATTTCACAGAATTCTTTGCGGGAATCTTCATCAAAAGAATCATCGTCTGATGACAATACAGCGGAGAATCCTACTATGGCATTAAGCGGTGTACGCACTTCATGGCTCATATTGGAGAGGAACATATTTTTCTTTTTTATAGCCCGTTCTGCCTTCTGTATCATACATTCCTGTGAACGTTTCGACTCCTTCAAACGGAATATTTTTTTCCAACTGAAATAAAGGAAAAGAAACAAAGCAAGCGTACAGATAATAATGCCACCCAGATAAAAGCGATATGAAAACAACCGGTCTTGCTCATTCTGATAAGTCAACTGGTCTGCCTGAAAATGGGTAGTCAACTGGTCGATTTCCTTAGGGTAGTTTTTCTCGAAAGATGATTTTATGTACGAAAAGACTGCACCATACTGTACGTATGCTTCTTCTTTCCGTCCCATCTTTACAAGCAGATTCGCCTTATTCATCATCGTTTCTTTATACAGACTGCTGTTTATTTTAGCATAATCCGTATGGAAGAATGTATCATAAGCTTCCAGAGCTTTCTCATATTCACCTTTTTTCTCCCAATACAAGGCATCTGCTATCAAAAGATGTTGCAGGATGCCGGGAACCAGTTCTTCACGTAACGGTTCCACTTCATCCAGATGTTGACGGGCTATCTTTACTGAACCATTCAGTAGTTGGCAATAGGCATTGAAGATATGACGGACAGCCTGTTCCTGTACAGATAGCTTCTCCTCCGGATAACGATTCAGGCGGGTCATGAAGCGAGCAGCCTGGGCATAATTCCGGATACGTAAATTGTATTCTACTAATTCGACCAACAACATACGGATGTGTATATCTTCACCATGTAACCGGTCGAACAGTTCCAAAGCTTGTGCATAAGTGTCACCGGCTTCTTTTATACGTCCTGTATAAGAATAAACTTCCCCCATAGCATTCAGGGCAAGAGCCATCCCCAGATGATCGGACCATACACTTGCCTTAGAATACATCTGTTCACTTTGTGCAATAGCAAAACGGATTTCTCCCCGAAAGAGAAATGATTTAATAATAACACGCTCTAACTCAAAATAAGTTTTGTATTGTTTGCTTGCTTCCAGATAGTCGAGTATACTGTCTGTAGGAATCATATCACTCTCTTCTTTGGTGAGATAATCGAATCCCATACTGGTATGAAAGGAGTATATTATTTCATCCTGTATATTGTATTTATCCTCGTGAGGTGCATTCTCTCCTGCAGATAGAGAAAAAAAGCCCCAAAAGCATACGATATGAAGAAGCAGATATTTCAGTAAGTTTCTCATGAAGTTTGTTTGTTTCGTGCTGTGTGGTGTTTGTGTTGTCATTCACCGCATACGTTGGCAAATATATTCAATATTTTCCGAAAAGCAAAAAATTGTGAATACCTAAATGAAAAAAGAGACCAAAGTAATCGTTATTATCAGGATTATTATCATTATTCCTTCTGCACGACGGTTGACACTAACTGCAATTTTCATATCTTCTGTAGTCAGGAGGCGACCATTACTTCCAATATAAGGCTTCCATACTTCCTCACCAAAATAATTATGCGGGCCTCCGAAACGGCAATTCAAAATGCCGGCAAGAGCAGCTTCAGGATACCCGGAATTAGGGCTGGCGTGCTGATTACCATACATACCGACAAATTTTAATAGATTCCAGAATCCACCGCGTGGAAAAGCAAGTATCATAAGGAAAGCTGTCAGACGAGCAGGTATGTAATTAGCAACATCATCCAAACGGGCAGCAAAACAACCAAAGTCCCGGTAACGTTCGTTACGATACCCAATCATAGAATCGAGGGTATTCACCATCTTATAGGCAAGCATACCGGGAACACCCAACAGCATATACCAGAATAAGGGCGCGATCACTCCGTCACTCAGATTCTCTGCAAGAGTTTCAAGAGCAGCAGTACGTACTTCTTGGGCAGAAAGTTCCGAAGTATCACGGCCGACAATGCGGGCTACCTGCTTTCTTCCTTCTTCTAACGAACGGTCTACAGCTTCGAATACCATACGGACTTCACGAACAAGTGTAGTGCCCGCCAAACAGAAAAAGATGGCAAGTATCTGCAACGTCAGAAATCCCCCCGGAGAAAATGATGCTACCCAACGAAACAAGTAGGAAGCAACAAAATAGATAACAAGAACGAGAACGATAGCAGCAAGTGCACCTTTCAACTTTCGGTTCTGTCCTTTATTCAACAGATGTTCAGAAAATGAGATCATCTTTCCGAATGCGACGACGGGATGGGGCAACCAAGCAGGGTCACCAAGCCAGCGATCGAGCAGCCAGGCGGCGAGTAAAGGCAGGCTAAGAGTAAAAACGGTGCCCAGAATGATGAGAATTTCTTCCATATGCATTATATTGTCCTACCACCTCCCCCTACGGGTACTTACCCCTTCTTAACTCCCCCGTTAGTCGGGGGAGAACAACCTCCCGAGAGGAGGAGAATGAGAATGATATTACTGTTATTAATAAGTTTCAAACCACTGTCCTATCGCCTGTACAAGGCGGTTATTCTCCTCCGGTGTCTGAGTAGCAATACGGAAAAAGCGTTCATCCAGACCTTCAAAGTTAGAAGCGTCCCGAATGAGAATACCATGTTCATTGGCAAGATACTCCTTCAATGCGGAAGCTTTACCAAAACGAAGGTGAACCAACATAAAATGAGTTTCCGTAGTCCATACCTCAAGACCACCTGTCTGTTCCAATGCATTGCGTAAACGAGCCGTCTCCTGCAAATAAGCAGATATATTCAATGGATTAGGAACGTCATATTCAAGCAAATAAAGACCGGCTTCAATAGCCAGTTGATTTACCGACCAAGGCATACGGTGGGTACGCAAACGGCTAAGCAAACCTTCATGAGCAGTTATATAACCCAGACGCAAACCGGGAACCGCGTAACGCTTCGTCATAGAATGAAGCAACAGGACATTTGAAAAATGGGCAGCCTCAACCGGTGAAAACAGAGGTTGCAGAGTAAAAAACTCATAAGACTGGTCAATTACAAAGCAAACTTGTGGATTATGTTCTATTAAATCTTTCAGATACTCTTTTTCTATTACAGCACCTGTAGGATTGTTAGGATTACAAAACCAAAACATGCGGATGTCAGGTGGCAAGAGATAATTATCTTCAGCTGTAGGAAGTTTATACATAGATGTTACCCGATGCCCATGCATACGGCAAGCATCTGCATACTCACTGAATGTAGGCTGAAGAATAGCGGTATTAGTGCCCCTAAATGTTTGCGCTATCAGGTAAATGGCTTCCGTTGCACCATTCGTTACACAAACGGAAGCGGAAGGAAGATGGTGTTTCTCTGCCAAACGACCTTCCAATGTATAAGGCTCCGGTTCGGGATAAGAAGAAATTCCACTGATACGATGGCAAAGATGTGCCTGAAGGCCGGACAAATCCACACGGCCATATACATTAGAACTGAAATTAACCTCTATCGGGCGTTGATATTTATATGAATCGTCTCCGTGTCCTTCAATCATGAGTGGTCAGTATTTGGTAGATAAGCGGCAGATTGATGTGACGACGCACATGATCGGCGAGTTTATCATATTGTTCTTCTTTGAATTGTTGATAATCAAAAGCAGTTCCGGTATCAGCGAGTTTATCTGCAAAAGGTTCGAGAAGGAAGTCTATAAACGCAGGGTTGTCGAGGATACCATGGATATAGGTTCCCATACAAGTACGGTTGACATAATAACCATCCGTCCGACCGTCTTCCAAAAGATTCAACGGGGAAACCGGAGCATCATGGGTAGGAATGGTAGTGCCCATGTGAATTTCATAACCGGTCAATTGACTATTGACAGTTGACAATTGACAATTGGCTGCACTGAGAGTGCTATTATTTGCCAATTGAAACCGGACTTGTCGAGTAACTTTCTCTCCCGTCATATGGGTGCTGACAGGCAGAAGCCCCAGCCCGGGCAGACGCTCTATTTCTCCTTCTACATGATCGGGGTCGCAAACTTCCTGGCCCATCAGTTGATAACCACCACAGATACCCATGACAGTAGCACCTTCACGGTGTGCTCGGATGACGGCTTGTGCTACACCATTACGGCGCAATTCATGCAAGTCGGCAAGCGTACTTTTACTACCTGGCAACAGAATGATGTCAGCTTTAGCTATTTCATCGGTATTATTGGTATAAAAAAGATGAACACGTGGATCGCGTTCAAGAACATTAAAATCAGTGAAGTTACTGAGATGTCGCAGGAGAATGACAGCGATGTTGACTTTGCCTTGTTCCGCCTGTACAGATTTCGTGGCAAGAGCCAGGGAGTCTTCTTCTTCGATATAAATATCGCGATAGTAAGGTACCACTCCTACCACAGGTATGCCACAAAGATCTTCGAGCATCTTGATTCCCGGTTCGAAAAGACGGATATCTCCACGGAATTTATTGATAAGGATACCTTTAATACGTTCCCTTTCATGAGGACGAAGCAGCATCAACGAGCCATAGACACTGGCAAAGACTCCGCCTCGATCAATATCTCCTACAAGGATTACATCTGCCCCGGCATGTAGAGCCATAGGCAGATTCACCAAATCCGTATCCCGGAGATTTATTTCTGAAATGCTTCCGGCACCTTCCAATACAATAGGATTATAACGAGTGGCAAGACGGTCATAGGCAGAGCAGACTTCACGACGGAGTTCTTCGCGCCCTTCCACGCGGAAATAGTCGTAGGCATCCCGATTGCCGATAGGGCGTCCATTGAGCACCACTTGTGATGTATGGTCAGAGGAGGGTTTCAACAACAGCGGGTTCATATCTGTATGGCAGGGTACACCCGCAGCTTCGGCTTGGACAGCCTGTGCACGACCTATTTCTAACCCCTCGGGAGTAGCATAGGAATTAAGTGCCATATTTTGCGCCTTAAATGGTGCCGGATGATAACCATCCTGACGGAAGATGCGACAAAAGGCAGCGGCTATAATACTTTTTCCTACATCGCTGCCAGTTCCGGCAAACATAACTGGATGAAGTTTCTTCATAAATATTTTTTAGGATGCAAATTTATAAAATTTAATGGATAGCCGGTACAAATTCCCTATACAGAAATGATTTTTCAGTAAAATGACAGCTAAATTGAACAATAGAAAAAGAAGAGTGTTTGAGATAAACTAACCTAAACCAACAACTTGACGTATGAAACAAATTTTATTTATCGTTCTGTTGGGAGCGAACCTATCTGTGTCGGCACAAACGAACCTCTCCCTCAGCTACGATGACGCTTTACAAATGTTGCAGAAAGGCAATCAAAGCCTCAAGATCGCCGACAAAGGCATTGAAGCCGCCCGCACAGAACGGGACAAGCTCAATGCTCTGTGGTATCCCAGCCTGCAGGGAGCCGGTACCTACGTCCACATGTCCGAAAAGATAGAAGTTAAGCAACCTCTATCCCAATTCACCGACCCCGCAAAGGATTTTGTACATGACATCATCCCCGACGACCAGTTCATCAGCGGGATACTGGACCAGATAGGCGCCCATACCCTCGTCTTCCCCCTCGCCCCCCGCAACCTCACTACCGTGGGTCTGACGGCCGAATGGATCGTCTTCTCCGGTGGTAAGCGTGTGCGAGCCGGCAAAATCGGAAACCGGATGATTGACCTCGCCCGTGAAAACCGTGCGCAAACTGACGCTACCCAACGAACCCTGCTTGCCGAAAGTTATTATGGCCTCAGCCTTGCACGCGAAGTCGCAGCAGTACGCCAGGATACCTATAATGGTCTGAGGCAGCATTACGAAAATGCTCTCAAACTGGAAGCTGCCGGAATGATTGATAAAGCCGGACGCCTCTTTGCCCAAGTCAATATGGACGAAGCACAAAGGGCACTGGAAGCAGCACAGAAAGAAGTCACCGTGGTAGAAAGTGCCCTGTGCACCCTGCTCAATCTGGAAGACAGTTGTAAGATTGAGCCTACCTCCCCTCTGTTCATCAACTCCACGCTTCCGCTCAAAGAAGAATTCGTGCAAACCATGCGTGCCGGCAACCCCATGCTGAACCAGCTATCCATTCAGCAGAGTATCGCCAAGCAGCAGCTACGGATAGACCAAAGCGGTTATCTGCCGGATATTGCCTTGTTTGGTAAACAAACACTATATGCCCACGGCATACAAAGCAACCTTGTTCCGCGTACAATGGTCGGCGTAGGCTTTACCTGGAATCTTTTCGACGGGCTGGCACGTGAGAAACGCATCCGCCAGTCACGAATTGCCGAGCAAACTCTTGCATTGGGCAAAGATAAAGCACAGGATGACCTTTCAGTAGGTATAGATAAACTGTACACCGGATTACAAAAAGCCCAGGACAACGTACGTGCACTGAACTCGACCATTGCCCTGAGTGAAGAACTTGTACGTATCCGCAAGAAATCCTTTGCAGAAGGTATGGCAACCAGTACCGAGGTAGTGGATGCCGAGACCATGCTTGCTACCGTTAAAGTAGCCCGTCTGGCCGCTTATTACGAATACGATGTAACACTCATGAATCTACTGGCTCTCTGTGGTACACCGGAACAATTCAAGAACTATGCTGTTAAATGATCATTTAGCTACATAATAAATTTATAACAATATGGAACTATCAAAAAAAAGCATCAGCACCGCATTTGTCATCATATTGGCAATCACCATACTTGTCTCTATCCTAGGAATGGTCCTTATGAGTCATCAGCCCCTCGTTCTTCAGGGACAAATAGAAACCACGGAAATCCGTATCAGTGGTAAATTACCGGGACGAGTAGATTCATTTCTTGTCCGTGAAGGAGACTGGGTAAAGGCAGGCGATACACTTGTCGTCATCAACAGTCCGACGATAGAAGCCAAATACCGGCAAGTAAATGCCCTCGAGCAAGTAGCCCAGGAACAGAACAAGAAAATCGACGCCGGTACACGCCGACAGATCATCGCCACCGCCCAGCAGCTCTGGAACAAAACCAAGAGTGACCTGACCTTGGCACAAACGACTTATCAACGCATCCTGACACTTTATAAAGACAGTGTCGTCACCTCCCAGCGGAAAGACGAAGTAGAAGCCATGTACCGCGCCGCACAAGCTGCCGAACGTGCTGCTTACGAACAATACCAGATGGCAGTAGATGGAGCACAAAGCGAAGACCGCGCATCAGCACGCAGCATGGTAGCTGCTGCACGCAGTACAGTAGATGAAGTATCCTCCCTCCTTGTTGATGCACGTCTGACAGCACCGGAAGCAGGACAGATTTCAACTATATTTCCCAAACGTGGAGAGCTTGTTGCACCAGGCACACCTATCATGAACCTTGTCGTTATGAATGACGCTCATGTTGTACTCAATGTACGCGAAGACCTGATGCCACAGTTCAAGATGGACGGTATATTCCACGCAGATGTCCCTGCTATCGGCCGGAAGAACGTAGAATTCCGTATTTATTATATCAGTCCGCTGGGCAGCTTCGCCACTTGGAAATCAACCAAACAGACGGGAAGCTATGATATGCAGACCTTTGAAATACATGCCCGTCCCACACAAACGGTAGAAGGATTGCGTCCGGGAATGTCAGTGCTGCTTACTATTAATGATTAACCGATAATCTGTGTGAATGATGAAAAGTCCGTTATACAATGTACTCCACCGCGAACTTCGCCGTATGACCTCCCGCAGGTTATACCTCGGCGTATGCCTCGTACTGCCCCTATTCTGCTTATTCTTCATGGCAACCATTTTCGGCAACGGACAAATGGAGAACATTCCTATTGGCATTGTCGATCAGGACAATACTGCCACATCCCGGCAAATCGCACGAAATATATCTGCCGTACCTACTTTCAGCGTCACACGGCATTTTACCGACGAAGCCGCCGCCCGGCAAGCCGTGCAACGCAAAGAAATATATGGTTACCTGTCCATTCCTACCGGCTTTGAACAGCATGCTACGACAGGAATGAATGCCACGCTTTCTTACTACTACCATTATGCTCTCCTCTCCGTGGGTAGCGAGTTGATGGCAGCTTTCGAAACCGCGCTGGCACCTGTCGCTCTCTCTCCCATTGCCATGGAAGCCGTATCTTTAGGGCTCAACCAGGAACAGATAACCACATTCCTCCTGCCTGTACAAGCCAGTATGCACCCACTTTATAATCCCGACCTGGATTATTCTGTTTATCTGAGCCAACCATTTTTCTATGTCCTGTTCCAGATACTTATTCTGTTGATGACAGTATATGCCATTGGTAGCGAAATCAAGTTCAATACAGCACAGGAATGGCTGACCACAGCACGAGGGAATATTCTGACTGCCGTCATCGGTAAACTATTGCCTTATACATTCATCTTCTCAGTAATCGGTATATTGGCAAATTATATCCTTTATGGAGTAGTACACATTCCTTTCCACGGTAGCTTGCTGATGATGAACTTCATGACACTGATCTTTATCATCGCCACGCAAGCACTCGCAGTGTTTATATTTTCCATCTTCCCACGGATAGCATACATTATCAGTATCGTATCCATGATCGGTTCATTAGGCGCTACTCTTTCGGGTGTCACCTTCCCCGTAACAAGTATGTATCCTCCGGTACACGCAGCATCCTATCTGTTTCCCGTCCGGCACTTCACTGAAATCTCACAGTCGATGATTTATTTTGACTCAGGTTTCGGGTATTACTGGCAATCAGCAGCTATACTTTTGCTTTTTCCACTACTGGCATTATTGATACTGCCGAGATTGAGGCACTGGATTTTGAAAGATACAGTAGAAGAAGATTCAGCCCCTATCCACAGTACGGCATATTCCCCCTCAATAGCCACTATCATTTTCAGGGAATGGCGTGCCATCAGCACCAATGCAGCAATCCTCCTGGTATTAATAGGCGGAATCTTTGCTTACGGTCTTCTCTATAACCTGATGTATGCTCCCAACCTTGTACGGAAAACTCCGGTTGCAGTTGTCGACAATTCTCATTCGGCTCTCAGCCGCGAATATATCCGGCTACTCAATGCCACTCCACAGGCCTCAGTCTACGCACTGACACCCAATTATCTTGAAGCAAAAGAGTGGCTGAAGCAGAGCAAAGTAGACGGTATTCTATATCTTCCTGCCGATTTCGACGCCCGTGTCGGCCGTGGGGAACAATCGGTCTTTAGTGTTTATGCCGCAACGGATGCTTTCCTGAATTTCAAGAATCTGCAAGAGGCTTCTTCGCGCGTGATGCTTGCCGTAAACGATGCACATCGTGCAGAGGGTGCCGTATTCTTGCCACCACAGGGATTACTGGCAGTAGCCTCATCCGTACCTGTCAATGTGTCGGGTACAGCCTTATATAATTATACCGAAGGATATGGTTCATATCTTATTCCGGCAGTTATGATTATCATTATTTTTCAGACTTTATTGATGGTGATAGGAATGGTGACGGGAGAAGAGGCAGAACGAAACAGACACCCTATCTTCAAGAAACAATCTCAGCTCAATACGAATCTTACCTGGCGCCAAGCGTTATATAATGTTTCCGGAAGAACCTTCGTTTACGTTATGCTTTATTTCATCTTTGCCTTATTCTTATTAGGCCTGCTCCCCCATTTTTTCAGTATCCCTAATATTGGAAACGGCAGAGACATTATCACAATGATGATTCCCTTCCTGATAGGAACAAGTTTCTTCGGACTGGCTGCATCACGTTACTTCACAGACTCAGAAGCACCTCTACTGATGATCGCCTTCTTCTCCGTAGGCTATATCTTCCTGTCCGGCGTCTCTTATCCGCTCGAACTGATGCCATGGTATTGGCAGGCAGCACACTACGTAGTTCCGGCAGCACCTGCCGTGCTTGCCTTCGTCAAACTGAATTCAATGGGAGGAGATATGGTAGATATCCGTCCGGAAATGATAACCCTGTGGGTACAAGTGGTAGTGTACTTCTTGTTGAGTTTATGGGTATTCAAGAATAAGCATTATCGCTTTCGTTTATAAGCAAATGATTGCCACCGTTCCTCATCCCATCTCTGGCGTTGCATTTCCATACGGGCCATGACAAAGAACAGGTCGGAAAGTCGATTGATAAAACGCAATATATCTTCCGGTACAGGATCTTCCCGATTCAGCGTCCAAAGCCTACGTTCGGCACGACGGGCTACGGCACGGGCAAACTGTAATTGAGCCGACACCTGTGTTCCACCCGGTAGCAGGAAATATCCGTTATCTTCAAGCTGAAGCATCATTGCGTCCATAGCCTGTTCGCACTGCACTGTCATTTCCACAGCATGAAGTTCGTTGGGATTACCACTACCCGGTCTCTCCAGATCTGCATCCCGTAAGCCGGAAGGGGTTGCAACATGACTCATCACCACCATCAACTCACGTTGTATATCATGGAGTAATTCCTGCCATGCATCTTTCACCGGAAGCAACGACCTGACAATTCCTATCACCGTATTCAGTTCATCAATGCAGCCATTGGCTTCAATGCGGATATCATCTTTCGGAACACGCTCTCCACCGTGGATGCCTGTCATCCCTTTATCTCCTGTTTTAGTATAAATTCGTCTCATAAATATTGCTATTTCTTACATGATTTTATTCAAGTTCACAAACAATCCGTCAGGCTGAAAGCCTGAGATTATATAGCGTAGGGCATCGCCCTACATGAGTAATATACATTTTTGTTTAAGCCCTGAAAGGGCGTAATATATTCTTTTATTTCGCCCTTTCAGGGCTTGTTATCGAGGGCATATTTGTTACGTAGGGCAATGCCCTACGCTATATAATAAAAGCCTTTCAGGCTACTTGCTAAACTGCTACTTGCTAAACTGAATCAATAAGCTTAAGTAATTTCACTCTCCCGGAACTTGTTCGAATAATGACCAAATTCCCGTTTCTCCCCAATACAAATGCGTATAGCTCGCTATCAGATTTTTATAACGAAACACGGCTGTATTCACGGGGTGTCCTTTAGCATTATAAACTTGCACAGCCGAAGCAAGCTTCTCATCCTGCTCAATGATCCGCGAATAATGAAACTCATGTCCACGCAGCTTCACTCCACGAAAATCAAAGCTTCTATACCCCATTGCCAAACGCATATCATCCTTGCAAGCGGAAACTCTCATAGGTAATGCGTCTACCATTTTGAAAGCTGTATAGGGATCTTTGCACATCACCAGTTCCGAAGCCAGATACATCATACCGCCACATTCAGCAATTGTTTTTCCTCCCCGCTCAATATGAGCCTTGACTGAATCTATTACACGGGGGGCTGCACTCAATTGAAGCGCACGATTTTCCGGATAACCTCCTGGCAGATAGAGCAAATCCACATTATCCGGTACTACCGCACTGTTGTCTTCCGGATCGAAGAAAGTAACCGTACCAAACTGATTCAGGTAATCAAGATGTTCAGCATAGATAAAGGAGAAACTCTCCTTATTGCGTGCCACCCATATATTTCCGGATAGAGAGACATTCTTTTTGACTTCTGTGGTGACATCCACCTCCCGGCGTGTGATCTGCAATAATAGATCAAGATTCAATTGTGCGTCTAACAGCTTCAGCAGTGTCTCAGTGATACCATCTTCATCTTTACGACTGAAATCCAGTCCCAAGTGCCTGCTTTCCTCTTTCAAAGCATCGAATTTCCGCAAGCAACCCAAACAAGGTACATTCAGATCATCGCAAATCTCACGCAACATTTCCTCATGACGGTCGCTACCTGCCTGATTGAAGATAACGCCTGCGACTTCCACTTGCGGATCAAAAGCCAAATAACCTTTAATCATAGCGGCCAGTGAATAAGCGGCCGACTTAGCATTTACCACCAACACAACAGGAAGATTCAAAATCTTTGCAATCTCTGCCGATGAACCTTTACTACGGTCGTATCCGTCAAACATGCCCATCATACCTTCTACGATACAGACATCCGCATCTTTGGCATGTGAAACATACACTTCATGCATATGTTGTTCGGAAGCCATAAAAGGGTCCAGATTGTAAGACGGAATTCCGCAAGCTTTTTCATGATACTTCGTGTCGATATAATCCGGCCCGCACTTATAGGGCTGTACACGTAGTTTTTTCT
>QWCN01002111.1_pt1 | contig 27268 bp, 29 predicted proteins | sample 1972711 | NCBI WGS metagenome assembly QWCN01 (sample SAMN09866707, study PRJNA288562) | Human gut metagenome isolate term1_stool, whole genome shotgun sequencing... | isolation source: gut | host: Homo sapiens | place: USA: California
ACGGCACTGGACGGAGCGGGCATTCTCCATGTGGGAGCAGGGCAGAACCTGGAGGAGGCAAAGGCTCTGAAAACCATGGAGGCAGGCGGACGGGTCATTGGCTTTCTGGGAGCCACCCGTGTGATTCCGGAGCATTCCTGGACGGCGTCCCGGAGCAATTCCGGTCTCTTTACCACCTATGATCCCACGAAGCTTCTGGGGGAGATACAGGCGGCGAAGCAGCAGTGCGACTATGTAGTGGTCTATGTCCATTGGGGAATCGAGCGGAACACAGAGCCGGAGGAGTATCAGAAGTCCTTGGCCCGCCAGTATATCGACGCCGGGGCAGACGCTGTGATCGGCGCGCACCCCCATGTACTGCAGGGGATCGAATATTATCAGGGGAAACCGATTTTTTATAGCCTGGGCAATTTTATTTTCGCGAACCGGACCTACGAAACCATGATGGCAGAGCTGACCATTACAGACGATGGCACAGAGGTAAGGGTGATTCCCTGTGTCAGTACGGCCAACCAGATGGGACTGATGGATGGCAGTGGGCGGGCAGCCTTCTACGGAAATCTGCAGGGGCTGTGCTTCGGCGGCGTTACAATAGGGGAAGATGGAAGCGTCAGGGAGTAAGAAAAAAAGATGTATAAATTATCAGAAAAATATAAAAAATACGTGAAATATAAAGAAATTAAAAATTTTAAAAAAAACACTTGCATTTCCTGTTGCCTTATTATATACTAAACAAGTCGCAAGGGTGCGGCACAAAAACATAGGAAATGGTCGATTGGTCAAGCGGTTAAGACGTCGCCCTCTCACGGCGAAAACAGGGGTTCGATTCCCCTATCGACTGCTAGAAAAGCTTCTGGTTATCCAGGAGCTTTTTGTTTTATCGTACTGCGGAGAAATGGAAGGAACTGGCATGGATTAACAATATTTGATGCTTGACAAGAAAACGGAAAATATGTAATATATCTAACGGAGTGAGTGTCGGCTAACAGAAATGTTGGGCCGGTGAAAAGGGAAACAGGTGTAAATCCTGTGCGGTGCCGCCGCTGTAAGCGCGAAGTTTCAGGGCCGTTTTCCTTTACTGTCCGTAAGGTACAGGAAACGGTACGGGACGGGAAGAAGGAAGACAAAAAAGGCCAGCGTAAGTCAGAAGACCTGCTTATTCTGCTTTTGCTGTCACGGTCCATGACATTTGCGAAAGATAAAGGGCGCAGTGCGTCCGGATGCCGAATACGGGTGCATCATCTGATCAGAAGTGATTGGGTGGTGCTTTTTTTATGGACGAATCATTTTATACAACAGAGGAGAAAGAACATGAAGAAGAGAGTAGTAAGCGTATTGTTAAGCACCTGCCTTGTGGCTGGTATGCTGGCAGGCTGTGGTTCCAAGGCTGCGGACACCACAACAGAGGAGAACACAGAGGCTGCCGAAAGCACCGACGAGGCAAAGGAGACTGCAGACGCAGACGACGCCTATGAGCCGGTTACCATTACCCTGAACCTGGAGCGTTCCGGTCTCGGCGAGAATGTGGAGTACACCATCACCAAGATGCCTTCTGCGGTGGTAGCGTCCGGCGACCAGATGGCAGATTTTTTCTTTGATCTGGGCCTGCAGGATCAGATGGTAGGCTATACCAAGGGCTCCTGCTGGAGTACGGCTTCTGAGTACCCGGCCCGTGATCAGGTTCCCCAGCTGATGAACCCGGGCGAAGGCCTGACAAATCTGTCCAAGGAAGAGCTGCTGGCAACCGGCTGCGATTTCCTGATGGCCTGGGATTCCACATTTTCCGATAAGAATTTCAACAAGGATTTCTGCGATGAGAATGGTATCGCCATGTATTTCCCGTATGTATGCACAGACAGCGCAACCTTTGCGGATCTGTATAAGGACTACGAAACTCTGGGCGAGATCTTCAAGGTGCAGGATCTGGCAGCTGAGAAGGTACAGGCTATGAAGGATACCCTGCAGGAGGTACAGGACGCTCTGGGCGATGAGGCCTATGAGAATCCGGTAAAAGTATTTGCTTATGATTCCGGAGAGGATGTACCGTTTACCGCTTGCCAGGGTATGCCGGGCGACATCATCAAGAAGGCCGGCGGTATCTCCATCTTCGATGATATCGAAGCAGGCTGGGCAAAGCCCTCCTGGGAGGAAGTAGTAGAGCGTGATCCGGACGTGATTCTGATTCTGGAGTATACCGGAGACGATGTAGCAGAGAAGCGGGAGTTCCTGGAGACCAATGAATTCACCAAGGATCTGCGCGCCGTAAAGGAAGGCAGAATCTACTCCGTATGCTGCAGCGATATGCAGGGAAGCGCAGGAAGCGCCAATGCAGTGAAGACCATTGCAGAGCAGCTGTATCCGGACAAATTCTAACAGGGGAAAAGACAGGGGAGTGAAAGCTCCCCGTTTTTCTTGCGTATTCTATCTATGTTCTCGAAGGAGGAATCTATGAAAGGAACAGCAAAATCAGGGAAAGGCCGTTTTTTTGTGACACTGCTTTTGGTACTGTTGCTGATTGTCGGGGTATTAACCATATCGGTCACCATCGGCGCAGTGAACGTCTCAGCAGGCGATATTGGAAAAATTCTGGTAAATAAAATCTCAGGGAAGGATATTTTTCGGATTGCCTGGGAGGGTAAGACGGAAAATATCATCTGGAATATCCGGTTTCCCCGTGTGCTGATGGCATTTATCGTAGGCGCCGGACTGGCCCTGTGCGGCGTTCTGATGCAGGCGCTGACGAAGAATCCCCTGGCGGATCCCTATGTACTTGGCATCTCCTCCGGCGCTTCCGCCGGAGCAGTCTGTGCCATCCTGCTTGGCTGGTTCAGCTTCATGGGCGGGTATTCGGTTATCTTTGGAGCTACGGCGGGAGCGGCTGTCTCCATCTGTCTGTCTCTCAGCATTGCGTCGATCCATGGCCGGATTACCTCGACGCAGCTGGTTCTGGCGGGTATCGCGACTTCCGCCCTGTTCTCCGCCTTTACCAATCTGATGGTATACGGAATCAATACGGGATCGGATAAGGCGAAGATGGCGCTCTATTGGATGGTAGGATCCTTAAGCGGAGCCACCTGGAGCAAGCTGAGATATGTGGTGGTGGTTGGCGTTGTGGTAATCGTGGTCATTTTCCTGTTCGCAAAGGAGCTGGACGTATTGCTTCTGGGCGACGATGTGGCGGAGACGCTGGGCGTGGATACCCGGAAAATGAAACTGGTTATCATTGCGACTTCTACGATTCTGACCGGCGTCGTGGTATCCGTCAGCGGCGTGATCGGATTTGTGGGACTGGTTGTACCCCATATTATGCGAAGCTTTGTGGGATCCGGACACAGACGGCTGATTCCCATGGCGATTCTGGGAGGCGGTCTTTTTACAATGCTTACCGATCTGATTTCACGCACCATCATTGCTCCGTCTGAATTGCCCATCGGCGTGGTGGCGGCCTTTTTCGGCGCGCCTTTCTTCCTGTATCTGATTCGTCGGGGCAATATGGGAAAAAAGTAGAGGAGGCAGAGTATGAGTTTACAGGTAAAAAATCTGGATTATCAGATAGGCGGAAAAAGCATTCTGGAACAAATCTGCCTGGAGGTGAAGGACGGGGAATTTGTCGGTCTGGTAGGACCGAACGGCTGCGGCAAATCTACGCTTCTCAAAAATATCTACCGGACCTACAAGCCGGGCCGGGGTACCGTTTTTCTGAATGAAAAGGATGTGCTGGATTTTTCCTTCAAAAAAATGGCCGGGGAAATGGCAGTCATGGCCCAGGAAAATCATGTGGAGTTTGATTTCGAGGTGCGGGATATGGTCATGTTCGGCCGGTACGCCAAGAAAAAATTCCTGCAGGGGGATTCGGCGGAGGACAAGAAGCTCTGTGAAAAATGCCTGAAGGAAGTGGGACTGTCCGGCTACGAGCACCGTTCCTACTTAAGCCTGTCCGGCGGCGAGAAGCAGCGTGTGCTGCTGGCCCGGGTGCTGATGCAGGAGAGTGCCTTTATTGTGCTGGATGAGCCCACCAACCATCTGGATGTGAGCTATCAGTATCAGATTATGGATATTTTAAAGGGGCAGGACGTGACGGTATTTTCGTCCATTCATGACCTGAATCTGGCGGCCCTGTACTGTGATAAAATCATTTTTATGTATCAAGGAAAAATCGTGGATTACGGTACGCCGGAAGAGGTGCTCACAAAAGAAAATATCCGGGAGTACTTTGGCATCGAGGCGCAGATTACCACAAATACGGCCACGGGAAAACGGCAGATCTATTATCTGCCGGGCTGGATAAAAAGCGGAAAAAGGGCTTGACAAAACCAGTTTCCCCTGCCTATAATAAACGCAGATTTACACATAAACCAAAAGGCTTTGACGGGAACAAGTAGAAGTCGGAGGGAGCGGACAGAAAGCAGCCGGGCGATGAGAGGCGCGCGTATCTCCTGATTTTGAATACATCCCCGAGCTTCGCACCGAACCCATTTCCGGAAGCAGTTTTCCGGGGCAGGAAGTAGGCTGCGACGGAATCCCGCACCCGTTAGCGTGCTAGAGTGTCGATAGCTGGCACTTGAAGAGGTAAGCAGCGCGAGCTGTTTATGAAAAAAGGTGGTAACACGAGCGTAGCCCTCGTCCTTTTACGGGACGGGGGTTTCTTTATCCCCAAATTACGGCTACAGAATAAAAGTTTATTTTCAGGAGGAAGAGAACATGGCAGAAAATATTTATGACGTACTTATGGAGCGCGGCTTCATCGAGCAGTGTACCCATCCGGAGGAGGTAAGAGAGCTCCTCGGAAAGGAAAAAGTAACCTTTTACATCGGCTTTGACGCCACCGCAGACAGCCTGACCGCAGGACATTTCCTGACCATCATGGCTATGATGCATATGCAGCGGGCAGGACATCGTCCCATCGCCCTTTTAGGCGGCGGAACTACCATGGTAGGAGACCCCTCCGGTAAGTCCGATATGCGTAAGATTATGACAAAGGAAACCATCCAGCACAATGCGGACTGCTTCAAGAATCAGCTGTCCCGTTTCATCAACTTCGACAACGACAACGCGATTCTGGCCAATAACGCGGACTGGCTGCTGGATCTGAATTATGTGGATTTCCTGCGCGAGGTAGGAGCTCATTTCTCTGTAAACCGGATGCTGAACGCGGAGTGCTACAAGCAGAGAATGGAGAAGGGACTGACCTTCTTTGAGTTTAACTACATGATCATGCAGTCCTACGATTTCCTGAAGTTGAACCAGATGTACGGCTGCCAGATGGAGCTGGGCGGCAATGACCAGTGGTCCAATATCATCGGCGGCGTAGAGCTGATCCGGAGAAAAGAGAACAAGCCGGCTTACGGCCTGACCTTCAAGCTTCTGACCACCAGCGAGGGTATCAAGATGGGCAAGACCATGAAAGGCGCTGTATGGCTTGATCCGGAGAAGACCTCTCCCTACGAGTTCTACCAGTACTGGAGAAACATTGAAGATGTGAAGGTAGAGGAGTGTCTGGGACTTCTGACCTTCCTGCCGATGGACGAGGTTCGTCGCCTGGGAGCTCTGGAGGGCGCGGAAATCAATCACGCAAAAGAGGTTCTGGCATACGAGATCACCAAGATTGTACACGGTGAGGAAGAAGCCAAGAAAGCACAGGAGGCTGCAAGAGCCCTGTTCGCCAACGGCGGCAAGACCGACGATATGCCCACCACAACCTATGCGAAGGCCGAGCTGGACGAGGGTAAGGATATCCTGACGCTTCTGGTGGAGACAAAGCTGGCTCCCACCCGTTCCGAGGCGAGACGTCTGGTACAGCAGGGCGGCGTGACGGTCAATGATGTAAAGGTAACAGATGTGTATCAGAAATTTACCACGGGCGATATGGACGCCGACGGAGCGCTGGTGCTTCGTAAGGGCAAGAAGGCATATCATAAGGTAAAGGCTGATTAATATGGAAGAAAGACAGTATCTTTCCCGCGTCCGCGCCTTCCTGGAGGAAAAGGGCTGGGAATATGAATATACGGAGGAGGACGGGCTTGGCAGCATTGATTTCTCCTACCGCGGCGTTCCCTATCACATCTGGGAGTTTGAGGAAAACAGAGAGCGCGGCGCAGAGACCAACCTCTACCACGGCGGCCGTCAGCAGGAGGTCCTCGGCGACTACGAGGAAGAGCTGATCCGGGAAATGAAGCGCTGGTAATTGACAAACCCTATTCCAGAATTTATAATAAAAAAGATTTTAGAATAGAGAGAGCCTGTGTAACGAGATATGGGCTTAGGAGGGAACAAATGAAACAGTATGGCGTAAATGAACTTCGAAGAATGTTCTTGGAATTTTTTGAGAGCAAGGGACATCTGGCAATGAAGAGCTTTTCTCTTGTACCTCATAACGATAACAGTCTTCTGCTGATTAACTCTGGTATGGCTCCGCTGAAGCCATATTTCACCGGCGCGGAGATTCCGCCCCGCCGCAGAGTGACCACCTGTCAGAAATGTATCCGTACAGGCGATATTGAAAATGTAGGAAAGACCGCCCGTCACGGCACCTTCTTTGAGATGCTGGGCAATTTCTCCTTCGGCGATTACTTCAAGGACGAAGCGATTCACTGGACCTGGGAGTTCCTGACCGAGGTGGTGGGACTGGACAAGGATCGTCTGTATCCGTCCGTTTACCTGGAGGACGACGAGGCGTTCAATATCTGGAATAAGGAAATCGGCATTCCGGCAGACCGAATCTTCCGGTTTGGCAAGGAGGACAACTTCTGGGAGCACGGCGCAGGTCCCTGCGGCCCCTGCTCTGAGGTCTATTATGACAGAGGCGAGAAGTATGGCTGCGGCAAGCCGGGCTGTACCGTAGGCTGCGACTGCGACCGCTATATGGAGATCTGGAACAACGTATTTACCCAGTTTGACAACGACGGCCACAACAACTATACCGAGCTGAAGCAGAAGAACATTGATACCGGTATGGGTCTGGAGCGTCTGGCAAGCGTGGTGCAGGACGTGGATTCCATCTTTGACGTGGATACCGTAAGAGCGCTCCGGGATAAGGTCTGCGAGCTGGCTCACACCGAATACAAGAAGGACGAACAGAAGGACGTATCGATCCGTCTGATTACCGACCATATCCGTTCCGCCACCTTCATGATTTCCGACGGCATCATGCCCACCAATGAGGGCCGTGGCTATGTACTGCGCCGTCTGATCCGCCGGGCAGCCCGCCACGGACGTCTTCTGGGTATCGAAGGCAAGTTCCTGGCAAAGCTTAGCGAGACTGTCATCGAGGGATCCAAGGACGGTTATCCGGAGCTGGACGAGAAGCGCGAGTTCATTTTCAAGGTTCTCGACCAGGAGGAAGAGAAATTCAACAAGACCATCGACCAGGGCTTAAGCATTCTGGCAGAGATGGAAGCAGAGATGGAAGCAAAGGGCGAGAAGGTGCTTTCCGGTGAGAATACCTTCAAGCTGTATGATACCTATGGCTTCCCGGTAGACCTGACAAAGGAAATCCTGGAGGAGAAGGGGCTGTCCGTAGACGAGGATGGCTTCAAGGCAGCCATGGAGGAGCAGCGTGTCAAGGCAAGAGAGGCCCGCGCGGTGACCAACTACATGGGAGCTGACGCTACCGTGTACGATCAGATCGATCCGAAGGTGACTTCTGATTTTGTAGGCTATGACAGCCTGACCGCAGAGTCCGAGATTACCGTACTGACCACCGACAGCGAGCTGACAGAGGCGCTGACAGACGGCCAGAGCGGAACCATTTTTGTAAAAGAGACCCCGTTCTACGCTACCATGGGCGGTCAGCAGGGTGATGCCGGCGTGATCCGTTCCGAGAACGGCGAGTTCGAGGTACAGGATACCATCAAGCTCCGCGGCGGCAAGATTGGCCATGTGGGACGCGTAACAAAGGGTATGTTCAAGGTATCCGATCAGGTGACCCTGGAGGTGGCAGCCAAGAAGCACGCAGATACCTGTAAGAACCACAGTGCTACCCATCTGCTTCAGAAAGCTCTGAAGACTGTCCTTGGCAGCCATGTAGAGCAGAAGGGCTCCCTGGTAACCCCGGATCGTCTCCGTTTTGACTTCTCCCATTTTGAGGCTATGACGCCGGAGGAGATCGCGAAGGTAGAGGCGCTGGTAAATCAGGAGATTCAGGCGGCTCTCCCGGTTGTTACAGAGGTTATGGACATTGAAGAAGCGAAGAAGACCGGTGCAATGGCACTGTTCGGAGAGAAGTACGAAGAGAAGGTGCGCGTGGTATCCATGGGCGACTTCTCCAAGGAGCTCTGCGGCGGTACCCACGTAGCCAATACCTCCCAGATCATGGTATTCAAGATTGTATCCGAGGCAGGTATCGCTGCGGGCGTGCGTCGTATCGAGGCGCTGACCGGCGACGGCGTATTTGCTTATTATAAGAACGTGGAGGAGCAGCTTCAGGAGGCAGCTAAGACAGCCAAGACTACTCCGGCAAACTTAAATGAAAAGATTGAGCATCTGTTGGCAGAGATCAAAGAGCTGCACAGCGAGAACGAGGCTCTGAAGAGCAAGGCGGCGAAGGACGCCCTGGGCGACGTGATGGATCAGGTGAGAGACATAAACGGCGTCAAGGTACTGGCAGCCAAGCTGGAGGGCGTAGATATGAACGGTCTCCGGGATCTGGGCGATCAGTTGAAGGAAAAGCTGGGCGAAGGCGTGGTCGTATTGGCCAGCGCCGTTGATGGCAAGGTAAGTCTCATGGCCACCGCCACTGACGGAGCTCAGAAGAAGGGCGCTCACGCAGGCAACCTGATTAAAGCCATTGCAGGCCTCGTAGGAGGTGGCGGCGGCGGACGTCCCGGCATGGCACAGGCCGGCGGCAAGAATGCGGATGGCATCGACGCAGCCATCGCCAAGGCAGCCGAGGTAGCAGCCGAGCAGATGAAATAAACCAAAAAGTAAGACGATGCACAACCGTGCACCCGAACCCGGCAGGAGCGAAAGAGCGCAGCCGGGTTCAACATAAAATCGCACTTGCCAAAAACCAGAAAAAGGGCGGGCGGGGGAAGAATTTCCCCCGCCCGCCCTTTTTCGTCCGCCCTAGTTCTTTTTTCCACCAGACCCCACATATATTGTCCTAAGAGGTGAGAGGACATGCAGCCAACTAATTCACAACCCAAAACAGAATCATATCAGGTATCGCCGCCCCCACAGGAAGCAATTTCCGCTATCCTGTCCCTGCCGCTCCGCCAGCTTCTGAAAAAAGTCAATTTAGACTGGAAGGAGCTGCAGGAAATCCGCCTGTCTCAGGCGCGCCCCTTGACTCTCTGGTATCGGGGACGGGAAACCTTCCTGACCGAGGATGGCTATGAAACGGGAAGCCCAAAATCCGCTCACCAGGTCACTGCACAGGAGCTCCGCGAAACCCTGGAATTTGCCGGAGCCTATTCCCTCTATGCTTATGAGGATGAAATCCGTCAGGGGTATCTTACCCTGCCCGGCGGTCACCGCATCGGCGTCACAGGAAAAGCAGTGACGGAAAACGGCCAGGTTAAAACCCTTCGCTATATCACCAGTCTGAACATTCGAGTCGCCCATGAGGTCAAAGGCTGCGCCGACGCCGTCCTGCCCTGGCTCTACAACTCGGAAGGCCTCTGCCATACGCTTCTGATCTCCCCGCCCCGCTGCGGTAAAACCACATTGCTGCGGGATCTAATCCGTCAGATCTCCAATGGCCGTACCGGTTTTCGGGGAATGCGGGTAGGCGTAGTGGATGAGCGAAGCGAAATTGGCGGAAGTCACTTAGGCGTTCCGGGCCTGGACGTGGGAGTGCGGACTGACATTCTGGACGGCTGTCCCAAAGCCGAGGGCATGATGATGCTGGTGCGTTCCATGTCCCCGGAGCTCATCGCCGTGGATGAGATAGGTGGAAATGCAGATATGGAAGCTATGGAAAACGCCATTTCCTGCGGCTGTCGCATCCTGGCCACCGTACACGGAAGCAGCCTGGAGGAGATTCGTCAAAAGCCCCTGGTTTCGGGACTTTTGCAGACGGGAATTTTCGAACGCTTCGTGGTGCTGGATGCGCGGCATGGACCGGGAACCGTGCGAGCCATCCTGGACGGAAAGGGGAAGATCCTATGCTCAAAATCACAGGCGCCTGCCTGATTTTATGTTCGGCGGCAGGCATTGGGGCAAGCTTCAGCGGTGATTTAAAACGGCGCGTACGGGAGCTCCGTATCCTGAAGCAGCTGGTCTACATGCTTCAGGGTGAGATCCGCTACGCCCGCCTGCCTCTTCCGGAGGCATTCTGTCATGTGTCTGTGCGGCTGCCAGTGCCCTTCGGTACTTTTTTGTCCGAAACTGCGGACGAGCTGAAAAAAGCGGATGGACGGACGCTGGGAGAGGTCTGGAAAATGGAGGAGGCAAAGCATCTGAAGGGACTGCATCTGGCGCGGGCTGACCTGGAGCAGCTGGAGAGTCTGGGCGAGGTGCTGGGGTATCTGGACGCGGAAATGCAGCTCGCAGCCATCCGGCTTTATCTGGAACAGCTGGAGAACAGTATCGCTGAGGCGCAGGAGCATATGGGCAGCAGGCAGAAGCTTTATCAGAGCCTGGGGATCGCAGGCGGTGTATTCCTGGTGATACTTTTGCTTTGATTTCACAGAGGGAGGAATTATGAGTGTGAATCTCATTTTTAAAATCGCGGCAGTGGGAATTCTGGTGTCAGTGATCTGTCAGGTCCTGAAGCACAGCGGACGGGAGGAGCAAGCCTTTCTCACCAGTCTGGCGGGACTGGTACTGGTGCTGTTCTGGATTCTGCCCTACATCTTTGAACTATTTGATACCATGAAGCAGCTGTTTGCACTCTAGCTTCATTTCAGGAGAGGGGGAAATGAGATGATCCAGGCAGTCATGATTGGAATTACCGGCGTTTTTCTGGCTCTGTTTCTGAAGCAGACAAAACCGGAATATGCCGTCTGTGTCAGCGTCGGAACGGGTATTTTGCTGCTTTTTCTCGTGGCAGAGCGCTTAAGGCTGGTGATAGAAAATATCCGTCTGATTCAGAGCGCCATTTCTATCCAGAGCGCCTACATTCAGGTATTGCTGAAAATCATTGGTATCACCTACATCTCAGAATTTGCCGCCGATATCTGTCGGGACGCAGGCTGCGCTGCAGTGGCCGGGCAGATCGGCGTTTTCGCGAAGCTGTCCATTCTGGCGGTCAGCATGCCTATCGTGAGCGCACTGCTTCAGACGATACAGAGCTTCCTGGGAGGGTGAGTATGGACACGTTTACACTGGAACAACTGGATTTTTCGGAGATTCAGAGGGCCATGGACGAGATCCTGAACCAGAGCTTTTCCTTTCGGGATACGGTGCTTTCCCTGCTGTCCGGGGAGCAGCCCTTTACGCTGGAGAGCTTTTTTCGGACGGCGCTTACGGAAGCGGGACGGAGCTTCACCCAGGATAAACAGATATTTGTGTCGATTCTGGTACTGGGGATTGCGGCGGCGCTCCTTAAGAATTTTACTGACGTATTTAAAAATGATCAGATCGGGGAAATCAGTTTTGAAATGACCTATCTGCTGCTGTTCCTTTTGCTGCTGCAGGTATTTTCCGGGGCGGCAAAGCTGGCTGGGCAGGTATTCGCTTCGGTGCAGGAGTTTATGAAGGCCCTGATTCCGGCCTGGTGCCTGGCGGTGACCCTGTCGGCGGGCGGTGCTACAGCGCTGGTGTTTTACCAGTTCCTGTTGGGCCTTATCTACGCGCTGGACTGGCTGATTGGCGAGGCGCTGCTGCCGGTATTGAACCTGTATATGCTTCTGGTTTTCATCAATCGTCTGACAAAGGAGGAATACCTGTCCCAGATGACCGAGCTTACGGGAAAAGCGGTGGGCTGGGCGCTGAAAATTCTGCTAACGGTGGTGATGGGGTTCAACACGATTCAGGGGATGATTACCCCGGCCATTGATTCCCTGAAAAATACAGCTTTTACAAGGACCGCCCGGATGCTGCCCGGCGTCGGTAACGCAGCAGGCGGCGTGGCCGATGTGCTGCTGGGCTCTGCGGTGCTTCTGAAAAATGGCGTGGGCGCGTCTGCGGTGCTGGTGCTGGCTCTGCTTTGCCTGGGACCGCTGGTGCAGCTTGGCGTGCTGACCCTGCTTTTAAAGGGAACCGCCGCCCTGATTCAGCCGGTTTGCGATAAGCGCTTTTCGGGCTGTGTGTCCGGGGCTGGAGAGGGCGTAAGACTTTTATTTCAGGCAGTTTTTACAGTGACCGTGCTCTTTGTGGTGACTATTGTGGTGGTGACCGTGTCGGTGCGTGGGTAGGAGGCTGGGATGAAAGAGTTTATATATGGCTGGATTCGTGACATCGCGTTTTATGCCATCCTGATGACCGTAATTCTCCATCTTCTACCGGAGGAAGGCCAGAAGAAATATGTCCGTTTTTTCATGGGGATTGTGCTGATGCTGGTGGTGCTGTCGCCTCTGTTATCCGTGGCAGGCCTGTCTGGTACGCTGGACAGCATTTACGCGGAGCAGACCTATGACGAGGAGCTTCAGGATTTCACGCGGCGGCAGGCGGAGCTGGAAGCGGACTATGCGCGGGAGATAGAACAGCGGAAGCAGGAGTTGACCGGGGACGGCACAGAAAATCCGGCGGACGGAGAGGAGGAGCAAGGTGGAAGCTCAGACATCAAAGTGGAAATCAGACTGGATGAGTAAGCTGAAGAAGCCGAAAAAGGAGCAGCTGGTGGTACTCCTGCTTTTTGGTGTTCTGCTGGTGGTAATTGCACTTCCGACTACGACGGGGACTATGGGGGCGGACAAAAAAGACGCGGACATTTCCGGGACACAGGGGGCAGCAGGGACAGATACTGCCACATTAACCTATGAAGAACAGCTGGAAAAGCGTCTGTCTGCCATCCTAAGCCAGGTGGCAGGCGCAGGTCGGGTGGAGGTCATGGTGACTCTGGAATCCCGGGGAGAACGGATCGTGGAGAAGGATACGCCGGAATCCCGGAAAAGTGTGGAAGAAACGGACAGCAGTGGCGGAAGCCGCACCACCGACGAGCAGGACTGGGGCGAAGAGACGGTATATTATGAGGACGGCAGCGGCGGCAAAAGCCCCTATGTGGTGAAGGAGCTGGAGCCGAATATCGAAGGAGTGTTGGTGTTGGCGGAGGGCGGCGACAGTGCCGTGGTGAAGCAGGAGCTTCTGGAGGCTGTGCAGGCATTATTTCCCATCGAGGCGCATAAAGTAAAAATAATGAAGTTGGAGGGTGCAAAGTGAAAAACATATTTAAAAAGAACCAGATGATCATCACCGCGCTTGCCATTATGATTGCGGTGGCCGGGTATTTAAATTATTCCGGCAGCAAGCTCAGTGGCGCGAAGCTGCAGACCGGAGGCGACGCATCTGCCGCGGATGAAGCGTCCGCCGCGGACGACATTTCCGCGGAGGATCTCTATGCCCAGACCGGACTGGAGGAGCTGCAGTTCGCAGATGGCGATATCCAAAGCCTGGATTCCGACGGGGAAGAGACGGCGGAAGTGGAGGAGGGAGAAGAACCCGGTGAGGCGGTGCTGGCCAGTTCTTCGGCGGGAACCGGCTTCGCGGCGGAGGCGAAGCTTAGCCGGGAGCAGCTGCGTTCCAAAAACAAGGAAACCCTTCTGGAGGTTATCAACAATACCAATATCTCCGAAGCCCAGAAGCAGGAGGCAGTGGACAGCATGGTGGAGCTGACGGATATCGCCGAGAAGGAAGCAGCGGCGGAAATCCTGCTGGCAGCCAAGGGCTTCGAGGACGTGGTGGTCAGTATTACCGACGGCCAGGCCGATGTGGTGGTTAATATGGAAAATGTGGACGACGCGGGCAGAGCTCAGATCGAGGATATCGTAAAGCGGAAAACCGGGATCTCCGGAGAGAATATTGTGATTACGCCGGCGGCGCAGACGGAGTAGAGGTGGGTTTACAGAAAAGAAGATTTCTTGTATAATCAGACATGAAATGTTATAAAAAATGTTAGAAACAAACAGGAAAGAGCAGTTCCTGACAAAAGGGACTGCTCTGAAGCGATGCTACAGAAAAGAGAAGAGACTCATGGCGAACTTAAATACGAGACAGAAAAAATGTTTGGAGCTCTTATTAAATGAGAAGGAATTTCGCTCCGCCAAGTATCTGGCGGAAAAACTCCAGGTATCGGACAAAACAGTTTTACAGGATATCAAGGCGATTCAGGAATATCTGAATCCATTTCATGTGACCTTGATTCGCAAGACGGGAAGCGGTATTCTGCTTCCGGAGAAAGCCAGGGGAAATCAGAAACTGCTGAACGGCCTGCGCAGCAGCGCGGGTGAGGAAGGCCCTGTGCCTGCGGAATTCAGGCGGATGGAGATTATCAAACGTCTGCTTTTGATGGATGAGAGCTGCCTGTCGATACAGAAGCTTTCAGATGAATTCTATGTGAGCAGAGCCAGTATCGTCAATGATTTTAAGGCCATTGAGAACTGGGTGGCTGATTACGGGCTGACGCTGGTAACCAGCCGGAAGGGCAGAAGCCTGGAAGGGCCGGAAAAAGGAATTCGCCATGCGATTGCAGCCTGGGTACGGGAGAATAATCCGTCCAAGAATACGGAGATTACGCCGGGCGAGTATATGCAGTCCGGCGAAGAAGAAACACATTTTATTCATACGGGTTTTTTTACAGAGGAAGAAGTAGAACTGTCCGGCGAAGTTATGCGGTATCTGGAACAGCAATGCAGCCACACGATTACGGAGCCTTATTACAGCTATCTGCGGGATCATATACTGATCTGCGCGTCCCGAACCAGGAGAGGCCATTTTATCGAATGGGATGAGCATAAATTCCCGAGAATTCAGCCGGTGCTGCTGAATTTCGCGAAGGAACTCCTGGGAATAATCCGTAAACACTGGGAGGCGGCAGAGCAGGAGAGCTTTTATCTGTACCGCTATCTGGTATCCTCTGATATTGTGCCGGGAAAACAGGAGTATCCGAGAAAATCGGAGCAGAACTGTCTGGAGGAGACGGATTTTGCGCCGGTGCTGGTAAAGGAGCTGAGTCACTATATGCTGAAGGCTTTGCGGATCACAGTGGAGCCGGATTCTCAGCTGATGGAGGGACTGCTGGCCCATATACGTCCGCTTCTGAACCGGGTGAAGTACGATATCCGGATTCAGAGCCGGATTCTGGAGGATATGGAGGCCAATTACGGAGAACTGCTGGGACTGTGTCAGGCGGCGCTCTGGTGTATCTGCCGGAAATACGGCAGGAAAGAGATCAGCATCAAGGAAGTCTCTTACATTGCAATCTATTATCAGGCAATGCTGGAAGCCAAACGCATGGAAAAGAAGATTCTGGTGGTCACGAACAGCGGATTTGGGGCGACACAGCTGCTGGAAACCAAGCTGCGCCAGTATTTTCCGACTTATCATATCCTGGACGTGGTATCCATGATTCAGCTGGAGAAGCTTGCGTCCATGGAGCCTGTTGATTTTATTATTTCCACGGTGCCGCTGAAGAATATGGGAATTCCCTGTATCCAGGTGTCAGGCGTCATGTCGGACACAGATATCCGGAATATCCAGGATACCATTGCAGCCAGCTGGCTGGAGACGGATTTTTCGCTGGAGCGGCTGAGAAAGCAGTATGAAGAAGGAAATTTTGCACTGTATACGGTGGAGCAGGTAAAGGATAACTTTTTCCGCGGAACGATGCCTTATCAGGGAAAACGTCTGTCCTGGGGGCATTGTCTGCAGGTGGCTATCGGTATTAACGCAGACGAGAAAACCTATGTATACCGCAGAGAAAATGAGACGGAAGCCTGGCACCTGGTCAGCTATGCCCGTACCTACGATGGGCTGCTGGAACAGCTGGCGGAGTCCTATCAGATTCTCTGCAGCTCCAAAGGCAGAGAAATGATGGAGAGATGTTATTCGACGGAGGATTTGAGACAGCTCTTCCTGTAAATATTACAGCATGGTGCCGCCGGAACAGTCGATGACAGCGCCAATGATCTGCCGGGACAGAGGCGAACAGAGGAAAGCGGTGATGTTTCCCATATCTTCCGGTGTGGCCCAGCCGATGCGCAGATCCTTTTCTTTGGCTTTGCACTGGGGCGATTCCGGATCCCGGTAATAATTACTGAGAACATAACCGGGGACAATGGCGTTTACAAAAATGTCGTCTTCGATCAGATCATTTGCCATACGCTGGGTCAGGGTTGCGATAGCGCCCTTGGCCGTGGCGTATGGTATTTTATTGTGACTGGCGCTGTGGAAGGCTGCTTTTGCGGAAACATTGACGATATGTCCGCCATGGGCGGACTTTTTACATTCCTTTACAAAGGCCTGGGACATGGTGAAGACATGGGACAGACAGCCGTTCATGCAGGCCTTCCACTGGTCAAAGGAAAGCTCCTCCATCGGCGTATTTTCCGGCGTGCCTCCGGCTGCGTTGTTGATCAGGATATGGACGGTGGGAAAGAGGGCGAGCGCCTTTTGGTAGAAAGCCTCCACTTCTTCCGGAATAGTGACGTCTGCTTTGATGGCGTGGGCCTGTATGCTATATTGTTCCGTGAGCTCCCGGGTAAAGCGGAGCGCCCCTTCTGTATCGGAACGGTAGGCCAACGCCAGATGGACGCCTTCGGCTGCGAGAACCCGGGCGATTCCTGCCCCGATTCCCCTGGTGCCGCCTGTAATAATCGCGATTTTATCGGTCAGCTGTAAGTTCATCTAGAAAAACCTCCTTTATCTGAATCAGGTTTATTATAATACGATTCTTCGGTATATTCAAGAATGCTCCGTCGAAATGTACAAAGTGGGAGACACATATATGTGAAAAGTAGTCAATACGTACAATACTTCTGCATCGATACGGAAGTAGTTTGGTATTTTATGACGGAAGGGAACATGCTATAGTCTAGATAAAGTCAGAGACAGCAATGGAAGGGCTTGAAAGTTTATCGGAATGTGTGAAAAATGTGCACAAGCATCAGAAAGGAGATAAAGAAATGAAAGTAGTAGCGATTACAGGCGAGCGCGAGGTTGAAGTTCGTGAAGTGAAGAAACCTGTGCTCGGTAAGAACCAGGTTATGATGAAGGTGAATGGCTGCGCGCTCTGTACCTGGGAGCAGCGTATGTACTCCGGAGTTATTAAGTATATTACACCCCCGTTTGTGGGCGGACATGAGGTAGCAGGTGAGATTGCGGAGATTGGCGAAAACGTTGATCCGAAGGCATATCCGATTGGAAAGAAAATCGTGGCAAACCTGATTAAGAAGCCCTGCGGAAAATGTTATTTCTGCCGTCACGGCATGGAAAATCTCTGCAAGATGGCAGATGATATCGATGATGGTTATGAGATTCCCGGAACAGCAGGACTTGGCGAGTATATTAAACTGAATCTGGATCAGGTATACTTCATGCCGGATGACATGCCCACAGAAAAGGCTGTGTTCGCAGAGCCGCTGGGCTGCGTTATCCAGAGCGTCAACCAGACCACCATCAACCTTGGCGATAATGTGGTCGTTATCGGCGGCGGTATCATGGGACAGCTCCATGTGATGTGCGCAAAGGCAAGAGGCGCTTACGTAATCATGAGCGAGATTGACCCGGAGAGAAGAAAGCTTGCCGAGGAGCTTGGCTGTGATCTGACCTTCAATCCGATGGAAGAGGATGCGGTTCAGTTTGTAAAGGATCACACTGACGGTATGGGTGCCGAAGCAGTATTTAATACCACAGCTGTGGCGGCTGTTGCAGAGCAGGCCATCAAGATGACAGCTCCCGGAGGAACTGTAGTGATGTACAGCTCCGTACATGCCGGCAAGGAGGTTCCGCTGGATGTAGGATATGTTCACAGCAAGGGCGTGAAGATTACAGGAACCAAGAGCCCGAGCGTTCGTTCCTTTACCGAGTCTGTAAACTGCCTGAGAAAGGGTATCATCGACCCGTCCAGACTGGTCAGCGGTGTATTTACTCCGGAGCAGTGCAAGGAAGCGTTTGAGACAGCACTTCGCCCGGATACCTTCCGCTGCATCATCGAGTATAAATAAGACAACCGAAGAACCGACAGAAAATAAGGAGGAAAACATCACATGTTAGCAAATATCAAAGACATTCTGACAAAAGCAAAAGCGGAAAACTACTGCGTTCCGGCACTTGGAATCGGTAATGAAATCAACTTCATGGCGTGCCTGCAGGCGGCAGAGGAGAAGCGTTCCCCGGTTATTATGCTGTTCATGTACGGCAAGAACGACATCATGCGTTTCGGAAAATGGGCGCGTGAGCAGGCTGCACAGGCCAGCGTTCCGGTATCCATTATCCTGGACCATGGCGCAGAGTACGAGCATGCTATCTGGGCTATCCACGCAGGCTTCACAGACATCATGGTAGACCGCTCCAAGCTTCCGTTTGAAGAAAATATGGCACAGGTAAAGGAACTGACCAAAATCGCGCATGCATGCGGTATGGGCGTAGAGGCAGAGCTGGGACATGTGGCCATGGGCGATGAGAGCGTATTTACCCGTCCGGATGAGGCGAAGAGATTCGTTGAGGAGACTGGCGTAGACGCGCTGGCTGTAGCCATCGGAACCGCGCACGGCGCGTATAAGGATACCCCGAAGCTTCAGTTTGAGCTGCTGGAGGAGCTTCGCGATACCGTTCCGGTACCCCTGGTACTGCACGGCGGATCCGGTACAGGTGATGAGAACCTGAAGAAGGCCTGCAGCATGGGAATCAATAAACTGAATGTTGCTTATGAGCTGTACACAGGAGCAATTGACAGCTATAAGAACTATAAGGAATCACTTCCGGAGAACTTCAGAAGCTGGGCACCGTACGATCTGTATGAGAAGCTGGGCGAAGGAGCAAAGGCTGTAGCGGCACATCACATGGACCTGTGCGGATCTACCGGAAAGGCATAAGGAAAGGAGGAAAAACATGAGAAACGTTGTCCTGGCAAGAATCGATGAGAGATTACTGCATGGACAAGTCTGTACCAAATGGATGCAGGCGACCCATGCGAATGTAATCGTTCTTGCAGATGATGATCTGGTAAATGATAAGTTTACCTGTAAGATCTTTATGGGAATGAAGCCGGCTGGAACGGAACTGCAGATTTTCACCGTGGATCAGGCGATTGAATATCTGAAAGAGGATTCCCCTGAAAATGAGAAAGTGATGCTTCTGACCAAATGTGCGCAGAGTTTTCTGCGCATGAATGAAGCGGGAGTCGTATATGACAAAATCATCTGCGGTTCCGCGGCAGTCAGTGGCAACAAATACGGAAAACGGAAGAAGTTAATCCGGGATCTGTTCGCAAGCGACAGTGAAAAGGACGCTATGCGGGCATTGATTGACAAGGGAGTAACCATGGTCTACCAGCTGGCGATTGACAATGCACCGGTTGACCTGGCGAAATTGTTAAAATGAGATAGGCAAGCAAAAGATATGTAATGTTACAAGGAGGGTACAGTTATGACACTATTTCAAGCATTTTTGTGCGGTGTAATTTACTGGATTGGTAACAATTCCTTCGCACGAGGCTATTTCGTATTCAGCAAACCTCTGGTTGCAGGCTTCCTGGTAGGCCTGGTATTCGGAAAACCGCTGGAGGGCGCGATGATTGGTGCGCAGATCAACATGATTTACCTGGGATGGATTGGAGCCGGCGGAGCTTCCCCGGCAGACCCCTGTGCGGCTGGCGTTCTGAGTACCGCTTTTGTTCTGGCCACCGGTCTTGATATGGACGCGGCTCTGGTTCTGGCAGTTCCGGTAGGTCTGGTAGCTATCGCGCTGTACACGATGCTGATGACAGTTCTGGCTGCATGCGGACATCTGGCACAGAAGCTTATTGATGACGGAAAAATCAATTCTCTGTGGATTCCGGCCTGGCTGCTTCCACTGATTATTACCTTTATCGGATACGGTATCCCCTGTATGCTCTGCGCGTACTTCGGTTCCGATCTGGTATACTCTCTGGCAGACATACTGAACGGCAAGATTCTGACCGTTGTATCTCTTATCGGCGGTATGCTTCCTGCAGTTGGTATTGCAATCAACCTTTCCTTCATCTTCAAGGACGAGGCGCGCATCTGGCTTCTGGTAGGCTTTATTGCAGCCGCTTACTTAAGCCTGGGCCTGATCCCGATTGCGATGATTGGTTTTGTAGGCGCGGTTCTGTATTTCTATCGTACGAAAGCGGAGGTGGCATAAATGGCTGAAGTAGTAAAGGTTTCCAAAAGCACACAGAAGAAATCTATTTTAAACTGGTTTTTATCCTGTGCCGTAGGCGGCAACTATGAGTTCATGCACGGCGTTGGATTTATGTACTCCATGGTTCCGGTTGTAAAGGAACTGTATCCGAACGATGTGGAGAAGCAGAAAGAGACCCTGACACGTCATCTGACCTTCCTGAATACCGAACCTGAGGTAGGTACGGTTATCCACGGCGTAACCATCGCCATGGAGGAGCAGGTGGCAGCAGGAGCGGACTGCGACGCAGACCAGATTGTAGGCTTGAAATCTGCGTTGATGGGACCGCTGGCAGGTATTGGTGATTCCCTGATTCAGGGTATTATTATTCCGATTGTCCTGGCCCTGTGTATTGACCTGACCAACAACGGGCTGGTTCTTGGACCGATTATTTACGCGGTTGCAATGTACGCCATTATGGTTGGCTGCATGTGGGCATGCTTCAAACTTGGTTATAATAAGGGCGGAGACGCCATCGTTGATGTGATGGCGGCAGGAACCCTGGATAAGATCATGAATGCAGCCGGTATCGTAGGATGCTGCGTTATGGGTGGTCTGATTGTAAATTACGTCAATCTGCAGTGCGCGCTGAATTTTACCATCAGCGGTACAGAGTTCAATATTCAGACAGCTCTGTTTGACGCCATCTGCCCGAAGATTCTTCCCCTTCTGCTGACTCTTGCATGTGTAAAGGCACTGCGCAGCGGAAAGAAGTCCATTCATATTATTCTGGCAATGGTAGTGTTTGCAATCATATTCGGTCTGCTTGGCATCTTCAGCGCGTAAGTGGAACGAAACAAATTTGACGGATTAGTTGAGACGGAGAGATGGCTGTCAGAGTGCAAGCACTCCGGCAGCCATTTTTGAAATCGGGATCTGACAGTACAAAGGGAAAGGAAGTTACGGATATGCGCTTTTGGAATAAACTGGAAAAAAGCTTTCTGCCCTCCCGTTCGGGCAAGCAACATGCGAAGACGGACATCCGGGAACGGTTCGACGCGGTGGACGAGGAGAAGCTTTCACACGATGGAGAGGCCATGCTGTCCTTTTACCGGCAGCAGGGAATCCGCGGTCATATCCGGAGCTTTCAGATCATTTTGGACGGGGCGCCTGTTTCGAAAATTGAGATGGAGAAGCAGTGCAACATTTTGTGTGAGCCGGGCTTCCATAAGATTCACATTAAACTGGACACCATGAAAAGCCAGATCTTGAATTTGAAAGCAGAAGCGGGAGTCCGATACTTTTTTGAAATTGCATGCACCATGGAAGAAGGCCTGATTCTGAAACAGGTGGAAATGGAGCGCATAGAGGAGGAATAGAGATGGAGCTTCGTTCTGAAAATGAGCGCTGGAGCATTCCGGCGCCGGATATGGAGGCTTCTCCGCTGACTGCGGAGGGTATGCGGGAACTGGAAGCAGATTTTTCAAAGGTCAAGATTGTAAAATACATTCGGGATGTGGAATTTGCCAATATCGACGGCGTATCTCTGAAACTGCAGCTTTTGCTTCCTTCTACGGTTGGGGACGGTGAAAAGCGTCCGTTGGTGCTCTTTATCCGCGGTTCAGCCTGGCAGAAGCAGAGCGTGGTTCCGGGCATTCCGCAGCTGGTGGAAATGGCGCGGCGCGGTTTTATCGTGGCAAGCGTGGAATACCGGCCTGCTCCGGGATTTCATTTCCCAACTCAGTCGGACGACGGCTGGCTGGCGCTTGAGTTTCTGCGGGAGCATGCGGAGGAGCTTGGCTGGGATACCGATAAGCTGGCAGCCTGGGGCAGTTCCTCGGGCGCGCATACGGCGCTTCTGATGGCTATGATGCCGGAATATCGGGAGCGTAGCCTGCGGATTGGCGCAGTAGTGGACTATTACGGTCCTGCTTATCTTCCGGCTATGATTGATTATCATTCCACATCCACCGAACATCTGGATGAGCTTCTGGGCGTGCCGGTAAAGGAACATCTTGATCTGGCGGAAAAAGCGAGTCCGGTATCTTATCTTGAAGGCGAGACGCCGGCCGTATTGATTCTGCACGGGGATAAGGATAAGAGCTGCAGCTTCGAACAGAGCGTCATTCTCTATCGAAGGATGCGCGAGGCCGGAAAAGACGCAACCATGTACCGGATGCATAACGCTGCCCACGGAGGTTCTCCTTTCTGGACGCCGCAGGTTCTTGATATCGTGGAAGCCTTCCTGTGCGAAAAGCTGAACTGGAAAAAGGCCTGAGGAGAACTGTTATGGAAAAAGCAAAATTTCATCCATTTCAGATGATACGCGGCAGAAAAAAGAGCGATCAGGTGCTGGGATGGCAGTATGAGATGATTTATCTCGACGGAGATCCGCATAACCCGGAGCAGGCGATTGTTCATGTCCGGGTATTGGAAAAAGCTATTGTAATCCGGGCGAACGACGGAAAAGAAGAAACCTTCTGTTCCGTCATGATTCCCTATCCGCTGATAAAAGACGTGAAAATCGTGGAAATGGAAACGGGCCGGGAAATGGCGATGGGAGAAACGGGCAGGATGGGCGACGTCTATGACAAGGTGCTTTTAACCTATCAGGACGGCAACGAGCTCTGTACCCTGAAGCTGCAGATGTCTATGGCTGCAGATATGTATCAGAATTCAAAATTATGCAAAAATATGCAGGAATATATAAGGAGACATTTGTGATGGTGACAGTAATCTTGGTTTCCCATGGCGGAATGGCAAAGGGAATGGTAGAAAGTACGACAATGCTGATTGGAGATCAGCCGGATCTGGATTTTATCACGTTTGAGCCGGGCGAAGGACCGGACGATTTGACAGCAAAGGTAGAAAAAAGACTGAAAGAGGAGCTGGAAAAGGGAGACGTCATCATTATGACGGATATTCCCAACGGAACACCCTTTAACTGCGTAAGCAGACTGATGGAGCATTATAAGTTCCGTCACCTGACCGGTATGAATCTTCCGATGGTCATCGATGTGGTGAGCCAGCTGGGAGAGGATGCAGATGCGGACGTGCTCTGTGAAGGTACACTGGAGCCGTCTAAGGACGCAATCATTGATGTAAATGCATGGATGAAGGAACTGGGAATTCTGGAATAAAATTCCAGCCAGAGAATGAGGTGATTATTATGAATAATTTCTATGATTCACAGAAAACAAACGTAATTTTCGGAAAAGACACTCACAAAACCGTGGGAGAAGAAATAAAGAAATATGGTAACCGCTGCCTGATCGTGCACGACGGCGGAAGCTATCTGACCAAGATTCTGGAGGATGTTCGGGCGTCCCTGGATGCCAGCGGCATCTCTTATTATGAGCTGGGAGATGTAAAGCCGAATCCCCGTCTGAGCTACTGTAAGGAGTGTATCGAGAAGGTACATCAGGATCCGGTAGACTTTATTCTGGCTGTGGGCGGCGGCTCCGTTATGGATACCGCGAAATTTATCGCTGTACAGGCCAATATGAAGGAGAGCCTGTTTGTGAACCGCGATATTTTCACTCCGGATCCCGTTATTCCTCACGGTGTTATTTCTACACTGGGCGGAACCGGAAGCGAGCAGTCTCTGTGTGCGATGGTAGTAGATGACAGTCTGGAGGTTCCGGAGAAGGTTGGTCTTTACAACCTGGGCTTCTTCTTTGATTTCGCAATCATCAATCCGGAATTTGCCTATACCCTGCCGCCGAAGATGATGGCCTGCGGCGCTATGGATATCATGTCCCACTGCTGGGAAGTATACTTTGCCCCCATCAATGGAAATGAGATTATGGAGGGTTACTTCGAGGCTATCGTAAAGGCGGTTCTGAAGGAAGGTCTGGTGGCAAAAGAGGAACCGACCAACTACGATGCCCGTGCAAACCTGAATCTGGCCGCGATTATGGCCATGTCCAACACGAAGCCGGCAGCCGGAGAGATGGGAGACTGGGTATGCCATCATATGGAGAATCCGATTACTGTTACCTTCAAGAGAACTCACGGCGAGATTCTTTCCATTATCACAGATGCCTGGGTGAAATATGCATGGAAGAGCAATCCGGCCAAATTCGTACGTTGGGCTGTAAATTGCATGGGCGCGCGTCTCTATGATAACCAGGAGGATACCGTCATGGAAGGCCTTCGCAATTTGGAAGACTGGCAGAAGCGTATGGGTCTGCCCACCAGACTCAGCGACATTGGTATCAAGGCGGAGGACTGCAAGATCTGCGCAGAGAATGCCATGAAGATTTCCGGCACAGGAAAGGCGGGCGCATATTCAGGTTATGACGTGGATATGGTAATGGAGGTTTATAAACTTGCAGAATAATTTCAATAAGACAATATCTAATCATCTGCCATGATTTATACAACTCACAGAGAAGCCGCGGCTTTCGAAAAATGTTTCGGAAACCGCGGTTTCTCTGTTTCAGGCGTGTTCATGAAGAAAATATTTTATGCGTTGACGAATGAAAAAAAGTTCGGTATGATAAACAGGATCATACGAAATATAAGATAGGAAGCGGAAGCTTTACGGAAGACCACTATCAGAAGGAAAAGAGGAAAAAATGGCAGGATCGATTTATGGCAAGCATTTCGCAATCTCTACCTGGGGGGAATCCCATGGAAAAGGAGTAGGCGTAGTAATTGACGGCTGTCCGGCAGGACTGCCTTTATGCGAAGCAGATATTCAGGAATATCTTGACCGGAGAAAACCCGGACAATCTCAGTTTACAACCAGCAGAACCGAAGGAGATAAGGCGGAAATTCTTTCCGGTGTTTTTGAGGGACGGACAACAGGAACCCCCATTTCGATTCTGGTAGCCAATACTTCCCAGCGTTCACAGGATTACAGCGAAATCGCGTCTTATTATCGTCCGGGACATGCGGATTATACCTTTGATATGAAGTATGGCTTTCGGGATTACCGGGGCGGCGGACGTTCCTCGGGACGTGAGACCATCGGGCGCGTGGCCGCAGGAGCTGTGGCGACGAAGATTCTGAAGAAACTGGGCATTACGGTCTGTGCCTATACCAGGTCCATCGGACCTGTGGAAATAGATGAGAAGCGGTTTGAACTGGAAGAAATTCAGAAGAATTCTTTCTATATGCCGGATAAAGAGGCAGCAGAAAAGGCGGGAGAATACACGGGACAGTGTATGGAAGAAAAGGATTCCGTCGGCGGCGTAGTGGAATGTATCGTAGACGGCATGCCCGCAGGTGTCGGCGAGCCCTGCTTTGAAAAGCTGGACGCGAATCTGGCCAAGGCGGTTCTGTCGATTGGGGCAGTGAAAGGTTTTGAAATTGGAAGCGGCTTCGCGGCAGCGAAGGCCCGCGGAAAGCAGAACAACGATCCCTTTGTAAATCATGGAAATGGTATTGAAAAGGAATCTAACCATGCAGGCGGCACGCTGGGCGGTATCAGCGATGGAAGCCGAATTGTGCTTCGCGCTGCCGTGAAACCCACATCTTCCATTGCAGCGCAGCAGCATACCGTGAACCAGAAAGGGGAAAATATCGAAATCAGCGTGAAAGGTCGTCACGATCCGGTGATTGTGCCGCGCGCGGTAGTTGTGGTAGAGGCCATGACTGCGCTGACAATTGTGGACGCGCTGATGGAGGGCATGAGCGCCCGTATGGATTTTATAGAGAAAATTTGGGGACGATAAGATGGGACAGAAAGCCGACGAGGCGGCGCTTATACGGGTCAGGTGAAGCGGGATACCTTCCGGAGATTCATATATACAAGCCCCATGGCGACAGCGGGAGATGCCCATGTACCATAAGGTGATTGAAGAATTAAAAGCGAGAGGTTTGAAATAAATGTATAAAATATTAAAGAAAGACGGCCGCGCCAAGCGTGCCGAATTTACAACTGTACACGGTACGGTACAGACGCCGGTGTTCATGAATGTGGGAACCGTGGCGGCCATTAAGGGCGCGGTAGCCACCTCCGATCTGGAGCAGATCGGAACCCAGATCGAGCTTTCCAACACCTATCATCTCCATGTGAGACCGGGCGACGAGGTGGTGAAGAAGCTGGGCGGACTTCACAAATTTATGTCCTGGGACAAGCCGATTCTGACAGATTCCGGCGGATTTCAGGTATTTTCTCTGTCCTCCTTACGCAAAATAAAGGAAGAGGGCGTATATTTTAACTCCCATATTGACGGACGGAAGATTTTCATGGGACCGGAGGAGAGTATGCAGATTCAGTCCAATCTGGCCTCCACCATTGCCATGGCCTTCGACGAGTGCGCTCCGGCCCTGGCGGAGCGGGATTATGTAGAGAAATCCGTGGCCCGCACCACCCGCTGGCTTGCCCGCTGTAAGGCGGAAATGCAGAGGCTGAACAGCCTTCCGGACACCATCAACCAGAACCAGCTGCTGTTTGGAATCAACCAGGGAGCGATTTATGAGGATATCCGGATCGAGCATGCCAAGGAGATTTCTCAGATGGATCTGGACGGCTACGCCATCGGCGGACTGGCAGTAGGCGAGTCCCATGAGGATATGTACCGGATCATCGAAGCGGTGACGCCGTATCTTCCCGAGGACAAGCCCACGTACCTGATGGGCGTGGGAACGCCGGCTAATATCCTGGAGGCGGTAGACAGGGGCGTGGACTTCTTCGACTGCGTATATCCCAGCCGCAACGGACGCCATGGACATCTCTACACCAACCTGGGTAAGATCAATCTGTTCAACGCGAAGTACGAGCTGGATGACCGGCCCATCGAGGAGGGCTGCCAGTGTCCGGCCTGCCGCCGCTACAGCAGGGCCTATATCCGCCATCTGTTAAAGGCGAAGGAGATGCTGGGTATGCGTCTCTGCGTCCTTCATAACCTGTATTTCTACAATACCATGATGACTGAGATCCGGGACGCTATTGACCGGGGCGAGTACCAGGCCTACAAGAAGCGGAAGCTGGACGGCCTGATGAACGGCCAGTCATAAAATTAGCAGAAAACCGCAGAAAATACAGCCGGAATACTTGACCGGAGATCGGGAAGTATGCTAGTATAATAGAAGTGCGCAGAGGCAGGGAGAGGATCTGCCCGGACGCAGTGATTGA
>QWCN01002120.1_pt1 | contig 27226 bp, 40 predicted proteins | sample 1972711 | NCBI WGS metagenome assembly QWCN01 (sample SAMN09866707, study PRJNA288562) | Human gut metagenome isolate term1_stool, whole genome shotgun sequencing... | isolation source: gut | host: Homo sapiens | place: USA: California
AGGAAGAGAAGACTGAGAAGGAGAAGGAAGAGAAGACTGAGAAGGAGAAGGAAGAGAAGGACACTGAGAAGGACACTGAAAAGGACACTGAGAAGGACACTGAGAAGGAGAAAGTGAAGCCTGCTGAGAAGGAAGAGAAGGTGCCGACGCCGGCGCCGCGCCTGGAGCTCAAGGCGGAGCTGGACTCCATCTCCCCGCACGCCATCGCCATCGCCGTCTCCGTCTCCCGCCCCACCACCGTGCGCTGCGCCGCCAGCCTCCCCGCTGCGCGCATGGGCAGCACCGTGCAGTCCCCGCCGACGCCCGTGACGGCCCAGACGACGATCACCCTCACCGGCGTGAAGCCGCGCCAGATGTACCGCGTGGTGTGTCTCGCCGAGGGCACGCAGAGCTCGCCGTTCACGATCACCACTGTGGCTCGTGGGCGTGCGCACGTGACGTGAGGCGTAGCGATGCTGACGATCACCGACATGAAGATGGAGAAGGGTGGCGTGCTGTCCTTCACCGTCGACGCCAACGTGGCCAGCGCCATCCAGTGCAGCGTGCGCAACGCCACCGGCGTGCAGGGCACCGCGCGCGTGCACCTGGTGCGCGGCCGTAGCGGCTACAGCAAGCGCCGCCTCGTGTTCGCGGGGGTGAACCCGAAGAACAGTGTGCTGGGCTGCTCGCTGCTGGACACACATAACCGCGGTGGGTGACGGCGGGCGTGGTGAGGCGTAGTGCTGCAGAACAAGGTGATCCGCAAGCTTCCCGAACCGGCGTCGCTTTTCTCTCCTCTCCTCGCGGTGGGTTATGCTGTAATCTTACTGCTTTTGGTTATTCTTTTCGCCATTGTGTGCTCCATCAAGTAGGAGTCGCGGCGGGGCTCGAGGGTAGGCATAACAACAACGACGCTCAATCTGACATGGAGACTGCGACGCTTCTTGAAAAGCCTACAGGTACAATGGTTTCTATGGGTGGGCCCTGGTTGATGGCTCTTACGACTAGATGGAGAAGACGATTCTTCTCTGCTATCCCGTGAATAAGGAAGTCGGTTTGGGTCTGTTTGTTGAAAATGGTGCCTGCTTTTGCCACGCTGTTTCCATCCCAGAAAGCACTCTCTTTGATTTCTCGTTTTTCCTCCCATGAACTGGCTTGTGATTTGGTTCTTCCTGCTCATCTTCGTCACGACGATGAACAAGACGCTGTTCAGCGCCCTGAAGTGCCCCTACCCTATTTCGATCACTCTGGTATGCTCTGGGAACGTGTTTCCACCTGTTAGATCCACATGGTTTCCTCGGCAGTCTATTCAGGGGTGCTGCGATACTGCATGCCGTCCTACTACAACGCGAGAGAAATCAAAAAGGATGAGCGCATTCGTCTTGTTCTCGTCAGTGTCCTGTTCATCGTGAACATCGTCCTGGGCAACGTCAGCATCAAGTACTGCAGTCTGGCACTGGACCAGGTACCCCATTTAAGGCAATTTCACTGGATAGATTGTGAGATGCACCATGCCCGCTTGGACGGCCGTCGTTCAGTACCTTCTGTTGGGAGAGAAGCTCTCGGGAAGAGTGTATCTTACACTTGTGCCTATTATCGGAGGCGCCATGATGGTCTGCAAGGGAGAGGTCGTGGCTCTGACTGCGTTTCATCATAGATTAAAGCTACGCCGTTTGGAGTGGTTGTTTTGCTGGTGAGCTGCTTCGTTTCTACGATCAAGGGCATCGTCACGAAGCTGCTGCTCTCTTCCGGCAACAAACTTTCTCCCCTGCAGCTCCTGACCATCGTCCTGCTTCGGGAGAGAGGTGATCTCTAGAACAGTAGTCTGGGCGCCTTCGAGCTTGTTCCTATTACCCTGTACGCTGAGACTCCCTTCTTCACGAGTTTTATTGGACAGTGAGACAATGGGGGCGACTCAACCCTAGCCAACCTATTTACGTGTATCTTCTGCTCCTGTTCCACGGCTTCACTGCCTTCGCTCTGAACGTTTCCAACTTCGAGGCTACGAAATCCACCACTCCTCTCGTGATCAACATCACCGGCAACGTGAAGCAGGTGTGCATGATCATCATCTCGGTTCTCGTGTTTAAGCAGCCTCTCTTGGGGAGCAGCATTATCGGTTGCCTCCTCACAATCGGAGGTTCCTTCTGGTACTCTGTGGGTCAGAGGTGTGCGCGTGACTGTTATTCGTAGAGCGCTACAAGTTTGATAAGGAAAAGAAGGAGCAGGAGCAGAGCAAAGTGGAGGAGGTGAGCGACGAGAAGCCGCTGATCAACAAGGAGGAGCCGACTCGAGTCTAAAACGCGGCGCGTTGTTTGTTCAAAACGTGGAAGTGGTGCGGAAAAATACCCCCCGGAAAGTGGAGTGAAATGAGAAAACAGTTGTAGTGAATTGGCAGTGATGGGTCTTGTGGAGCTGATTAAGAACAACGTGCCGAAGTGTCTGAATGACGTAGATTTGAAGAATCTTGACATGTATGTGTATCACAGTGCGGATTACACTCTGCTGGAGACTACGCTGAATCCGTTCTGGACTTGGTATGCCTCCTTGTTCCCGGATACGATGGCCCCGAATATGATTACCCTGTTGGGTTTCATAATCAACATCGTTGCCTCGTTCATTGTCCTTTACAACGACCCCCTGCTGCTCGGACAGGCGCCCCGTTGGTCCTACATCCTTGCCGGCTTCGCTCTGATTACGTACTTGAATTTCGATTCTGCGGACGGAAAGCAGGCGCGTAGACTCCATGCTTCCTCGCCCCTAGGCCAGCTGTTTGATCACGGCTGTGATGCTGTGAACGAGGTGTTTATCCTGCTGGTGTTGGCCTCTGCTTGCGGAACTGGCTACACGTATCACACCTGCGATGTCATGATCATCCAGTGCCTCGGCTTCTCCTTGGCCCAGATTCTCGAGTACCACATCGACATCCTGGTCGTTGGCAACAAGTTCTTCGGCACGACGGAGTCCATCATTCTCCTGAGCTTCGTGTACATGCTCACTGGCTTGATTGGCGTCGATCGCGTCCGCACCAAGTTCTCGGAGATCCTTCCCTTCAAGCTCCCGTTTGACATGCCCATCATCGAGTTCGTGATCCTCCTGACGAACATTGGCATGATCCTCACGATTCTGAACCTCTTCATCGGCGCCTGGATCGAGGAGTCCAAGATCCCCCAGAACGAGCGCGGAAACAAGAATCTCGAGCGCAAGGACTTTTTGCAGCAGATCATTCCCTCCGTGTAGATGTTCCCTCCAACGCTCACCTATAGGGGCAATGCCCTCTGCGCGACACGCCTGATGATCTTCACGCCGCTCATGCAGCAGCACCCGTTCCTGCTTTACTGTGCTCTTTTCCCTCCATTCTCACTATAAGTCTTCTGCGGCCTGACGAATTCCTTCCTCTCCACGCACGTGAACGTGCACCACCTCTGCCGCAGACGCATGGACTGGCGCTTCGTGGGCTTTTACAACATGCTGATTCTGACGCTCAATTCGTATTTGAACATTGTGAATCAGGAGGTGCTGCTCGTCGTGTGCTTCGTGGTGCTCCTGGTCATGTACGCGTGGTTCGTCCTCACCATCATCGACGAGATCAAGAACCACCTCGGTATTTACGCTCTGCATCTCACTCCCAAAAAGGATTAGTGCGTGTTTGTTAGGAAACAGTGTAGGGTTAGGGGCGGCGCGACCACGCAGAGAAGAGACCGTACAGGTAAATGATGAGGGGAATGACAATGGCGATGAGGAGCTGCTTGTAGAACGGAAGGGCATTCGGATCGTAATGGAAGAAACGCAGGGTTGACTTCTCCTCGTCGACAAAGAGGACGTGATTCTTCCAGTGCGAGTGGAGCTGACTACAGTTAAGTAATACATGCACACAGACGAGAGAGCACAGCCCGAGTTACGGGAGAAGAGGAGGGTTTGCTTGCACACCCTATAGCAGATCTCGGTCAGATGTTGTTTCAATCCATCCAGCTTCTCCCCCTTGAATAGAAAGAGGTCAAAATCCACTTCAATGGTGCACAGGCCATCCGAGTCGATCGTCTTCTGTCTCGGCAGGAGGAAGCGCCAGGACTGCAGATTCTCATCCAACGGAAGAGAGGCGTTCCACGCCAGGAGTTCGTTGTTATGCTGCACAAGCAACCGACTCACCGTCGCTGAGCAGAAGGAAGATAAGAATGCTTCCGCATTACCTTCGTGGAGTTCATCGTATTTGAGAGACAATGGGAGGGAGAGGGAGAAGGAGAACGGGATCATGTCCATGCTACTGCATTCGTCGAGATTGCGGGTGTCAATATAGCAGAGGGGCTGTTTTTGTTTCAGAAATCGCTCTACGGATCATTCTAGGGAACGAAAACAACCCGTGTTCAGCTCCTTCAAAATGCAACTAAAATCGACTTTCGAACAATCGAAGGAGGCAAAGATACCAATTACGTACAAGGAGCCGGCTAATCTCCTTTCATACTATGATGTTACGCATCTCGCTCACGCAAACTCCTTTGATTGCAGTAATGCAGCGGATACTCACTTCTCCCTCCTTGATGGATTCGAGCAGGTGGTTATCCGCAATGCACTTGTTTACAATGTAATCCTCACGATCGATCTGCATGTAATCGAGTGGAGAATTCACCCACAATTCCCAGTAGGAGTCCGGCTTCATCTCGCGCATCGGCTGCTTTTGACTGGGAGAGCGCGGCGAGCGCTTCTTTGCTGAGCTTGATCATTCTCTGAGAGAACGGAACAAACAGAGGGAATAAAAGAATGAACCTTAACATACTACAAGCCATAAATGAATACGATTTATCGCAATTCCGTTTGACGACGAACCTCCTCGTTAATGGAATTCACAAGACTATCCATGAGACCGCATCAGCACTCCCACTCCCGCGAGCCACTGAGCGCCAAGTAGTCAAGCACCTTTTGCCGGTAGTCGTTCAGCGTCTTCTTGTCTCCGGACATAGTACACTCGATGCCACACTTCACCAAAAAACTCCCAACTACCATTCACAGGAGAATGTATGATTACTGATCTGCGTCAACTTTTGCCTCTGCAAGATGTAGTTGAGCATGTTGTCGCTGGTCAGCACGTTGTACACGATGAGAGTAATCGTCTACGCCATCACGCCCAAGGACTGCATGTACATTCTTCTCGTTCATCTCCACTCGCTCGAACACGCTCAAGCACGATTGGACGAGTCCCTGCAGAAAGAGTTGGATAATCAACTAGTCGTCAGAAGCAAGAGCCGCACGGACATTCGGATTTCTCTTGTGCATGCTGATCTCAAAGATCACAGCCAGACACACTTTCCGGATATTGACAAAGCGCTTGTTCCGCGACTCGATTAACGGAACGATAAAGTACAGCATGTTGGCTACGGGATGACCTCACCCATTGACAACGATCTACACTCAATAACGTACGGAACGACTTCGGGATTCGTAACGAGGGAGTGGATGATTGTCAGCGCATTGCACGCCCTGATTTCGACCTTCTCGTCCACGCTCGTGTCGTTCAAATACTTGTAAACGGAAAGGATCTCTCCCTGGAGGATAGTCACAATTCCGAAGGAATTGTACAGGCAGGCCGTTCTCAAGTCTTCCTGACACTTCATCTGAGAAAGCTCTTCCCTTTATTCACGAATGCAGCGCGTTACCTTTTAAAGCATCTCCTCGTGTATTCTCGTCGTAAAGCTTATTGATTACCGCCAGTATATCCTTCGACTGAATTACTCGATCAGCATCCATCCTCTGAGCGCGATTTCTTATCAAACATGTTTGAACGGCCGAAATCGGCACCGCTTCCGGATTCCAGAGTTCAGTTCGACTCCCTTCGTTTTGTTCTTCTTCAATTCTCTCTGCAACATCGCCTAGCCGGGCTTATACACGCTTTTCTGTCCAGTCGCAAAGTGCATTGGTGGAGTACTGAGTCATGACCGTCCATTCCAATTGTGGGGGCCCCACGAGGGTTCTTCCTGCATTAATCCATTGAAGATGCAAGAGGAAGTGAGACAGCGGAAATCAGAGCCGAGCACGGTCCCCAATGATGGGAGAGAGGCGGACGAATTGGATAGTGTTGAACAGCCTGTCAGTACTCCTGGTCCGTCTCGGTGTTTGGCTTCACTCTGTAGAAAAGGAGAAGAAGAAGACGTCGATTCTTACTAGAGTCGTCTCTGGCTTTGCGATCTTCTTTGCCTTCATCTATATCATCTACTTGGGTCACTACCCGACCTTGAGTCTTGTTGTCTTGATCCAGGTAGGGTCGATATCCTTTCCTGTTGCGTAGTTCGGATTGTTTTACGAGCTGCTCAACGTTCGCTACGAGGAAGCGGTGGAGAAGGAGATCCCGCACTTCAGAACGCTCCACTGGATGATCTTTATCACGGCCATGTTTATTGTGTTTGGCGACTCCACTGCAGTGGGTATGATGTACTACGTGCCCGAATTTGAATACGTGGTCAAGTACCACCTGTAGCATCGCCACTTGCCGCTGAGTCGTAGGATCATCTCCGTGCTGCTCTACTCCGCTCTGTTCGTCGTCATCGTGCTGAGCCTCAAGAAGGGTTATTTGAAGTACCAGATCGGTATCTGTCCCGCCCCCGCCTGATGGCATAGGCCAGATCGCGTGGTCTATGCTGACCATCGTGATCGTGGTGTTCCAGATCCGCGCCGTCGTGCCGATGGTGATGGACGGTCTCATCTGGTTCGTGCTCTCCACCACCACCGTCATCACCAATGACACCATGGCTTACTTCTGCGGCATGCTTTTCGGCAAGAAGTGCTTCTCTCTCCTCTCCCTCACTCCCAGGTTCTTCCCCAAGCCGCTCACGCCCCTGTCCCCCAACAAGAGCTGGGAGGGCTTCATCGGCGGCGGCATCTGCACCATCATCATTGGTCAGATCATCGTTCACTCCATCCAAATCCCGCATCTCTACTGTCCCTTCGACCACCCCGGCTGCCCGCTCCCGGACTACTACCAGCCCCACTTCTACGCCTTCCCCGCGGCTCTGGCCAACATCCTCCACATCAAGGGGTTCTCCACCTGCCCTATCTACCTCCACGAACTCGTCTTTTCCATCTTCGCCTCGCTGGTCGCGCCCTTCGGCGGCTTCTTCGCCTCGGCGATCAAGCGCGCGTACGGCAAGAAGGACTTCAACTCGATCATTCCGGGCCACGGCGGGCTGATGGACCGGTTCGACTGCCAGTTCATCATGCTGTACTTCACGTCGATGTACTACGCAACCTTCATCAAGTGGGAGAGGGAGGCGGTGTGAAGGGTAGGGCGAAGGAGTACGAAGTGACGGACGTCCTGCGCATTATTGCCACGCTGTCTCTTAGTGATAAGCAGATTCTCTTCCAGCATCTGAAGGAGTCCATTGCCCTTGGCGACATTTTGTGTGTTTGTTTCTATCCTATTGCTGCTCTGCAGTTGCTTGATTACTAGGAATTGTTGATTCGACCTGAATACATCCATTATCTTTGCTACGAAAACAGGATTGGATAGAAATAACCAAATTCAACTCGCAGGAGACGATACGGAGGATCACACAATTCCTGTGCAACAATGAACCCCTTGCTCTTCTTCTTCGAGCTCCTTGTGAATTTCATTCTTTGGCCCATCTATTTCGTTGTCGTGTGTGTCGGATACGTGTACGACCTCTTTGCTTGCAAGAAGGTTCCTACACCCCGTAAGATTGTCATCACCGGTGCCAGTTCCGGGATGGGCGCTTGCAGCGCTATTGAGTACGCAGAAACCGTAATGATTCTGAGTGGTCCGTCATTTCCAGGGAGTGACTCTTGTTTTGATGGGTCGAAACGCCGAGAGACTGGCAGCTACCAAGAAGGCCTGCGAGGACAAGGGCGCCACTGTGGTCACGTTTGAGTGCGATCTTCGCGAGAAGGAGAAGGTGGAGGCTTTCCTGAAGGAAGAAGATGACAAGGCTCCTGTAGGCTTGCATTTTGCATTTCACGTAGGTGGATCTTATCATCGCTGCTGCAGGAGTCATGATCCCTCAGTGCGGAAAGAATCAGGACATTGACGAAGTAAGACTGATGAGTGCGTCTGATCTAGACCACTCGCGAGCTCTACTCCATCAACATCTACGGAACGATGAACACCATCCTCCCCCTTCTGTCCCGCATGCAGCAGCGCCGCTCTGGTCAAATCGCCATCTTCTCCTCTGGCGCCGGCTTCTGCGCGGAGCCCATGAACCCTATTTACAGTGCGACGAAGGTGGCGCTGACTGCGTACGGAGAATCGCTCCGTTACATCATGCGCGACTACAACGTGTTTGTGAGTGTTGTGGACCCCGGCGCTGTTCGCACTCCGATGACGCTCGTTCCGTACCTTCAGGGTATGGAGTCCTCGCTGGCATCTCCGGAGGGAATGGCCAAGACCCTCCGCGCGGGCCTGAAGAGAGACTTCATGCACATCGGCTACACCACGGCGCAGCACTGGGCGATCGTGACTCTCCTCGGCGATATGCCCTACACTGCCAAGGATTACATCTTGCGTGCCCTTATCCCCGTGTTCAAGGCGTCGAAGCAGTACCTCATCGAGTTCCACCCGCCGACTGAGAACTACGGTTGTTTGTTGAAAACAGGAAAGATTTCCCAGTCACTGCGCATGCCTCCTCCGTTATTCCCCTTCTTGCTCCCTGGAGCTGTGTACTGTGTGCCACTCATCATGTTCAGGTTGTTTTGCAGAATGGAAGCGGCTTTCAACTTCAGGTTCTTCCTTCGCTTTTCCTGGTCCTTTCGCTGCTGCTTTTGCGCCTCTATCATTTTCTTCGTTTCCTTCTTTTGGTGGATGGCTTCACGATTCCGCTTGAGGATCCCGGGGATTGACGACTTGTAGCCGCATTCCGTGCATATCCGCACCTACGAATCAGGAGGTAATCGGAGAAGAAACGAGACGATTCCCAAATCGACACTTCGAGTTCCTCACTGGGACAACCCGATAGGAGGATACCTTTGTTTCGACGAACGGATAGTAGCAGTGGGGACAAAACATCATATGGAAGTCCAATGGGAACTCTACCACTCACAGAACAAAGCGAGACGCACGATTATATCTCTTACAAATGATACGGCTGCTTTTCATTCTAGAACAGAAGGGAATGGCGAAAGGACATACAAGTAGTTCTGAGCCAATTTGGGGTTTACGCCCATCATCTTTTCTCCAATTTGCAGCAGGTAATCAATGCGCTTTTGATCCTGGATTTCTACACATCAGCTCCGCACGGCAGCAATCACGCTCAACCTGATTGGCATCGATCAATTGCTTCTCAGCCTGCTTTTGTCGATTCATCGCGATTTTGCCAAAGCCGAGTCGGCACTCGAATTCTTGGGGAATTGGGCTGTGCGCCAAAATCGGGGATGCTTCGGGACTCTGTTTGAATTCAACAGAAACGATGAAAGAGTTCAAGCTTCCACAAAGGCTTGAAGATTTGGAGAATGGGGAGGGCAATTTCTTCTCCGCAACGAACGTTATCGATTTGGAGAGTTGCGATGCGGACAATTGCATGGAAATGCTGGGAAGTGATAGTTCAAACTTGGTCTAAGCGAATAGACTTGTCCTCGGAAGTGGTGGACGCGCATTGCTTTGAAGTGATAGCAGAGCAGGAATATTTCGATACGGCCTACACATTCATGAAGTGCACATTGCGAATATTCGTGTTATGCGTGTAGATACTTTGATCAGCTCGCTGAGAGTGTTCAAGCGAAGTATATCAGTGTCCTGTTGCGTGGAGCGAGGGGATTTGTCGTTTCTTCGATCAACAAGTCCTTTTCGGAAGATGCGCTTCCGCAGATGAAAAACGCCCTATACATGTACTACTGAGATTACACTTATCAGAACTAGTTATATCTACTTTCTTTCCCTGCTAATCAAGAAGATGGACGCGATTTACGATTCTCTCGTCGATAAGGAAGTACAACTTACCGAAAAGGGACGGAAGGTGAGCATATATAGTCTTTTTCATGGGTAGAAGAAGCGGAGAGCGGTGGAGAGCAACATCGCCTGGGGCGATTATCTGTACGATTCCTTTGAGATTATGCTGTTTGCACTGCGTGGCAATCTCAAGTCCTTCTTCACGATGGGTATTCCTGATGAGGTGCGTGTTAATGGTGGATTTCACGCTAGCTTTTCCTGCAGCTCTTCTCGCAGTCCTGTTTGACCGTGTTTGGCAGGGAGGCTGTCTCTGACAACCCCCGTCTGATGGAAGTGGTAATGAACACGCTCGCATCCCTTCTCTCCTCCTATTCGTGCATCTGCTTCCTTCCCTTAACCCACAGCAGCATTCTCCCCATCGTGAGCTCCGCATTGCTGGAGATGCTCTCATCACTCGACTTCGTCCCCGACCGGATCGCCCGCCTCTCGCAGATCCTCTACGAACGTTGCAGCGGCAACGCCGAGCTGGTGACGGACCTGATCCGCGAAGCGACCCATCAAAACCTCGGTGAAGCCGCGAAGCCAACGGGTCTCGTTCGTAACCTGTCGCACTTCATCGTCACTGCCACGCCCTCGCGTCACCTCTAGACCGCCTGCGCCGACCAGGCGCCGTTCGCGCTGCTGCGCAGTCTGCCGGTGCTGCTGAAGCTGCTGGGCCGCGAGGCCTACACGCTGCGTGTGGCGGTGATCCAGGCCGCCGGTACCCTCGTCGAGAAGACGTCCCAGCCCCGCGGCCGCGACCCTGCCAACGGTATCTCAAGTGGTACCAATGGTACTGCCAGTGGCACTGGTGGTGAGGGCAGAAGGGCGAGCGGGTACGGGGCGGTGACGAACAAGCGGGCGAGCATCGTGATCCGAAGACAGTCGCTGGCGGCGGGCAAGGAGAAGGAGAAGGAGGAGGAAAGGAAGGAAGAAGAAGAGCCCGCCATTCAATCCATCGATCTGAAGACCGCCGTTCGCATCATCGGACTCATCGAGGAGCGCCAGCACGATGTGAACGCCTTCGTGCGGTCGGCGGCGCTGCGCGTGCTGGTGAGTTTGGTGGAAGGCGGGTTTGTGCCGCTCAGCAAGTTCCTGTCCGTGACGCGCGTGGCGGCGGAGCGCCTGCAGGACAAGGGCGTGCTGGTACGCAAGAATGCGATGAACGTGAGAGCGGGTGGAGTGCGCGATGAGTAGTTACTGACGACAGTGCTGGTGAACAACCCTTACGAAGGATCACTGAACGCGGCGCTGTATCAACAGAAGATTGCTGAGCTGGAGGCGCTTCTTCAGACCTTCACGCCACAAAACGGAGAGAATTCGGCCGTGTCGCCGTCGGAGCAGGAGGAGCAGCAGAAGACGCAGCGACTCCTGGACTATTACTCCAGCGCCGCGCAGTTCACCGCGGTTATCACCGTATCTTCGGCCTCTCCTCTTCATCCACAGGACTCCGTGGCGACGGTGTCTCTCCTTCTCAACAGCTCCACGGAAGGCGACGTGCTCGCTGCCCTGCACTTCCTCCCGCTGGCCGCGGCCTTCAGCATCAAAGGCATCGACAAGGCGCTGCGTCGAATGAACCTGCTGGTGTGGGGCGCGTCGCCCGCAGTGATGAAGGAGCTGGTTGCCGTAGCCTTGATTCTCCTCATTCACTCTAGTCCACGAAGGGGCTCTATTTCTGCCCTCCGAATGCCGCCAAAGATTTCCCGCCAAACCAGATCGCCGCCAACCTGGTCCGCCTGGTGCAGGGCGCGACGCTGGCGGAAACCACCTCCTTCAGCGAGCTGGTGCAGCATCTCGTGGGAGAAGGCATCATCACGTCCCGCGTGGCGGACGGGCTGTGGGGCTACGTGTACGGCGAGAGCGTCAGTCGCAGCAACGTACGGAGATGGAGGGAAGTGTGAGCGTAGCGCTGCTGCGCGCTGTACCTGTTGTCCATGATTGCCGCCGCCTCCGCTGCGAAGGTGTGCCGCGTGGGCTCGCGTGTGCTGGGGCTGCGTCGGTTCGTGACCGCGGATACGCTGAAGGAGGCGAAGTTCGTGTTCCTGGTGTGGAAGTGCGTAGATGCCGGCGCGGAGGAGTTGCCTGCCGTGGTGCACGAAACCGAGGTGTTTTTGGTGCGAGGGTGCGATGGCGAAGAGAAGGTGTCCACTGAGTGGTTTGAGGTGGCGAACGAGGCAGTGGATCTCCTCTGTGGGATATCCCCCAGATTCGACCTCGTGGCGGAACGGATACTGAAAGACGCCGCGAAGAAGGTGCTTGTGAAGGAGGATTCTCCCGCGGAAACGGCCGCCGAAGAAACGCCCGAAAACTGGAAGAAGGTGAACGAAGGCGTACTGACCCGATTTGTGTTCCTGTTGGGTCAGTTCGCGCTGAAACTGCTCCAGTTCAGTGAGCGGGTTTCTTCTCAGGCGAAGAAGGCGCGGCACGCCCACGAAGAAGCGGAGCTACAGGCGAAGAAGCAGGCGAAGAAAGCGCGGCAAAACACCCGGCGATCTTCGTCGTCATTCCTGGAGGACGAGGGCCTGGGCCTGGTGACGCAGGCGGACGACATGGAGGACGAGGTGCTGGAGAAGATTAGCCAGAGTGAGCTTGTGATGAAGTGAAGAAAAAGGGGGAAATTGAGGAGTAGGAACTTCATCGGAGAGTTCGGGCCCATGTTGAAGGCCATCGTCTCGGGGAAGGAATCAGAGTACGGCGCGGCGCTGCGGAGTGCGACTCTGATTTCTTTCTGCAAATTCATGGCGATTAGCAGTTCGTTCTGCGAGGCGAATCTGAGTGTACGGATTGTATATAAAATGAAGGGTAGTTGTTGTTCACGCTGTTGGTTCGCAGCGCGGATGAGCGGGTGCGATGCAACATTGTGATCTGCATTGGCGATCTCTGCTACCGCTTTCCGAACCAGTGCGAGCAGTGGACGTCACGCATCTACGGCACATTGCGGGATGAAGTGGGTAAAGGAATGCGATTTCATGGATAGTCGGTATTGGTGCGCACAAATGCCTTATCGGTGCTGTCGCATCTGATTCTGAACGATATGATCCGTGTGAAGGGACAGATCGCATTGCTGGTGCTGTTGTTGGACGATCCGTCGGAGCACATTCAAACGCTGGCAAAGGTCTTCTTTACAGAATGGGGGAAACGGGGAAGCGCCACGATCTACAACATTTTCCCGGAATGTGTCTCATCGCTGCTGGACATGCCGAACTTGGAGTTCGGACGTTTCTGCTCGCTCACAAAGTACCTGCTTCACTTCATCGACAAGGTTCGGTTCGGACGGGAGTTTCATCCGCAGGACAAACAGTGCGACCAATTGGTTGAGAAGTTGCTTCAGCGCTTCGTGCTCGTCACAGACCCGTTGAAATGGCGCTGCTTGGCGTTCTGCCTGTTGTGCATTCCGTCTACGAACCAGACGGTGCAGAAGTACTTGCAATGCCGGAATTGTTTGAAAGATGCGCTGCGCACGAAAGAAACCAACGAGATTATAAATCAGATCATTGGAAAGGTGGGTGCAGTTGTTAAGTATAAAGCGTAGCTCAAGAGAACGATTAAGCCAGAGCAGTTGCCGCAGATTGAGGAGTTCCAGAAGTTTGTGGACGAGTGCTACAAGGAGGAGTCCGAAGAGCAGCCGTCAGCTGAGTCACAGCTGAGCGCGAAGAAGGGCGAATTGCACGAATCGGCAGAGGAGGAAGTGAATACAAAGAAGCGCGAATTGCAAAAGTCGTCGCAGGAAGAGGCGGAGGAGGCGAGCGCCAAGGTTCCTCGCGTGCAAGAGGACTTTTCAGACGAATCAGAGGAGGAGGCGAAGAAGCCGCGACCAAGACGTCTTGTGGTGTCGGACAGTGATGACTCTTAACAAACATGCGATCTGTTTCCTAAACACGACGAATCACAGTTTTGGCAAGGATGGGTCGGAAGCACAGAGCGCCTTGTTCTTCGACCGTAGCTGACGCTTGAGCATCTGGTTCGAGATCTTCTCGTGCAAATCCATCACCAGTCCGTTAAACACCTCCTTTTCTGCCTTCGAGAGCAAGTCCTCGTTCACGAACGCCATCACAGCAACAAGCTCTCTGCAGAACCCCAAGTCATCTACACATCACTGCGCATCGCCACCAAGACTCAGCTTCTCGTCTCCAATCTCCTTCAGCTTCTTCAGCCACTCGATTACACAACGGTGGTACTCCGATCCAAGCTTCTCACTGCCGCCTTCTCCCTCATCGTCGCTGCTCGCCACAAAGCCGCGCTTCTCGGACTTCTTCAAATCCATCGTCATGAGGGTTCTACGCTAAACACAGGATGGGACACGTACAAGAAGAAGCGCCCTAATTGCGCCACCATTCCGTAGCGATCCGGAATGCTGGCTTCGGCGATTCCCTTGACAGTGTAAATCGCCGCCTCTTCCAAAAAGATGCAATTCTTGTCGATTTCGGGACTGCAGAAAGAAGGGAAGAAAATGGCCAGAGTTTGGCGAAGCAACGTGTTCTTCTCCGTGGCAGAATCAAACAGTCTACCGATAAAACAACGCCAGTAAGCCAACAGGAGCAGCAGGCTGGAAAGGATGTTGATCGAGCGAATCTTGTTGAAGATGAACAGCTTGCACAGCGCCTCGCACGTAACGTTCTGCAACTGCTCGTTTGTGTGGAATATATACAGATTCAGACCCTCAATCACCTCGTTCAACGAAACGCCCAATTCCGAATCTTGACTTGCCGTCGCCTTCATATCTCCGTACACGACCAGAATGTCCGTCAGACCCTGTGTGGCAGCCACCTTGACCTCGACGTCCTCGTCCTCCTCCAGCACCATGCATAGAAGCAGCGAAGCATATTGGAACGCAATTGCCTACCCTCAACATGTACCGCCAACTCCACCCTGTTCATAATGGCCGCCAGAACCAGCCCCTTCACCGCCTCGCGCCGCAGCTCGATCACCGGAGACTGCAGATTCGGTTTCACCACCCTGTCAAAAAACGACTGGATTTCGGGCTGCGAGAAGGCGGCAGAAGTGACCAGTTTGAACGTGTTTTGCACGACGAACAGAAGAAACATCATGCATTGCTCCTACTCTGACACTCCCGAAATCGGGCCTACATTCGTCAATTCGGTCGTAGCCTCCTCCGGCTTCATCCGATCCTCCGCGTCGGAGATCAGCAACGCCACCTCACTACCGCTCACACCACGGCAGAATCCCCACTTCAAAAACGAGGACTCCGTGTCCAGAATGTTCAGCAGCGCTTGCAACAGGATCAACACCACTCGGCAGTCGATCAGCACGGCGAAGTTGCTTCCGGGCGTCAGCGACAGCAGAAATCGGACCGTTTTCAGGAGCTCTTGCCGACACACATCATCTGTCACTTCAAGGTACTGGAGACAGCGGGCCGTGTTGGTGAAGAGAACGCGCTGGGTGGAGGCGGTCATGGTGGCAGAAAACAGGCAGTTTTGGATGATGCCACAAAACTGGGGGATATCGGGAATGAGGGAATCAATCTCGGATTCGCGCCCGTGCTCGAAGAGGAAGCGAACGGCGCAGTACAAGTAGAAGGAGGACAACTCCGTTAACTCGGAAAGAGTCAGTGAAACGCCCGACGTGAATTCCCGCGATTGCGTGTTCTGCTCGTGGATGAAGAGAGCGTTGAGGAGGAGCTCTCCCTATGCGTAAGGAAGTGAAAGTGTGCGTGCGGTGGTTTCTTCCTTATCAAGGTCGATGAAGGAGAGGAGAGAAAGGAAGGAATTGTTCGACGCCCAATGAACGAGGACGCGCTCGGCTCCCTTCACGATGACGTCATTGCGGTCCTGGAGACAGTGGATGATGGCGTGACGAAGAGGAAGAGACAAATCTTGAATGGAGGAGTGCTCGAGATTCTTCAACATCGCCACACGAACCGTGAGATCGTCGTCTCGAAGTCGCAGCACGATGCTTTCCATTGTGACGGGATGGATCAAGATGGAGGACGCATAGATCGCCCGAATGGAGGCATTCACTTCATACCGCATATTCTGTGAAATGGTTCGAAGTAACGCAGGATCAACCTCCTTCATATGCTGGAGAAGACATAGTCCAGTAGCGGCAACGCTTCTGACGGAAATGACGCGATCTCGACTCCGCTCTGCGTATGCACTCTTCAGTTTCTGTAACAACTTGTCATCGATATCAAATCCCGTCGATTTCTCGAGAATGAGGTTGATGATCACCAAACACCGCTGCCGGACGTAGCGATCTTTACACTTTGTATAGGCAAGGAGGTCCTACGTGTGAACACGATCCCGATTTCAAACTTCAACGAGAATCGGCGCGAAGTGGGGAACGGTTCCATCTCCTGAGCAACGCGTTGAAACGGCCGCGATAAAGCGGAGAAGCAAATCAATTTCCTTCCCCGAGCCCTTGTGGCCAAGAACGGAATAGACGCATACAGAGTAGTCCTTCGCAAAAGAATCGGGGAAGTGGACGTAGACGTTAGCCAAGATCTCTGAAAACTGCTCCGATTTCTTCGGATACTCCTGCATCTCGTTGAACACTCTGAAGACGATGTCCTTCTCCTTCAGGTACTCCATCTTCCGATATTGTTGTGGTATTTGCTGTGCAAAAGAGACACCACGCTTTTGAACGAAAAGACTGTTCTCCATTTTTCTCGCTCTAGGGAGATGAGTCACCCGTTTTGTTTGCAATTCTGGCTTACACGTGTAGAAAGTCACAAGATATTCGAGAAACGGCGCTTCCTTTAGGTCATTCCCTGAAGATCGATGAAAGTGCGTTCTTTTACCCAGATCGTTTCTAACGGAATAGATGCTACGAAACCAAAAGCGTTGCACACATTTTCGGTTCCAAGGAGTTCATGTGGGCAATCCGAGGGGATTCATGAGAAGTAGTATTTCAATCGCTAAACGCGTTCATGCCCGAGTTCAAGCAGTCGTGTCTCGAAGTGCAGCAGGAAGTGGAGCAGACGGGTACCACGCGCTTTGCCGTTGAGGAACTGCTGAGCGACAGCTCCTCTGATTCCTCTTCTTCGAGTGATAGCAGCGACATGTCTGTCGAGGAGGAGCCGAATGACGCTCCTGTCGTCGAGATGGTGGATGTGCGTGATGTGTCTGATGCGCAGAGATTGGCCCTCGCTCCGATGGAGACCATCGACATGATCGAGAGTGCCGAGAATGGCCTTCCGGACCCGACCCAAGAGTCCAAACCCACCGATCCTTTAGTAAAAGAACTGTAACAAATCGCACTCCTGTTTTCCGCAAACACGATTACAGAATGTTGCAGCCATGGTAGAACTCCTTCAGGTAGCGAGGCGCGTACGCCACCTTGTCGTTTCCGTACACCCAGAACTCCATGCTCTTTCCCTTCCAGCTCCCCACGGCCTTGGCGATGGGAATGATGCGGACGGTCACGCGCTCCTGCAGCAGTCTCTCCTTGTTCTCGTTGATCCGCTACGCCTCACTCCCCCGCCCCGCCCCCACGTTCTCCGCGTTCGTGAACAGCTGGCTGCACGCGCTGCGCACGGCGGGCTCGAACACCTCTTGTGGCGGCAACACGCGGTACGCCGTCTGTCTACGCCTCACGCCTCACACCCACCCCCACTGGCACATCAGCGTGCCGCTGGCGTCGCGCACCATGTCGGCCGGCATTCCGCTGGCGTCGATCACCTGGTTGTCCACGTGGTTGGTGAAGGTCACCGTCAGCTTCACGTACATCACGATGTTCCCGTTGCCCTTGCACGTCTTGCACCGCACCATCCCGTCGCCGTCGCACCACGTGCACCGCACACGCCCCTCCCCGTTGCAGTGCGTGCACCGCACCATTTCATCGCCGCGGCGCTCCTGCCCGCGTCCGTTGCACCACGTGCACTCGTCGCGACCGCGGCCCTTGCAGTGCTTGCACTGCACTCTGCCACGGCCGAAGCAGTCGCTGCACTGCTGCGCGTACTCCGTGTGCGGGACCACCACCGTCACCTCGTCCTCCTCGAACAGCTGAGGCATCTGCACCGCGATGTCCCACGGCTGAGGAGCAATGCCGTTGTTCGGGCCGTCGAGCGCTCCACCCTCGTACGGGCGGTGGACCCACTCCGTGCGGCGCTTCTCCATGAAGGTCTCCCACTTGCAGTGGTAACTCGTCCAGGTCTGGATCTAGGCGGTAACGAGTGAATTTGATCACTACATTGCTGATGTCCATGCTCTTCACGGCTCCCTTTCCCCAGAAGAGCTTCTTGCTGACCATGGCGCTAAGCGCGTTTCGCATATCCTCTCCCGAAATGGTCTCCTTGTTGAACGGGAGTTCTTGCATCGTCACGGACTCTAGTCCTCAGCGCTTTCAGTATTCCATCTACCGCCAGCGTTTACCGAAGGCGCAGCAACGCTAACAACTTCGGCCACACTCTGGTTCATGCTGTAGCCCTGTTTCGTTAAGCAAAAGAAGAGAGCCAACTTGAATCACAGGAGGGTTCTGGACGGGATTACTCACAGGAGCAGGAGCCGCGGTCGGAATAGGAGTCGGTTCCATTGTCGTTGTTTTGGTTTCTTCAGTAGAATGGCATTCAACATCATACGCTGTCCAGTGATCCTTGATCATCAACAGTCATGTGATACTATGCATATTGTCACATCCACAGGACCAACACTGCTATTATGAAGCGCGTTCGATACAACAAGCAGTCGACTGCTTCTAGGAGGAGAAAACACGATACTTAGCATCACGACTCTCTCTTCTCATCACATTGCGTTGAGACAGGAGCCGTTACTTCCGTACGAGACCTCCACAAATCAAAGAAAAGCACGCGCATGGGCATTCTGAACGAAACGGAGTGTGCCGATGTCAACGGAGAATGCCGCTACCTCCAGGAGATGAACGTGAACCATTTCTTCACAATTGCCAGCGTCTTCTTCCTTATCGTATTCTTCCTCTTCTTTTTGGTAACGCATAGTATATTCTATTTGTAACCTATCTGTATTGTTCCCTCGGCTCAAAACTTAACCACTACAAGAAGCTGCCCCGAGGCAGTATTGACATTGGCCGCTACCGTTTATCAAAAGTTTACGATGGATTGGAAGATAATCCGTAGCAAATGGAGAAAAGCGCCAGTGAGAGCCGGCAGCGGATGAAAGACATCACGCCAAAGCCCGTAGAGGCCGCGGACAAGAGCTACGGTGTAATCTGTTGCAAACAGTATGAGGTTTTCAGTGCGTAGTGAATGAGACGACAAACGAGAACATCCTGATCAACTATCAAAAAACGGTTGCCTTGTCATACCAGAGTTTGGACGACGAAATCAACAAGTTGTATCCGAATCTGAAAAGGACAAGCAAGCAGGATGTGCGGACCTACGTCAAGTTTTTGCAATCCAAATTCCCCAAACTAACAGACACCATCTGCGAGAACTATGTAAACACAAAAGGAACGTGTGATGGTAGATCAAGACCTACGAGCTGGCGAAGTTCAGTAACCATGAGTGGACGGCAGAGATGTTCGAAGAGTGGTACGGGTTCTACAAGGATTTCACCAGTTCCTTGACCCTCCCCTCGGATCTGTATTCCGTGGACGATTCGCACATGCCGAGCATGTACAACATTGCGCGGAGCATCAAAAAGAACGACGACCCTCTCGAAATGATCGACTCCGACTCGGACGATTCCATCCCCCTTACCTACACGCATGGCCTAGATAGCAACTCGGACTTGGATGTTTAATAAACACGCAAAGGACATCACCAAGCAAATAATACGTACTTGCACTTAGGCGTTCTTCAAAAGCGCAGTTACCTTATTCTTTACTTGTTGATAATCGCGATGGAAGCCGCAGCTCCACATCTCCTTGGAAATGAGCTCGTACTGCCCTCCGTACTGCCGGTACAGCTCGCGCAGCTTCATCTCCTCCTCCTCACTCCACGGACCGTTGGACTTCGACATCGTGCGGATTCGCTCCTTGATCTGCTTCTTCGTGCGGTTCAGACGCTTCTCCACCTGCTCGAGGCTCAGCTCGCCACGCAGGTGCGCGCAAATCACATCGTTCTCCTCCGGCTGCCACACATGCTTGTTGTGGTGGGACATTATGCGATTGAAGTGCTCGCGGCACTGCTTCTGGGTCAGATGGCTCCCCGCCACCTGGGCGTTGAAGCGCTTCGCAATCACCACCCACTGACCCTTCTTCTTGTTCGGGATCTCCGTAAAAACGAGCTTCGCAATAGCGATCAGCCGGCAGTCTTCGCTATGCGTCCACTCGTGCTTCGCCTTGCGCGTGCGCTTCTTGCGGCAGCCCGGCTGCGAGAACTGCGATTCATCACTCGCACAGCCGTCCGAATCCGAGGGCTGCGCTACCATCTCCCCGCAATCATGCAGGGCACTGTCGGGACAGAATGGTGCCGATTCGTTCATAGGGGATGAACTCTGAGTAAAAACGGGATACTGGGAGTACTCTGGGGAATAATCGTCAGGGCCGTCGATGGGAAGGGCCGGTAAGGGATCAGGGTGCAAAGACAGAATGTCACCAGAAAAGCCAATTGTCACGCTCTCCACTTGAGGGAAAGCAAGAGAGAAACCCATGGAATACAATTCCTGTTGCATCGGGGGGTTCTGGTCATCGGATCTCGACCAGGACAGATCACACGAGGAGTCTCCACTCGGCGTAAGAGACTCGGAAGAGCAAGCAAAGCAGTCATCACAACAGGAACTGTCTCCAAAGCCCTCACACAGGCTGGTACTGTCAGACGACGACAGCACAAACAGGCTATCCATACACCCATCGAAGAGAGGAGTAGTATCACCAACTGCTGATGTTGACAAATGATCGTCAGCATGAGCTAGATGATCCTCATCAGAGTTCATTACTGCAAGAACACAAAAAAGAGATCAAATAAGAATGAGTGGTTCGGGTGGCGCCCAAATTACCGCCGATTTTCACTGCGCGTTCAGTACCACCCCGTATCTCTTCCAATCTAGACCACCATTGGTACGAGCGCATCCATGCAAACAGATCCGCCCCGGATACTCTTCATGTTGTGTGAGCACGTGTCTTTTACCCCCACCAACACCGTTTTCGCGGTGGTAGTTATTCTTCACTCTATTGCTATTTACCGTTTTGCGATGTATCTCTCTTCAATACTCCCTCTATGACCGCAATTCCGCCATGAACTCCATTTCACCCCATCATGTTGTCACAATGGTGCAGCCAATCACTTTTGCGAAACAAATCGTGCCATGTAGTTTCTTCACCTGTTTCTCCGATTGTGGATTCGCATTCAAAATGAAATCGGTCCTGTTCGTAGTGTTTGCAGCGGCGTTGGCGGTCACTCTGCGTGACGACTTCTACGCATTCGAGGCGAAGTTCGAAAAGAACTACCTCCCTGAGGAGAGAAAGTTCAGAGCCAGAGTATTCGACTACAACATGAAGTGGGCTCGCAAGATGAATGCGGAGGGCCATTCCTTCACCGTTGGTATGACTCCCTTTGCGGACATGACAAACGCTGAGTTTGCCACTTCCAGAGTGTGCGGATGTGCTACCAGCTCCAAGCCCAAGACTGCCCAGCATCTCACCGAGTTTGACGAAGAGGTTGACTGGAGAGAGAAGGGCGCCGTTACCGAAGTGAAGAACCAGGGTTCTTGCGGCTCTTGCTGGGCATTTGGTGCCGTTGGCACTCTCGAGGGAGCATACTTCTTGAAGATGGGAAAGGTGACGAGTCTCTCCGAGCAGCAGCTTGTGGACTGCGACACGAAATCGAGTGGCTGCGATGGTGGCAGGATTGAAACCGCGCTGACCTACGTGCAGATCAGAGGTATCTGCACTGAGGAGAAGTATCCCTACACTGGGGAGGCGGGCACCTGCAAGGATAACGACTGCACTAGCATCTTCTATACCGGTGGCTTCTGGTCCGTGTTCCCCAACAGCGGAAAGGACCTGAAGGCCGCCGTCACGAAGATGCCAACTGCCGTTGGCATCCAGGCCAGCTCGAAGATCTTCCAGATGTACACCGGTGGTGTGATTGACTCGAATTACTGCGGATACATTGCGGACCACGCGGCGGTTGTTGTGGGCTACAAGGATGACTACTGGATTGTGAAGAACTCCTGGGGCGAGAAGTGGGGTGAGGACGGCTACGTGCGCATCAAGTACGTCGAGAACGGTCCTGGCATCTGCGCCATCAATACCAACGCCTACTACCCGCTTCTTTAGTCGCTCTTCCCACGAGTGTTTGTTACAAACAGCTGAGCGATGTTGGAGAATGGACTCGTAGGCTTTGCGCAGCTCGATGAAGCGATCCTGCGCCTCCTTTCCGGGGTTCTTGTCCGGGTGATACTGCAACGCCAATGTGTGAAAGCGTTTGCGCACCTCGTCCAACGACTCCTTCGTCGAGACGCCGAGCAGGTCGCAGGCCTCCTCGTACTCCGACTTGATTCGCCCATACTCCGCGTCGTACTGGAAGGAGCGGTTCTCCTTCCGAGGGGAGTGGAAAGGCGAAGAGAAGTGGAACCCGCCGAAGAAGGAGCAGGAAGGCTTCTCGTACTCTTCCCATTCCTTCAGCACCTCATGGATCCGAACCGACAGAGCAGGGTCCGCCGCCATGGCCAGACACGCCTTCAGATCGCTCACGCCCTTGCTGTATTCCTTCAGCTGCACGTAGCACTCGCCTCGCAGTCGCAGCACGTCACGCGAGGCGCCGCCCCTCGCAACAACCTCATTCAAATCCTCTATTCGATCACTCTTCGTTGTCTTGCCCACCGCACGCTTCTCTGAAGTGCTGCTGCTTGAACCGGCTTGTCGCGCGCAGCGTCAACAAGTCACTCCTCACCTTCTCTCCGATCTGAATCCCGTCTTCTCTCAGCTGCTCCTCCTTCTCCAACAGACCCGTCAACTCCTTCTCCACCAGGTCAAACTGTCCATGCAACACCAGAGACATTCTCTCCACTTCGTTCTCGCTGTACGCCTCACAGAACGCCACCACGCGGTTCAACACATCGCTCACTCTCTTCTGCTTTGCACGAACCAGCCGACACAGCGTTATCGCACTCTGCACCTGATTCCTCTGCAGTAGTGCCAGTAACACCAGGAACACAAAGTTCTCATCAAACCCCTCCACCTCCGCCTTCACCGCCTCCACCTCCTCCAGCCCCGTCGTCAGCGTCACCGTCTCACTCCCTTCTCTCCCCTCCTCCAGCGCTCTTACCCACCCGCACTCCTCCCTCGCCAGCGCGCACGCCTCCTCGCCGCGCCCCAGCGCCACATAACACTGCAGCAGCAGCACGAACGGCATGCGCCACAGCGGACAGAAACTCCGACAGCAGCGCAGCTGCTCGACGCACTTCGCGTACGCGCCCTCCACCATGCACGCCTGCACTGCTCTCATTCCGTTCTCCACCTGGCGGATCGCGTTCTCCGCCTCTCTCCCCGCGAACGACGCGTCTGTCTCCCGTGCTTCGTTGAGTGTTTGCTTCGCCAGCGGCAGGTTGCCCACCGCCAGGTACGCCGCCACGAGTCCCTTGTAGAGTGAATGTGTGTTGGCGTGTGTGTCGGAGGAGGTGTTGGAGTGTGTGTCGGACTGCATGTTGGACTGCATGTTGGACTGCTCGATGGCCTGCTTGTAGTAGGCGATGCAGTCGGCGGTGCGGCGCTCGCTCAGACAGCACCGGCCCAGCGCGTCGACACAGGTAGGGAGGAGAGACGCATCGAGCTGGACGGCACTCGCGTAACACAGCCGCGCGTTGGCGAAACTACCCTTCACACCACGACTCTTCCCTACTCGCCCTCGCCCATTCGCTCGTCTCCCTCCTGCTTGTACAGCAGCGCGTTCACCTTCGTCTCCTCGCTCGCACACTCCTGCCACAACGTCCGAATCTCCTCGTTGTGTCGGTCGTACTCCTCCGCCTGCTTGCAGAAGCCTATCGCTCACATCACACTGTTATGTTCACGCCCGCACGCCTCGCGGTCGCCCGCCGCCAGCGCCTGCCGTGCCTGGCGGAGGTACAGACGGGCAATCTCCGGGAAGCAGGCCAGACGCGCGTCGATGCGCAGCCAGCGCAACAGCGTGGCGGCCGACACGCCCGCGTCCTGCATGGTGACAATGGAGTGAGCGTAGGCGAGAAAGAAGGCGCAATCGGGCGAGTCGCACAACGCAGCGCGAATGGCTGGAGAGAGCGAGTCGATGAGAGCGTAGTAGCCAGACTGGAAGAGAACAACCAAAGCGTAGAAGGACTAGGGGTGAAGTGACGAGGACGCGGGCACAAGGCGAGGGTTCTCGGACTTGTAGTACTTGATCGCCGTGCGGTTCAGAGCAAAGGGAGTGGACGTGCTTGCCACGGGCTCGCCGCCGATGATGCGCGATAACCGCGGGAACACGACGGCGAGCAGATCGAGTCCGAGCGTGGTGTCGTGGAGGGCCGTGATGCCCTGAAACAGCAGTTTGAAGTACTTGGGGTAGTGAGAGAAGAGGCCCTTGCTGCCGCTCAGCAGCGCAATCAGCTCATCGTTACGGCCGGCGAAGATGCACTCCTGCACCTCCTGCACCGTCTGTCGCATCTGAACGATCTGTGTCTGAGGTGTGTGGAGTGTGGGTACTTGGGAGGCGAGCTTGCTGGCCACGGCGTCGTTCCAGATCAGCTCCTTCTCCTCCTCCTTCTCCTTCAGGAAGCGCTCATAGTAGGCGAAGCACTTGCCGATCTTGCCCAGGTCACGGTACTCGCCGGCGATGCGCAGGAATGACGAGGCGCACGGGGGCAGGGTCTGCTCCAGACGTGCGAGCTCGTCAAGTGTGATGGGTGTGGCGAGGGGAGAGAGGGAGTTATTGCGTTGGAGGGCCTTCTGAAGGCTGAGGGCCTGAGCGTGGTTGGGGTGTGCGCGGAGGAAGAGAAGCAGCCATTTGGAGAGCTAACCGTCAGAGGCGACGAGGAGAAGAACAAGGGCGGTAAGAGTCTTGTCGGGTTGAGCCAGCGCCACGATTCCCGATTCTCCGTCTGCTTTGACGAAGTAACGGGAGTCGCCAATGACCGCTTCGACGCTCTGTGTGGCGCCATGCAGGAAGGGGAGCAGAAGGGGGAAGTGGAGGGGGAAAGAACAGAAGAGGAGAAGGAGCTGCTCAAGAGATGGCGGCTGGCGGCTCAGCGTGTTCAGGGAATCCAAAGCGGTGAGCCACCAGCGCGGGGAGAAGAAGGAGAAGGAGGAGGGGAGAATTGCGCAGCTCTGCTGGAGGGAGAGAAAGAGAAGACGGTGGAGAGACGACGACTTTCCTCTGGAGAGCGTGCAGTATAGAGCCACAATGTCGAGAGTGTCAATGCATGCGATCACCTCCGCGTCCTTTTGGACTAGATATGAATTGCCTGTAATAATAAAACGGAGGAATGGAAAGGGATGGGAAAAACAGAGACAGTCTTCGAGAATGCGATCTGCTTTGGAAGTGGTGTTCTTGCGACGGCGAAAACAATCGGCTAGAAACGAATAAGACGAATCAATATAGGAAGAGGGAGAATCAAAGAGGGGTGAGCGACATGGGAATGGATCCACTTCGTCCCATTCATAGGAAGGAATGTAGATGCAAGGGATGAACGGATGAAGGGTAATGAAGGAAAAAGGAACTGCGATCCTTCCAAGCAGAGGCGCCGAGTGCACATGAAGGAACACACTGCTTTATAGGCAAGGATATCATACTAGAGGAATCCGAGGACGCCTGCTTGGAGAGAATCACACAGCAGAGAAGCGCGTCATTCGAGTCACAAATCGCATTTTCGACAGATAGTTTGACACAAAAACAGTCTCTATGAAGGAAAAGACACCGCTCACAATCACTTGTCGACTCGAAGCGTTTCAAATCCAACTTGCGAGGATGCACATACTCCATTACTGAGAATGGATGTGATAACGGTGACTCTTCTCGTTTCCTGACTGTGGGCGAAGAAGGAGGAACAGTCCACGACAAACTACCATCAAGACCGTGATACAACGCAATACGCTCGCCGTTGACAGAGTTGGATCTTCCGAAGAGGGTTTGACTCCGAATCGTTGCAACAACTCGCTGCCGAAACAGAGCTGTGAAAAGATCCGCTCGTTCATTCCGAATCTGCAAGGATTTGGACGTTTCTGTTTCAACACAAACGGATACTGCTTTCCATCTTTTCGTGTAGCAAACACACCATTCCTTCAAACAAACAAGCCAGGCAGAGAAGAGCAGATCATACTTGGGAATGTGATCTTGGGGCAAGGGACAGGTCACGATGTATTTCCCGTACAGGCCTCCACGATACACCGTCTACAATTCACGCAGAGGCCCAATCGCACTTCAACAACGTCAACGAAATCCTGCTTGCTCTCGAAAGAGCCGATCCATTTGGTGTTATCTGGACGACTACTCGTTACTTCCTTACGCATTGCACACTTGCAGTCGATTTTGATGTGCGTCGCATTGTAGAAGAAGATAATTGCGGGTATCAACGAAATGTCAAAGTACTGGGTGTAGATGGGCACCTATCATCGACAATCCCACGCAACGCGTACGTCATCCACATCCACGATATAGATATCGGCCATGCGTGATACGGGAATCTGCGCCTTGTATAACTACGTGTAAAACACGCTCCTCTTCGCGGCTCACAATATCATCAAGCTGCATGCATACAGCATCGGAAGATTTGCCGAATCGGAGAACGACCACCTGAAACGATGACCCCAGTCCAATGTCACTCACCTTATCCTCCGTGTCTCGGATAACATGGTCGATTTCGGCCTTGGTCCTCAGCGACTTCAGCAGCAGATCCATCTCGTCTGCAACAAACAAATACTACGAATCCAGCTTTGTACGCTTGCCCGGTATATCGAACAGTTTTATGTCTATGTGTACACTCTTCTTGCTGCTCTCCTTCGCCCCGCCCCCGAAAAATGAATCCATGGAAAAATCCTCCTCCTTCTTCTCTGCAAACGACGGCAGGAGCGTCATCTTGACCGGCTCGGCCGGCTGCTCCACGTCCACGCGGTCCCCCTCCTCCTCGTCCACCGAGTCGAAGTACGCCTCCTCCTCCAACTCCTCTCTCAACCGCGATTTCTCCGCCTCGGGCGCCACAGTCACCTTCGGCGCCTCCTCCGCCTCCTCCGCCACCGCCGCCGCCATCTTGGAGAAGGGCACGCGCGTCTCGAGTCCCAGCTCCTTCGCACGCTCCGCACACAACCGCAGCAGGGGGGTGTGACGGCTGGCCAGCACCAGGCAGTAGAAGTGCAGCAGCGCGCCCGACAGGAGGTTGTTCTTCTCCAGCGCATCGCGCGTGCTCGCCGCGAACACGAAACGCATCAGGTCCTTCTCCACCAACAGGCTTGCAAACCACTCCTTCTCCACGCCGCGTTCCAGCACGCGCAGGATCGCTT